>Ga0209123_1000892_pt1 | contig 33697 bp, 43 predicted proteins | sample BarGraIncu00431A_FD_184500 | JGI IMG/M metagenome (GOLD analysis project Ga0209123, IMG submission 184500) | Arctic peat soil microbial communities from Barrow, Alaska, USA - Barrow Graham LP Incubations 004-31A (SPAdes) (version 2) | ecosystem: Environmental > Terrestrial > Soil > Wetlands >... | reverse complement strand
AGGATCTTCGGGAGCGCGTCAACAACATGTAGCAAGCCGGGTTACCGGTAGCGCCCGGGTGGCGGAATTGGTAGACGCAAGAGACTTAAAATCTCTCGGCCGAAAGGTCATACCGGTTCAATTCCGGTTCCGGGTACCATTAAAAATTGAATAGAAACAGGGGGTTGCCAAGGACGGGCAGCCCCTTTTTTCGTGGTGCATTACAGGCGTTGCCCCAGTTGTTGCCTATTAAATTTTTATTCCAGATTTAATTAGGCAACCGGTTGGGGCCATCGATAGGCAATATTAGGCAACAGGACCGTGGCGGTTGGCAGTAGGGGCCGTTTCAGGCCCGTAGAGCCGCTCCAGCGCCCGGCACCGTGCCGGGTCGTCCCTTCCCCCTTCATTCCCCGGATAACCCGCAATAAGCCCCGGTGTGCAATCAGGTGTGCAATCCCATTTAGGCAACAGTAGGCAACATGCTGCACGCCATCACCCTGGCTACCGGTTCACCAGATCAACAAACCGTCAACAATTCCCGATTTAATTCTCGATTTAATTCCCGATTTAATCCGATGAATTTCACCCCTTCTTTACGCCGGCACCATTCCCATCGCCGTTCCCAAGCCTCATTTTCGCGGTAATTCTTCCCGTAATCTCGCCCTTAAATAAACTTTCGTCTCTAATCATTTTTTTCTTGACAAGCCCTTTTGCCTTTTTGACCCCAAATCCCCTTTTTCGCCTTTGATTCAGACTTTAACCCCCGCCGATTCCTGTCAGTGCAATTAAGTTTTATTTATTAACCGTATAATACTCCGTCATTAATTCCCCATATAAAACAACACTATGTGGTGTTGAACCCCCAGATATTCCCGTACACACAACATTAAACCGACAATTCCGAATTCGTCATATCCACGTTGCATAATTCTCGATTGCGATATTTCGGCTGATGTCAGGATTAATTCTTTTCGTCAATAAAAGGCCCGAAAAAAGGCCGAGAAAGATTAAAGAAATGCCAGATTAAATAGCTCGAAATGAATAAAAGAATTAGTTAATACCTTTGACAAAACATGAAAAGCTCGGCTTTTTCGTAGGTAATACAGGTACTTAGCAGAATTATTCTCTCGGAGGTTTTTTAATATGATGCTATTTTATACTTACTTGAAGACGAAAGTGAAACCTGATTTGGACCCCGAAGAAGTGAAACAGTAGAAACAAATAATGAGGCTACGCAATGTACACTGAAAACTTTTCCCATTTGAATGAAATTGACGAAATCGACGAACTGGATGCACAGGCTGAAACAATGATGGGCAGGCTTAATGCGGAAATAGAGGCAAATAAAAAATCTTACAAAAGTGAAACTATATTTTCCGCAAAAGGTGCGGCATTAACACTCAGATTGTTAAAGGGCACAGCCAGCGCTAAATACTGTGTAGATTCCCGCGTTAACTTCGACGATAGCAATTACGCGGATTTGGCCCAAGATGCCTACATAATCATTTTCACCCGCTGGATGGATAAAGGCCGCACGTCCATCCCCTCCAAATCTTATATGGAAAAAGCAATTGAGCAGGCTGCAAAGAAGAAAAACCTCGTTATCAGTGACTGGGGCATGAAATCGGAAGATAAGTTCACCGGCCTGACCGGCTGCCGCTGCGGCTGCAACGGGGAGTGGAGTGAAGCAATCTGGCAGGTTCGCACTATGCTTGGCGGCGGCAAATATCGCTGGTCCGCACGCATTGAAGGCCAGCCGGTTCCGTCAGGAGCCTGGCAGCGGGCTTTGTGCCCCGCATGTATGCATCAGCTTCAAACCTCGGAATTGAGCCATGTCGAGGACCTGGAATGCTCCAAAATTTCGACGGAGGTGTATGGCGACGACGGCGAGGTGGCTTACAGTCTCGAAGGCGTGGTTCTTCACCCGGAATACGATAGCAACGAACATCACGCCGACGCAGACGCTAAAAAGGTGGCCACCGAAAAGGCCAAAAAAGCCGCTAAACGCGCACGTTATATCCGCATGGGCGGCGACATTATCAAAAAGTATTGCGCTGTGATCTTCGACGGCGGCTCGGCCAAGGACGCGGCGGGGCAGATCGGAATTAGCGAGCAGGCACTTTCCCTTAAAGTGATCTACTGGCGGAACCAGTGCAGCATTTTGGAGACAGGCAAGCCGCTGCCGCCGAGCGACATCATTTTGGAGCGGAACACCGCCAAGCTGCAGACCCCGGAACAGGGCTGCCTATTCGCCGATTGGTTCCCGGCAACGACCGAAGCCAAGGCACCGGCAAGGAAGCGGACCCCGACCAAGGGGCAGGCAAGGCCGACTGGACCCAAAGGGCCGGCTTTCCCGCAGGCAAGCTTTTAAGGGCGGGTTTCGGCGGCGGGAAGCGGGGGAGCAGGATAGGCAGCGTGATTCGGGCGGGGGAACCTGCATAGAGTAAGTGGACGGAAGCGCATTTAATAGTAGGGCAACCAGGCAGGCAAGAAAGAGGTAAGGGTTATGGCAACAGCACAAGTAATAAACATTTTGAGAGCGAAACTGACACCCGCAGAAAAAGCAGAAAAGGCCGAGCTGAAGGCAGGCAAGTTGGCGCTTAAAAGGAAGGAAGCAGAAAAAGACAACTCGATTGTCTCCAGCTTGTCCTTTGTCGATGGCCGGCTTGTCGTAATCGACAATAAAAACGATTACAGTTATTGCAAAATACCAGCAAATTCAAAATTGGCGAGGGTAGATATGGACCTCCTTCATTACAGTATGTTTAAGTACGGCCACAATACGACACCATCTGCCGACGATACAACGGTAACAGTGAGGTATGGAAGAAGAATGACACTCAGGGTATTCAACCCAGATGCGGATTTCGCTGACGAGGTTGTTTTGATGTCAATCCTCAAATATATCCAAGATCAGGTTATGTTCTGCGAAGGAAAAGGAATTATACACCACGACGATGGCATGGGCGGGTTTGTTGTCATTAATATTTCTAATAAGAAATTACTGGAGATATGTGGCAAAAAATACGGCTCCAGATCAAAGGCTGCGCTTAAAGAGTGTATCACCAGACTCAGCAAGATTAAGGTTTATCTTGATGTTTATGATGAGCCGGAAGATTTTCGGCTTGATAGCGACGGCAATAAGGTTTTTTTCATCAAAAACGAGTTCGGGAAAATTCGCGAGTCCCGTTGTTTCGGACTTATTGACAAATATGTCGTCTCTCACCAGATGGGGCCGGATGCCAACTGTAAATTAAGAATCGACTGTGATTTTCTCCGTATGTGTTATCAGCGAAAACACAGCCTGATTGTCCAATACAAAGACCTCCAGGGGCTTAATCAGGCGGAACAAGGGTTAATGATTTATGCCTCTGGACAAAGTCGGGCCTACCTTCCGCTGGCAAGAATCCAGAAGTTTTTTAGGATAATCGAACCCCGATACCCGACCGTTAAAAACGACGGCGACAGGAAAAAGATCTGGGATAAGTATCAAGAAGACATGAAGGAATATCGTGAGTGCGTTTACAATTTCAGGGAAAAGATCGCCGGAGCGGTTAAAACCCTGAAAGCCAAGGGCCTGATCGCTTTCACGCCGCATCTCCAGAAAGGTAAAAAAAGGGAAATCCGAGGCTACAGCGTCAACATTATTCCAGTCACGGCAAACCCATCTGACGAGCGGGTGCAACAGATCGAACACAGCCAGCGTCAATACGATATCCCTGATCACGACACGGACGGCCACTCGGAGATGCTCTTCTAGTCGCCGTTCTATCACCAGACAACCACACCAGCCAGCTGGGGTCTGACCACGTTTTAAACGTGCAAAGACCCTGGCTTTTCCTGTTTCCAGTGTGTGCGTAAAAAAGGAAACTTTGAAAACTGCCATATTTTCAGTATGTTATAAACAGGATTTGCTTGGTTCAATGTCAATCTTTGGTGTTGACGAAGGTCCGTCATTTCGCGGATTATTAGAAACCTATGTGTGCGTAAAAAAGGAGGATTATGTGTGCGCAAAAAAGGAGAAATGTGTGCGCAAAAAAGGAGACTTCTCTGTCTCTATACGAAAAAACAACTACTTACAATTCCACAAGCCTTTTAAAGCCTTATTATAAATAAAGTATAAATACAAAAGCAGAAAATCCATCGGTGAAATACATGCGCCACCAGGACGACCGGACACGGAGAAACGTGTGCCGGCGCTCTAATGGCGAAAGGCGCAATGACTTTCACGCCTGCGACTTTTATCTCTGGGAAGTCAAAGGACATTAAAAGTCAAAACCGGCAAAGGCGGATTTAAAAACTCGCGGCGGGGGCCGCCCTCTGGAAACCAGGATCTAAAGGCGCGAAAGTCTTTCATCGCAGACATATATTCCAGGGAGTTTCTTTTCCATATGTGAAAGCGATGCCCTTAGCATCTTCATCGCTGAAATCCCAGGAAAAGCTGGCCAAGGCAAACCCCTCGTTATTTCGCTTTTTCAAATAACCCGGAGCATGTTTGGTTTGTGTGAAAAATCCGACCGGACTCGGTCGCACAGGATGGCTAAAATCCAGTCTTATTATTTCATTCAACCCTATTAGCTCTTGGGTTTCCTTTCCCCAAGCAGGGGGAAAACCCTCCCAACAAGATTTTCCATAGAAAGTAAAAAACTCCCCGGCCTTTTTTTCCATTATCACCTCAACCTCGGAAATTTAAACAATCCCTGGTTGTCGAAATGACCCCTGTCGGGCTGCTTCACCCTATCGTGAAGGGGGTTGCCGCCTCAATAAGTAAAATGACCCGTTAAACGCGGAATTTGACCCATTCTAAATGAAAGACTCCGCTCGGAAACCTCTCTGATATTGTGTATTTATGCCATCATTTCGTTATGTGTGCGTAAAAAAGGAAAGTTTTTGTCTAATCAAAACCCCCTTTTCCGTGCATTTCCTTGATCCGAATTACGTGATCTTTCCGCATGGACCTGCATGAATATAATATGGTAGGAAGCAACCCGAACCACCAAAACCAAACCTGAAGAAAGGAAAACAATTATGACGAAACCCGCCCAGATCAAAATGTTGGTCAGCATCGAGCTTGACCAAACCCGCACCAACCGCGAGCGCCGGGTGGCCGGTCAATTATTACAAATAATCCGCCAAAACAAGAACCCCTCCCTTATCAAGATCGGCGAGGACACCGCATCCGTGGAACTCAGCCGCTTCGAAGCTGCCGCCGTCGCTATCGCAACCCAGCAATCCTGCTTTGCCTTTTAATCTTTTTAAACGTCCTTGCTTGCGATGATGATTTGGATGTTGGCTTGTCGCCTGTCGCCTTCGCCATGTGCCTTCCCCTTAAAAACATGTGCCGGAAATATTCTCATATAATATTCCGCAACAGTCGGAGTATTCAGGAATAATTCCGGCACATATTTCCACATGTCAACGCCGCATTAACCGCCTTCCCACCTCAAGCATCTGGAATAGCTCGACAATTTAGTAAAAATAGGGTACTGTCCCGATCCCAAAACCCTCCTTTCCGTTGTCCACCAACCACACTATAAAACCCAAATTAGCAAACCCCCGCACTTAAGGCCGTTCCGCACCGTTCACCGCACCACCACGGAAAGGAGACCACCACCTATGGCTCGACTCGCGAAACATAAGAGTATTGAGGCACAGATCGCCGACTTGTTAGCTATTTCCCGCGACCCAACCCGCACACCCCGCGACCGAAGGCTGGCTGCCCAGCTTATTCCCCGGATACTTAAGGGCACGCACCTGGATCAGGTAAACCTGTCGGAGATGGTGGCATGTTACGAGTTAAATGTTTTTCTCCAAGAGATGGAGACGATAGCTAAAAACGGCGGCTACGACCCGCACGAACAATCCGCTTTTGATTTTTAATTATTCACCAATCCGCACCCGCACGTACCCGCACACCGCACCCACCCAAGGAGGACACATGGCTCAAAAATCCGAAATATCCACTCCAAAATCCACTTTGAAGCCCACTTTAACCAATACTCCAACCACTCAGGACAATTCCAGGCCCGCTATTCGGCATAGTACGAGCGCCGGGGTTTTTGATATGGACTGGTTGGAGGCCCGCACCCAGGACTGCCTCCGGTTTTGCCAGTCAATATTAGAGCGTGGCGACGGCATCCGGCCTTGTGTGCTTTTTGGCCGCAGGGGAGCCGGCGAAAATCCCCTGGCGGTGGACATATCCTCCCCGGAAGCCGTGATGGAATCCGCAGAAAAGGTGGCGAGGGCGATGAGGATGCTAAAACCCTGCCCTGAATATGCGCTATTTGTCTCCGACTCCTATCTCCCGCCGAAAGAAGGGGAGAAGGAAAAGGTGCTGGTTGAAACGATCACAATCGTTGCCGAATCGATCCTCGGCTCGTACACGGTAAATCAGGAGTATTACCGGCAGCCCGGCAAACAGATCTTATTCCCCGATCAGCGGATTAGCAATAAATCTCCGAACGCCCCAATTTTTGGCAGTATTTGGACCGAAATCCGGGCAGCAAGGGGCGAAAAACAGTGATGGTGGCAACAGGGAGGCAGCAAATGAGAGGATTATTTCACGAAATCGGCGACCTTTGGGTAGGGGATCACCATCCCATTAGCTTATTTTTCTGCATTGATAAAGAGCTGGCAAATGGCATCCGAAAAATCAACTATATCGACCAGACAAAAGGCTTTACGCCCAAGACTGGCTATGCTTTTGGCTTCCAGGGCAGCTATTTCTTGTACGCTCACTTGAAATCCGCCCGCTCTGACCTGACAAAGCTCCGGGAGATGACCTCGGAAAAGGCCCATTAATGATCAAGTATTTGACTGTTTAGCCGATATAGGCGTACTGATGACAAAGATAAACCGCCGTAAAACCCAAACTTAAATTGGAGCGTAAAATGGAAACGCAGCAGTCGCAGATGATTCCACTGGCTGACATAAAAATCAGACCTGATATCAACATCCTCCCTCCGTTGGACGCGGACGAGCGGATTGCGCTTACCGCCGACATCGAGCGAACGGGGAGGATTCGCGATGCCTTGACGCTCTGGAAGGACGGCGAGGAAAATGTCCTCATTGACGGTCACAACCGGTTTCAAATCGCCAGCGATCTTGGCCTGACGGAAGCCCCGGCCTTGTTCGAAAATTTCATTGACCTCGAAGCAGTTCATAGTTGGATATTCACCAACCAGATTGCACGCCGGAATCTAAATCTTTTTGCCAGAATCCGCCTGGCCCTTATGCTAGAAGGCCCGCTTAAAATCGCGGCTGCGGAGCGGAAAAAGGCATCCCTTTATGGTGCCGATCCCGACGATCAGAAATTGGACACTCCAGTGGATCAGAAAGGCAGCGTCTTAAGCCTGCTTGCGAAAAAGGTCAACGCCTCGCATGACACTGTAAATAAGGTCAGGCAAATCATTAATCTTGGCAGCCCGAAACTGCGCGAGTCGGTAGGGCTGGGGGATGTCAGTATCAACCGGGCCGCTCAAATTGCGATAGATGCTCCGAACGACCCAGAAAGACAGAAAGACGCCCTTGACCGGCTGGTGGTGACCGACACTTTGGAAAAACCGGTGCTGGCTGAAGAGTTGGCGACGGCGGAATCGACATACATAGACGGGGTGACAGATACGTATAAATTTAAAAAATGTATTATTCAGTTCGCGAAAAAAGACGACGGAGCGCTGAATTATCAAGACTGCATTATCGGCGATGAGAGTGGTAAGTATGGGGGTAATATATTAAAAGGCACGACGGTACGGGTGAAGGACCGCAAAATAAGCGTTGTCGATAACGGGTTTTTGTTCGCCCTCAGTAAAAGTAGCAGTAATCCCTACGATGCTGACCATACCATGGCCGATAAACTCGAAGAATTGTTGAATCTACACAAATACCTGACGGTTGCCAATGAATTTCTCCAATCGGAGGCAAAAGTAAAAGAAAACAAGGCGGATCTTAACCTCAAAAAAGATCGGATTAAAAAAGCAGTTAAGGCTGCGGCCCCGGCTTCCACCCCGGCTCCGGCGGAAAAACCCGCAAAGGTTGCCAAAGCTGGAAAGGATAAACCGGCCAAGACCGAACTTATAGCGGCAACGCCCGACCTTATGGCAACTCAGCAGCCAGAACTTGGCATAGGGATCGGCGCTAAAATAGATGAGGTTGTATCATTTTTTGAGAGAAGCGAGAAAGCTGCAGCGGATTTGGTGCTCAGGCGAACGGATCAGGAAATGATCCTCCCCATCTCAATCCTCCATTTAATCGCACACATTCGGAAATGGATGCACGTGGAGTGGACGCCGGGCACGATCCTGCAGGTTGAACCCCCCGAAGAGACTACTGTCGAAAATTCCGCACAAGCTGAACAGATCGAAGAAACGGAACCGGCAGAAGAAAGCCAAGAACCTGCCGCCCAGACCGAGCAGCCGGAATCCGCACCGATCCCTGCGCACCTACTGCCGACGTTCAATCAGTTGTCGGCGGAAGAAAAAGCCTATTTCGCCACCCTTGACGAGCCAAAACGCGGGCTGGTTTACGAAGCTATCAAGCGGCGGAATAAGCACAAATCCTCAATGCTCAAAACGTTGACCGGCACATTAAAGGCAATGGCCGACGCGGAGCCGCTGATTGAAACGATCAATGCGGACGTAGCTGAGTTCCAAAAATCCGAACGGGAACGCGCACTGGAAACCGAGCAGACCGAACAGCCGGAAGAATCCGCAGAACATACCGAACAGACCGAACAACTGGCCCTGGAAGAAGAAGTAGAACCTACTGAACCCGCTGCACAGGCCGAAGAAATACAATACAGAGAGGAAACCTTGGCTGCATTCGCGGAACTGTCGGAAGATAAAAGGGAATTGTTTAATAGTCTTGAAGAAGGCAGGAGGATACGCATGATGCAAGCGGCTGATCGTGCACACACTCCCTGGTCATCTTTCAATCATATGATTAGTGCAATAGTAATTGAAAGGCGCACCGAACAGGATACCAAAGAAGCCGATGTTGCCGCTGAAACGGATGGAACCAAAGAATAGACCCGGTAGCCGCCTCCGCACGGAAAACCCTGCCACAACGCAAGCATGGCCCCAGTATTTGGGGCCTTTTTTTGCGCCCGAATTACCACCAACCGAGACTGTTGTAAAATCCGCCAAGGGAAACAACCGGGGAGATTTAAGCCCTTCCGACTTTTCCTGCAAAGATCGCCTTTCCATCTTTTGATTTGTCCTTGCCTTTTCAATTGTCCTTTGACCTTCACCCCGGAAATCCCCCACAAAACCCCTCCCCAAAATATCCCTGTTTTTCCTCTCATGATTATCTCCGCTGGCCCTGCATGAGTTTAACACGCAGCGAAAACCACTCGGAATAACAGGGAAATATCATGCAAAAGAAGATCGCAAAACTGGCAGCAGTAAAGACCTTGACTACCGACACCGACACCAACACCGACATCGACACCACCTCACCGGACAGCCAGCGCAAATACTCCATTATCTATGCTGACCCTCCCTGGCGCTATCAGGATAAGGCTTTAGATGCTGGTGGGGCGGAGAGGCATTATTCCACGATGCCGGTACGCGATATTTGCGCCCTCCCTGTTGCCAACCTCGCTGCCGACAATGCCATTCTTTTCCTCTGGTGTACCTGGCCTATGTACGCCGAGGGGCTGAAAGTGGTTGAAGCGTGGGGCTTTTCATTAAAAACGGTGGCGTTTGTTTGGATGAAAACAAATAAGCGAGCCAACCCCGACCAGACGAGCTTTTTCCCTAGCGACAATTTCGACGACTTTTTAGGTCTTGGCAGATGGACGAGAAGCAACTCCGAATTTTGCCTCCTGGCGACAAAAGGCAGACCCAAGCGGGCCAGCACGAATGTTCGTCAAATCATCTGTGCCCCTATCGGCAAGCATTCCGCCAAGCCGCCCGAGACGAGGGATCGGATCGTGAAGCTCGCCGGGAACTTGCCCCGCGTGGAGCTTTTCGCAAGGCAGGCGACACTGGGATGGGATACCTGGGGGAACGAGATCGAAACCGATATTGTCCTGTCGGCGCAGGGGGTAAAGTGATGGCGTCAGCAAACTCCACACAGAAACCACTTTTAAAATGGCCGGGCGGAAAATACCGGGAATATTCCAAATTCCAGCAATATCTCCCCGCCAGCTTTGACCGATATGTCGAGCCTTTCGCCGGGGGAGCCGGGGTATTCTTCGCCCATGCCCCCCAGGGCAGGGTTTTGCTTAACGACCTGTGCACAGACCTAATCGAATTCTATCAGGCGGTTAAAACGGGCCTGTACGCGCAGGATTTTGTACGTGTGGCCGGCATGTGGACGGCCCTGACCGATTACGCCCGCGATATCCACGATCTGTTCGGCGGATTCTATCGCACCGACGAGGCGATCCCCCATCAATACTTTATTCCTTGCCCAGCGCTTGCTTGGGAGATGGAGCTGCTGCCTTACGTGTACGCCACCGTGTCGGACAAAATCCGCCGGATTAAGAAGATCGAGGCAGAAAAAGGGATTTGTTTTACCTCTGCCGAGCTGTTCGACCATACTGAAACGGCGGTAAGGACGGCATTTTACAATTATTTCCGGGCAATCGCCAACGGGGAACAGGCGAGCGAGATCCCCCGGACAGTCGCCTGGGTATTTGTTCGTGAATTTTGTTACTCGTCCATGTTCCGCACCGGGCCAAAAGGCTGCAACGTTCCCTACGGCGGAATTTCTTATAATTCCAAAAACATCGCAGAGAAAATTCAACAGATAAACTCCGCACATGTTGCCGATCTGTTTGCCAGCGCCGAGTTCACCAACCTCGACTTTGAAAGGTTTTTCCATACTGTCGATCCCGGTGCCGGCGATTTCCTTTTTCTTGATCCTCCTTACGACAGCCCATTTTCCGCATACGACGATAACGCATTTAACCGTGCCGACCACACCAGGCTGGCCGCCCTTTTGGCGACGACACCGGCCAAGTGGATGATGGTGATTAGCTGGACGGAATTTATCGGCGGCTTGTACGACGAGATGCTGGGGGTAAATGCCGAGTTTTTCGACAAAAAATATTCCGCGAATATGAGGAACCGGGGGAACCAGGAAGCCGTACACGTCATTTACCGGAATTATCAAAATTGACCTTCAACAAAATGCCTCTGGAATCCGCCAGAAGCTTTTGTCGTTTCCGCTGGTTTTTCCGCCCAGGTGTTGACTGGAGGTGGAGGCTTGATCTTGGGGAACCAACCTGCATGAGTTTAACAGCAGAACCCAACTCCAAATAAATAAAGGATTGAAGGAATAGAAATTATGTACCCGCCCGCCAGAGACACAGAGTACCAAAAAGACTTGGCTGAAAAGAGACGCATTGAAAAAGAACGTGTCGCTACCGAGAGAGCGGCTGCCTATTTTCTTCGTATGGCTGAATCCGCTCGCCGGGTTGTTGAAAAGGCCGCTATAAGAGCCGCCTCGGATGTAATGCCCATAGGAGAGGTTGCCGCAAAACTCGGTATGCATCAACAGCAGATATGGAAACTGGCGAACGAGAACCGGATTCCCCATGTAAGAGTATCCGCCGAATCGCTTTTGCCGGGGGAGGAATTAGCCGCGAAAAATCAAATATACCGTTTCAGTCGCCGGGATATTGCCGAGTGGTACGAGAACGAATTGAAAGTTGCCGCTATTCCGAAAGAGGCAAAAATTCCGAGCTTTATCTTGGCTTACCTCGAGAAAATGGCCGAAGCGCACCCGGAAGAAACCCCGCTGAGAATGAAAGATTATTTGACGGCAGCACGCGGCGAAGTGGTGGCAAAGCGCGGGAAGGGCCGACCCACCAAAGAGGTTCGGGTTCAAGTTGCTGGCGTGGTGGTGTTCCAGGATCAGGAGCTTGAAGCGGATCAGACTGCTGACCAGGAGCGAACGATATGAGCATGTATCTGACAAAGGATCGCAACAAAGAGGAAGACTGCGCGTCCGGTTGGCACCAGCCACCCTTGAAGGGCCTTTTAAATTCTGGCCATATCATCCGCAAGGGGGCTGGCAATAAACAGGAACCAGCATCGCAACCGAAACCAAATAAGGAACCAACCAACAAGTAGGTATATGGAGGAATTGACATGATGGGCACGCGTAAAGATTTGGAAGCATGGTTATTGAATTGGAGCCGCACGCATCATGCCGGCTTTTCCGCAGTACAGGTAAAGACCCTGGCATTGTTTCGGGAGTGCGACAGTTTCCAGGAGTTGGCGCAAAAGACGACCGGAACGGATTTTCTATCTGACGAGCAAAAAGACGGGATCTCGATTTTCTTCAACATTTGCACAATTGAAGATATTCACGATTACGTGGGCGGGCGGGGACCACTTCCAAAATGGTATGACTTTATTTTGCAGCACCACTGGGTAATGGACCTCAAAATAATCAGCGTTTGAACCTTTCCCCTTGGCTTGTGATTGCCGGGGGATTTTTTTATCCATTTTCCGAAAAGCGTCTGCATTCCCCAAAGGCAACCTGCATGGATATTAATAGGAGGAAGCAAAGACAACTAAAGAATTCAACCGATAGCGAATCGCCAACCCTGAAACCTCAAACATAGGAGAACAAATTATGCAAACCTCACGAATTGCTCTGTTAATCGCCGTAGCACTTACAACCAGCACTATTACGGGTTGCGCCGGTTCCGCCGTTCGCGGGATTTACAACATGACTGCCACCCCTGACGCCGCAGTGTGTGACTCGACCCTCGGGCTTACCATTTCCGCCGCCGAGCAGAAGCTCAATATGGGGAAACCCGATGCCGTGAAAAGGAAGGCTGGCAAAAATGTCAGGCTCTACACGAAGGGCAGCCTCAAGGCCGAATTGACCATCGGCCAGGACGGCAAAGTTTCCGACGCAAGCTGTGAGCAGATAGACAGCAAATAACTGAAACCCGTAAGGAGATATATTTATGAAAACTTTCACCATGGCCCTTTCTGCATTTACCGCCGCCGCGATCATTGCCTCGGTGCTCACAATTAACCCCGTTGATGCCCAAGCCTGGGGTTTCGGTGACGACACTCCCAAGAACATTATGACCACCTCCTGCTCGAGCGGAGTGGCTGACGCCGTGGCTGGAAACCTGCCGCACAACACCATCTCGATATTGCCGGATGGCACTATCGTAAGTAAAAACGATTTTGAACGCGGCACGCTAAAGGCGATGGCGAGCGGCAGTAAGGCTTATCTGGTCCCGAAATATCCGCGCATGGTCTTTTACAACCCGGCGATCCCCAACGTGATCCTTAATCGCTATGAGGATGGACGCGGCAACGAGTGGTTCACCAACATCGTAATCCTCGACCCGGCACAGCAGGCAGATATTGCCCAGGAGCTGGCGGATTTCAAGGGTGCTTACACCACTATCTGCACTGGCGGTGCAACCCAACTCGACAGCACGAAAGCGGAGTGGATAAAAGGGCTGGGCACCATAACGGCAAATTATGAGCTAGGCGGAGCCGGTGCCGCGTACAAGACCGACCCAAAATTCGTGCTGTTCCTTAAAAAACACCTGCCTGGGGTGCGGGTTACAAAAGCAGATTACACGTACAGTCGGGCGGCTGTCGCACATGCAGACGAGGCAAATAAGAAGGCGAGCGGTATTAAATCGAAAGGAACGAAAACGAAGATTTACGCTGTCGATCAGGTTTACCATGGAGAGACGACAGTGAAAGACCCAGCCGCCGCCCTTCACTCTCTTATTGACCCTGTGGCCCAGGCAGCTTTCAATGCCGATCTAAAGGTATGTCTCGACCGCATAGAGGTTGCCGCAAAGGAAAGCAAAGCGCGTGCGGACGAGGCGAAGGATCGGGCTAACGTCGATCAGGAATAATTTCCGCAAAAAAAGAATATTTGTTGTGAAAATGCAGGGCTTTGGAAAAAGGCTCTGCATTTTATTTTTACAACCTGCATGTATGTATCAAGGAATTCAACTACTAAGGAGAAAAGCCATGAAAAGAATGTTAGCAGGGATTGTAGGGGTGGCACTGATTGCCGGAATGGCCGGACAGGCGAGAGCAAGTTTTCTCGCGGATACGTTTAACTCCATCGCCGGAGACAAGACGGTCGTCTCGGCGAAATGCGAGGCGGGCGCGGTATCCGTCGATTATCAGGGGGACGACATCTGGGTTAAATTCGAGAAAAATTACGATGGTACGTTGTCAGAGTACACGCCGGGCGTCCTCCACAAAAAGAAAGGGAAAGAGGTTCGGTCGGCAGCCAAGACTGTTTATTTCAACCCGAAATTGCCTATTGTGATCGAGCAATTCACCTCGGCAAAGGGCGTGGAAGTTCAATCGCGCATTTTTGTGATTAGCGCGGCAAAACACGAGATGGACATATCCAACCTCGGCGACTCGTTCGCCGACACCGCCGAGAGGGTGTGCGGCAAAAAGATGGAAAAGTTGGATAGCAAAAAGGGAGAGTGGCCGGTCAGCCTGAGTGTGATCGCCGGGTGTCGGACGGAATTTGCAACCGACAGCGGCAATCTGTACGAAAAGGACGAGGAATTCAGACAGGCATTCAAATCCATTGCCGGCCTAAGTATCGACGAGAAGGGGCTTGTTCACATTGCCGACCCTGAAGCCGCCATCCGCGCACTTTTAAATCCGGCGGCAAAGGCCACGCTGGACGCCGACGTCACTGGTTATTTTTCTTCCGACCGGTTCACCAACGCGGAGTATCTCGCTGACGCAGCGACAGGGACACCAGCGACACCAAGAAAATCCGCACCGACGACAAACAAGAAAAGCCACAAAGGGCTGTAGGCACCAACCGTTAAGGAGGATCACTATGAAAAGTATATTGATGATAATGGCAGCAATCATGCTGGCAACCGCAACCGCACATGCCGATCTCGACATGGAGGTGTTTCGGAAAAATGTCGCAGCCAAGCAGGCAGTAAAGGTGGCGGCTAAAAAAGCCCAGGCGAAGGCAGACGCAGCCGCCGCCAATGCAGACGTAATTGCTCGCATCGGGGGGCCGGGTTGGTATCGGACGATAGAAACATATGAAAAGTGGGAGGCAGCTATTTCAGGACACCAAGAGATAGCAAAATTGAGAAGAGCTTTTCAGAGTAGAAGCGGGTTGGATGTTACCTCAGCACTTAAGACAATGGAGGCAATGTATCCTGGTAGCAGCGTCAACTATGCAGGCAACGGAAAGATTTTTGACGGTACGGACACCATAACGCTACGCAACCTGCAGGTACTGCAGCTCGATAGATCGGCTGACGAATTAGGTCTCATCACACACTTGACTTTTCCCAGTCGGGATAACATTGCGACGTTAACTCTTACTGATAACCAGAGCCTGATAAAGATCAAAATCGATACAGTTAATCCGCGCAAAAGTCGGCTCGTTGACGCGAACCTGCCGACTGCGACCACACAGGGTTTTACGAGCACTTTTAATCAACTCGGCGTTACCACCAACGAAAAAACCACCATGCTGATGCTTGAAGGATTTTATCTCGATGAGCTTCAACCGCAGGGGATAGCACTTCAAGACATGGCTGTAGGGGTGATCACCGAGATCGACTGGAGAGTGCGCTTTTCACATTATGCCGAACGTAAAGCCTCCGAAAAACACGCCTTGCCAGTGGACAGCCATCCGAAGGTAGAGGTAGGCATCGAATAAGCCTTCCCGTTCCACCCACAATTCAACTTCACCTTCAACCGCCCCGGCCCCCAAAGCCGGGGTTTTTTCGTTCCGCTGCGTCGCGTTCCGCGTCCGGCCTTCATTTCCGCCCGGCAACCTGCATGTAAATAGTGCGCCAAAAAAAGAAACCCGTATTTCCGCACGCAGGCAAGCAGACAGCAGAAGGAGAGCGCCATGAGTTCAATGAAAGTAAATTCCGACAATATCCGCGAGTACCACCTGGAAAAAGATCCTATTACCTCGAAAGGGGGGTTGGGCAGCAACATGAGTTGGGACGATCCCGGCGCAGCCCGCCTTGGCCTTACTGGCAAATTTTCCGAAGGGGATTTTGCAAAGATGGGAAATCTGGCCCTGGGCAAGTCGCCAGATGGTGGTCAGCAGTTATGCGGACGGGACGGTGGAAAGTTTCCGCACACCAGGTATGCCGGCACCGATACGATCCTCAGCGAGGATAAGAGCTTTGGTGTCGTTGCTATGGAAGACCCTGCCGCAAGGAAGGTCCTCGAAGAAGCCATGTTGAAAGTTGCCGCTGGGATGAACCGTAATATCCAGGGCCGCGTAACCAAAGATGGCGTGACGACGCGTGTCCCCGCAGAAGGTGTAGGGTTGAATGTCCTTCACTCGATATCGCGAGCCGCCGACACACATCCTCACCTCCACGCCATAAAATTCAATATTGTATTTATTCCTTCTGGCAAAAAGGGCAAGGGCAAGTGGGGCACCATGGAAAATTACTCACTTTTGAAAACCCAGACCCCAACGAAGCAAGAACTGCATAACGAGTGCGCCCGCGCCTATCAAAATATCGGATACCGGGTTGACTGCAAACCTTCCTCGAACGGCAGGCTCAATGTCCCTTACGTCGTCGGAATATCCCGCGACATTTGCGACACGTTCAGCAAGCGGAGCCATCAGATCAAAGGCTCTCACGAACTCCGCGCAAGCCTTACCAAATCGCACCCTGGAGCTTCCCCGGCCAAGATCGATGGGTATATCCAAGCGGCAACGAAGCCAGACAAAGACCCCGACTTAACCGAGCGCAGGCTTATCGAAAGCCACCGGCAGCAGTCGGCTGAAAAGGGCATCGACCAAAGAGAGATGGTGTTAGCTGCCAAGGCATTAGGCGGACTGGAACCCGAACCGCGTAGACCCGCCGCCGAGCTTTTAAATAATGCGCTGGAGACGCTGCTAAAGAAAACCCCCATGGTAAAGGCCGACTCGCTGATCGGCCAGACCATGAAAGTGGGATGCTGCCATGTGATCGCCAGCGAGGTGGAAGACGCGTTCAAGGCGGCGGTTGATAGCGGAAAGGTGATCGACCTCGGCAAGGGCTTATTGTCCACCCCGGCGAGGATCGAGGCGGAGAAGGAAAAGGGGAACGATCTCCAGAAGCTGGCCGACGCGGCGAATACCCCCAGGCCGGCGCGGACGTGGAAGGAGGCGAAAAATTCCGCGAAGGTTGCCGACCAGGAGGGGAAAGAATCCGCCAGCCTTGACGGCCCCGCTGTAAACCCGGAGAACTGCGCAGCAAAGTACCAGGACGCGGCCAAGGATAGGCTACAGGAGGGTAAGGAACAGGACATGTCGGCAAGGGGTAATACTAAACCCCAAACCGCGATAGAAAGCATTTTAAATCCGCGCCCGCTTTCTGTGATTGAAACAATACTGTCCGAAGCAAAAAATACGACAAAAGAAACTGGAAATAATTCCGCAAAGGATTCCGACAAGACCGCCGACAAAGATGCTCGTAAAAAAGAACGCGGGGATAATGACCAGGAGAAGGACGGTGCAACAAAGAGTGCGAAGAAAAGCTCGAAAGGGATGGACATCTAAAATGATTTGCAAATATTTTTGTTTTTCTTCGGAGAAGCAGAAATATTTGCTGATTTAGCCAAAGCAGTCTTGATCTTGAATTTTTCGCCTGCATGTATATCAGTAAGGAGGCAGTAAAGAAGAGAAAGAAAGAAAAAACAGTTCATCCAAAACCGACAACCCACCAACCGGCCAAAGAGCCAGAGGAATTTATGTTATGAAAAATATTTTGAAAGGACTTTTCACCAAGAAAGAAGTAGCCACCCAGAAAACCCTGCTTGAAACCGTAGAACAGAACGCAAACAGCCTGTGCATCGTCGGGGCTGCCGGAACAGGCAAGACCATCGCGCTTGGCGAAATGGCTGCCGAGGCGATGAAACGCGACGAAAATGTCTTTATCTTTGATCACACAGATGCCGCCGCAGACGTTAATGTAAAGATCGTGGAGTTTCTTTCCACAGAGGTTCCGGCAGGACGCACCCTTTTCGTTTTTGACGAGTTTGGATACACCGGGGCTATTCCTGCAATCATGCCGCTTCTTTGTAACGCCCGCAAATATAAAGCAACTACTGCTATTGCTTTCTCGGACCTTTCGAAGATCGAAAAGGTTTATGGCAAGAACACTGCCCAGGGCATTATTAATTCCTGCAACAATTTCCTGGTTTTCAATTGTGGCGTTGATACTGGAACCGCAGAGTATTTTGCGCAGAGCCTCGGTATCGAAACCGTAAAGACAGCAGGACTTCCCAAACTGACCGGATACCTGAAAACGTCAAGGGAACCCGCTGAACTGCGCACCGTTGAACTTGCGGCTGATAATTCCTTTGTGAGAGCGGTTGCTGCAGGTGCCGACCCAACCGGCGTCACCTTCACTGAGGGGAAATAAACCAAAGGGCTGGCAGTCGGAAAAACTTTCGGCTGTCAGCTTTCACTCTTCATTTTGTTTTCGCCGCCTGCATGGTTATCAGTAGGTAGAACGAAATCACAAAAAACAAACAGATACGAAACAGCAGCTTGACTACAACCCCTGCCCCAAGGCATACAAACAAAAAAACAACATAGGTGATGTCATGGCAAAAATCGGATTCGCAGCAAAGCAAGAAGCAAACAAAGCAAAAGTCGCCGCTTTCCTTGAGCAGATTAAGGCTCTCGAAATGAAAGAGAAAAAGGACCGTGTTGAACTCCAGGCTCGCCTCGGTGCCCTGGCCGAGCAGTATCTGCTCAAAGAGATCGACCACGACGAGTTTATTCTGGCCTCGGAAGAAATCACCGGCTGGGCGTTCGAGGGCGAGGAAGTCGTGGCCGCACCGGTAGTCAAACCCGCCAAGGCGGCAAAGGCAGCAAAGGGCGCTGTTGTCGAAACACCGGCTGCACAGGAAGAAGTCGCCGAAGTGATCGAAGAGGTTGTGGAGAAGCCGGCGGGCGAGAAGCTCTGGTAATCCGGCGGTACGCCGTCAACCTTAACCCTCACCCATTGCGCCTCGAGATACACCGAGGCAAACCCGCCGCGAGAAGGAACGCGGCATAACCGGGCGGCCTGTCAACACATGGGCCTCCCTTCCATTCCTAAAATCCAAATCGTCGAACCTGCCGCAACAAATATCCACTCCGCAAAACCGGTCTAATGCCGCTGCGACGGACGAGGCGCTCTCGTCCTACCCTGCGACATCTGCTTACACCTTCCGTCTATTCAGGGCAAGGGGCTGCTGGCACGGAGCCGCCGCCCTGTCGGAACACAGCCCCGTCCAAGATCAAAACCCCCAAACAGGATGGGCTATGTCGCCCATCGGAAATACAGGCAACAGCAAGCTGGCGTCAACCTGCGGCAGGGGGCCGCTCTGTTGCCGGGAAATCAAAACCCCAAACAGGATGGCTTGTCGCCATCACAGGGCAAAGTCAAAAACCGCCGGAGGGTGAGGCTCTCCGTCGAAGAAACAGCCAAGGATGCTATCAAAACGGGAAAAGTCAAAGGCAGGGGAATTTCCGCCAAAACGGATAGCCCTTTAAAAGCAGAGTTATTTTTTCCGAGGGGTAAGGAGACCCTCGATTTTTCCGCCTGAAGAACAAACGGCTCCTGTTGTTGCAGGGTGTGAGTTTTTAGTAAGGGGAACCAGTGGATGGCGGGGGAGTGGCAAAGACAGGAAGGAAGAACCCAGTAATCCATTTGCGATGACAGCCTGTCCATCTTTTAAATATTTTTACAATTTCCCCCAAAGAACAAAGTCAAAATCTACATAGTCAAATCGGCTGGCGGTGAACGCTGCCTTAAACAATTGACCCGTATGTTGTGAACCAGGCAGAAAGATCGCCGTGTACAGACCGACGACTTTTACCGATAGGCAGACGGCGGGCTGCAACCGTCCCTATTTGCCCTTCGCCCTTTAACGTCAAAGGCCACCAGCATTTCAGCGCCTTCATTCCGCCAGCGGCATCTGCATTATATCTACATGGAAGGAAACCAACCCGACAACCGGAGGCAGCATGAAACATATTATCCTCACCACCATGGCACTGGTAATCACCGCAACTCTGGCCCAGGCATCCGAGCCGACGATCTACGCCGAGGGCTGTCCCGCATACGTCCAGGAGCAGATCGACAAGGCAAAGGCTGAAGGTGGCTCCGTGCTGCACATTGCCGCAACCCTGAAAGAATTATCAGATGAAGTGAAATACAAATCCCCCGACGAGCCGAAACTGATCCTTATCCGAACCTTTGAAAAAGAAAATCGGCTAATGGCCTTTTGCAGCGACCGTGCAACATTCCCCTTGATCGTCTCCGGGAGGCAGTGATGATAATCCGTATCGAAAAGTCGATGGAGAGAATACACGTCAGGCTCGGGCGGGCATTTGTTTATATTCGGCGGGCACGCGCCCACACTGAAAAAGCAAAACTGCTCATAGGCCGCAAATAATCGCTCGTCCACCAGGAGGGCACCATGGAAAATATCGCTTTCGCCGAACGCATTGCAGCCGACACGATCAGCCGGCTTGAAATACTCACCCGGAAATCCGCTCCCGAAGATAAACAATTTTTCCGGGGAGTGCTGGACGACTATGTTGCCACCAACACCAGGATGGCAAAGATACACCGGGAGTGCCGCGCCTGGGCAGACGCTGGGCTGGACGACAGGGATCAGGTTTTAGCAAGAGAAGGGGAAGGCATAACCCCCGGCTCCCCAGAGGCTTACGCACAAACCCTGAAGGCGACAGCAAGGGAGCTGCACGCCGACGTGTTCAACCAGATGGAGACAATCGAACAGCTTGACCCGGAAATTCGCACGGAACTCGCAGCCCGCTTTTTGTATTTGCATAATGTTTTTGCTGTAGCCACCGCCGACCGCAACCTCAACCATGAATAAGGAGACGAAGTGGAAACCATAAGAGACGCCTGTATAAGTACGATGCAGAGCGTGACGCAATCAACCGAGCATATTTTGGAAATGCTCGATGCGATAAACCGAAGGCAACCGACAACCTCAACCAAGAACAAGGAGAAGATATAAATGCAACCACCAGACGCGCTGATTGTTCAATTTCAGAAATACATGGAGCACGGCTCCCGGAACATGCACACTGATGCGGAAGACAACGAGGCGACAATCGAAATGATCTCCAAGGAAGTACGTGAAGAAATCAGCCTGCACTTCTTGCACCTTCATTTATTGTTTGCCCCGGCAGGGTACGTTGCCCCTGTTAAACCTACACAGTTTGCCCGGTAATTAACCCTCAACCTTTAAAAATATACAGGCAATTGCCTGCGGAGATAACCATGGATGGATTTACACTACACGATCATGACACGATACCCGGCTGGAGAAAAATGGTGAAACTTGCTTTTAGTTGCGCCACCAACGAAGAAGAACTGGAAATGGTGCGAGAGCTTGCAGAGTATTACGAACAAGAAGAGATGCTCGCCCGCTGTTAATCCGTCAACCGCAACAGCAGCACAGGGGGAGTGATAGCTCGCTTCCCCACCCAAAGATAAAATCCAAATACCGAACACGCGGCACCGTGCCGCCCGGACGATCCGATATCCGACACTCCGCTCCAACCCCCTGATTGTTTTTCCTCCCCTGATTGCCCCGCACACCCACAGGGACGGCTATGTCGCCGTCAAGATCAACCCCGGCCTTCAACCTGCTGCTGGCGCGTCGATTGTTTTCCTTATCCCCAGGATTTAAACCAGCTGCTGGCGCTCTGCCTATCTCCCACACCCGCAATCGGCTGCTGGCGCGTTGATTATCTCCCAGACCCTCGGGCCGGCTAGTGTCGCCGGCAAAGTCAACAGCAAAAGGCAAATCACTAATCGGCTTTAGGAAAAGATTTTAGGAAAGGTTTTAGGTGAGAGGGGCAAGGCGAAAGGCAAGAGCCAAGGCTAAGGCAAGATCAACAGCAACGTCAAAGGAATTAGCAAGGGTGTTAAGCGAAGGTGTTAGGCGAGGGGCGGGGCAGTCAAAGGACAAGGGAAGATCAACACCAAAGGCAAAGGCAACAACCATAGCAAGGTCAACAGTAAGGATAGGGCAGGGCAACGTCAACAACCAAGGCAACGTCAACAGCCAGACCGGGAACTTTCGATCACCGATAGTATCGGCGGTCTTCGTTCCCCCAAAGGCAACAACAAAGGCAGGCTGTGGGAACTTGTCGCCCCGGTGTGACCGGGGCCGTTCCCCCAAAACCAAAAGCCGTCCATGGGAACTCGTCAGCCCCGGTGTGACCGGTGCTTGTTCCCCCCAAGACCGGGAACTTTCGGATGCGCTCGGCGCTTCCTTCGTTCCCCTAAAGTCAAAGGCAAGACCGGGAACTTTCGACGCCGATACCATCGGCATTCTTCGTTCCCACAAAGTCAAAACCCTACGGAACCTTTCAGAACCGCTCGGCGTTTCTTTCGGTTCCGCTTTCAAGGCTTCATTGACTCTCGGCCATCTGCATTAAGAGAGAGGGAAGGACTGCTGAAATAAAAGAGGTGTGCCATGGAAAGCGAAAAATCAGACGCGGAAGTTCGGGAAAAAATAAAGAGGGACATATTTCGGCTCATTTGGTTTCAACCGCTGGAAGTATCAGTGCCGATATTTCTATCCCTTGTTCTCTTCCTTTTTTGCACTTTCAATATTGAGGGCTGGTTGTATCGGTTCAGTGTCTCGGCTGGTTCAGGCTTTATTGTCTTTTGCCGAGTTCATCTTCATTACTGTCTTAAGTCCAAAAAAGAGATTGAAGAACTGGTGAAATTGACACTGGAAGAGTAGCTCGAAATATCGGTTTTAAGGGGTGTCAAATCAGAAAAAGGTAAGAACGTGTCAGGGCGTGGAAAGAGTTTTTGGACAGGCAGAAGGGCAGGTTTTGGTGTCAGAAGGGTAAGGATAGGAAGCTGATGGAAGGGCTGAAAAAAGGCTGATTTATAGTGGCAACTCACGCAAGAAAAGCAGTTTACGGAAGGAAAGAGGCAAAAGGCTGTAGAACAGCCGTCCGCGTGTATTTACCCCGTCCTCGCAGGAAAGAACCTTGTAAACATTTGTCCGACAAAACACCCTGCCAGCCCGCTTATTTTGGGGTTTTCCCCGTAAACGTCTGCATTCCAAATATTCAACCTGCATTACTACAGCAGAAGAAATAAAGGAGGTATCAAATGCAAAAAAAGACAAAGACGTTAGGCAAAAATATTTCAACGAGAGTTGACCAGGACTTGTATTCACGCATCGAACTACTGGCAACCGAAAAGGGAATTGAATTCTCCGTTGCGGTCAGGGAGATCTTAAAAGAAGGCTGTATGTTCCAAGACGAATTCCGCCTGATGCGGGCAGAGATGAAGACTATGCGAGAGACAATGATGGCGTTTGCAACTAAGGACGATGCACTGGTAAATGCAAATAAAATTGTTGCTTGTGTCAAAACCCTTACTGACGCATCAACCGAAGCAACTAAAAGAGAAGTGAAAGCATCGACGAAGGAAATTGTCCAAGAACTAAACTCGGACAACGATTAACCAACGAATAAATATAGGGAGGTTTCACCATGGGAACAGAAAAATCATTTATGGACGACATTCTGGCAGGCAATACGGGCGAAAAAGAGGTGTGGGAGGATATTCCGGCTGCCAATTTCTACGACGATGATCAGCCAGAGACGAGCGACGAGCCGCTCGAACAAGAGGTGCCCGAATCCGCTGGCGACACCGAAACCCCGGCTGTCATTGTCGAAAAACCGGAAGCAAAGGCGGAAGTTGCAGCCGAAAAACTCACCGTAAAGGCCGCTGTGGCCGACGAGGATGCCGCTGAATGGAACCGGAAAATCTCCGCATTGTTCGATTCGACCCGCGACATTTTCACAGCCCGGTTCGGCCAGATCGAAAAAAGAGCCGACGAGGTTCTTGCCAGGGCATCGGTCCTAACCGAAACCCTGCAGGCGGAGGGCGGCGTGGCAATTACGGATTTGGAAAAGGCCGTGGCCGAATTTTATCGCCAAGCCAAAACCGAGATGCCGCAGATCGTGCGCGACAATACTGCCGGCGTAATGCAGGGCATGGCCGACGCCCAGCTGATCATTATTGCCGATGACTTCAAAAAGTATCTGAAGAAAATTGTCGCAGAAGATCTAAACCCGGCAATCGCCCGGCTTAACGAAAGAGGCGAGCGCGGCTGGAAAGGGTATTTGAAAGTGGCGCTTGTGGCCGGAGTAGCAGGGGCGGCGGCGTTCTTTGTGTTGAAGCTCACGGTGGGGCTGGGGGCGGCGTTCACCGGGTAGGCTCGTGATAGTGGCGGGGTTATCTGCATGTATCAGATACAACAACAAGGAGGTGTGTCGTGGGTCAAAAAACAGGAATTAATGTAGGTGATGCGCCCACCGGCGGCGTAATCGCTAAATGGATTTTGCGAAGAGAGAAGCTGGGCCTCTTTTACATTGTGCCGGCTGTCTGGGGAATTCCGACAGGCTTCGTTGCAACTTTTCTCTTCTTGCCCGGCTCTGTTATCCAGAGGGGCAAGCATCTGGTGTGGCTGCTCAAGTTTTTTATGGCCGGAATCAGCGTCCTTTGCGGCTCAACCGGAGAGGGTTTTCAGTGCGCCGGTGCGGTAGAGATTGGCGACGAAGGAGAGAAGGTGTCGGAGCTTGTGGCCTGTACGGCCAAGGCTTTTGTTAATTCAAGCCTGGATAGCGGGATAAAGAATTATTTTCTGGCAGCAAGCATCGGGGTGGTCGCGGCGGTTATCGTTTATTTCGGCGTCAGTCTCAAAATGAAGAGAGATTACGTCGCTGCTAAAAAGAGGATGGAGGAATTTAACCATATTCGCGGATCACAGATACTGACTCCGGCGCAAGTGATGGCCAATACCAAGATTGAAAAACGAGAGGATTGATTATGAAAGTACTGCAACCGTTGTATGCATTGATGCGAAGAAAACTTCTGGGGATCGAGGAAGAGAAACCTCTTCCGAAAACGTTCTTGGATCAAACACCAACCTGCCCGTTTGGCAGTAGCGGGCTGTTCCATACCCGCGCCACCGAGGTAACCGGAACAGTCGTTATCGGCGCAGCTGGCTCAGGAAAAACGTTTGGTTGTGTTCGTCCGGCCCTGGATTATTACCGAGCGCAGGGCGTTAAAGCAATTATTTACGACTTTGGCGGACTGGCCGAGGACTATTACGATCCAGAGCGCGATATTATTGTCTGTCCTTTTGATGCCAGAGGTTTGAGGATAAATATCTTCTCAATGATTACCAGTCGTGAGGATTGCGCAGCCGTTGCCGCGATCCTGATCCCCACGGTCGAGGGGGGGGACGCTTTTTGGACCCTGGCCCCCTGCAGCCTCCTAACCTCAGCGCTCGTGTGGTGTTTCCTCAATGATCACCGCACTAACGATGGCCTGCGCGAGGTTTTGGATTGGACGAGAGAAAAAGCAGAAAAAGAACTTTCGACATTTTGGTTTTGCGAAAGTACCGGCAAATTGCTCGCGGAAGATAAACTGGCCTCAACCCTCGGAGCCGTTATCGGGAGCTATACTTCCGTGCTTTCTTTTATGCCCGGAGGCCAGGATGATTTCTCTGCTACCGATTGGCTGAGTGGTGTGGACGACCGCCAATTTATCTTCTTAGTCAACAATTTTAAGGTCTCCTCAGTGTTGGCACCTTGGCTAAATGTTGTACTTTGGTGGATTGTCTCCACGCTGATCAGCCCGGACGGCAAGACGAGCATGAAAGAAAAACTGGGGAAACGGTACGTGATCATGTTGGACGAGGTAAATACTCTCCCGTCGAGCGTGACCGAAATTATAGCAATGTGCACCACCAACGGACGGAAATTCGGATTGATTATGTGGCTTCTATTTCAGGATATCGCCGCGTTTGAATTGAAGTTTTCGGAAAAAGGCGCGAGGAAAATTCTCGGCTCGATATCAAACTGGGCATTCCTGAAAGCAGGCAGCGACGAAAAAACCTCGGCGTACATGTCCTCGGTTTGCGGTACTGAAGATAAGAGTTACCAGAAGCCGAATGTTACTGGGATGGCCGGCACAGGGGTGGCTATCGGCGAAGAGATGATGCTTGATACCAAAGTATTACCTCCTGCAATTTTTGAGAATTTACACCCCTTTGAAGGGTACGCCCGCCTCGGAGATCATGGAATTTGCAAATCTTGGTTTCACGGCAACCCGAACAGCCCGTCAATGAATCAGCCGGCCTTTATCGCCAGGAATGAGCTGAACATGGAAATAATCAGGCTGAAATACATCGAGCACCTGAAAAACCACACCGCTGTTATTAACAAGATGAAAGCGGACGAAGAAGGGGCGGAAAAAGCAGGAAGGGCGGCTTAATAAATCCGCCGACAAGAAGCCAACCGAATAATCAGAATAAAAACAAGGAAAGCCTCTCCAAATTGAATAAGTGGAGAGGCTTTCCTTGTCTGGTCTTCATTCCGAGATCACGACCTGCATTACTATAGTAGGAAAGGAACAGTCAGTAAACAATTAATCTCACTACAACCGCAATAACAAACAAGGAGACGCACCATGGCACATTTGGATGGAAGAGAAAACACGATTATCAAACTGCAGGTTCTCGGTTTGGAACCCGCCCACGCTGTAAAAGTGATGGAGGAAGTGGAAGCGTTGCATGATGGCTCAAGCAAGAAGGTTTGTATGATTTTGCTTGCGATGAAGATTGTGGCTGTTTTGTCAGTCGTGATGCTTTTCGTCAAACCGCTTGCGCTGCTCGTACTTGTCCCCTCGCTTTACCTCCTTTACGGGTCGATTTTTCAGACTTGGGAAACCCTCAAGATGCGGGTGCGCGGCAAGTTCCGGGCCGCAGGATTGACCAGCCCGGTTGACCACAAGGTGCTTGGGTTCCCGGTTGACGAGGAAGACGACGACTAAGATCACAAGGAAGACGACGATTAAAGGAGGCAGCAAATGGCAAAGGTAAAGAAAGTAAAAGTGAAGATGACAGCCAGCGAATTTCTCCGCAACGAGATGGAGGCTGTGTCATATGCAAACCACCACGGCGGAAAGACTCCTCCTATGGGCTGGGAGAGTAAGGCTAAACGGGAAGCAAAAGATCGTGCCCGCGACGAACAGCGTGATTTGGATCGTAATGGCAAAACAGATAACCCTGCTGCTGACCCCAACGCCGAAACCAAAGCGGTAATTCCCGGACAGGAGAACTTGGGGAAGGGATTGCTCAACAGCATAATCACCAACATGTTCCACGCCCAAAACGACATTGTCGGGATTGGCAAGGCTATTTGCGGTATGGTCGGCACCGTGATGGGGTATGGCAAGGGCGACCAGGAAAACGCTGCTCTTGATAAGAGGGACGCTGACAAGGGGCCGGAAGCCAAGTTGAAAAAAGTAGAAGATGATCTTGCAAAGCAGCACGCCATGCCCGTCCCGGACAACAAAAATCTCACACCGGAACAGCAGCTGGATAAGATGTCTGAGCGGCTAAAAGCACAAGAAGGGCTTATTGCTGAGAAGGCCGCCGCCGAGAAAGCGCTGGACGAGAAGAACGAAAAACTTCAGGGGCGGGTCAATGATATTAAGGCGCAAATTCAGAAATTGGGCGACAAGCTGCCGGAAAGTGTGCGTGATCAGATGAACCAAAGTCTGTCCGCTATCGAAAAGCAGATCGAAGCATCGAAGCCGCAGCCTCAGCCTGCAGATGGCAGAGCGTCGATGCGCGAGGCTGGCAACGGGGCAGCGGAGAAGGCAGCTGACAAGGCACTGGATAAAGCCGCCGGGAAGGTGGAAGAGAAAGAATCGCCTGTTAAAGCTGGGGATACCCTGTCAAAAGAGAAAGCCGCCGAGCAGAAAAAAGAACCAGTGTTAACTAAGGACCAGGCTGCTTTGCTCGATAAGAACCTGGGCGACAATGCCGGCAAAAGCATCAACGGTGAAACCCTCGCATCCCCGAAGGTTGAATTGAAAGATGATAAGGGAAATCCGATCTCCCCGCCAGCCCTGACTGGAAAGGATGCCGAGAAGCAAAAGGCAAGGGAAGAGGCGAGGGGGTTAGTGTTGAGGAAAAACGGGGTAAGTGATACCGCGAATGACAAACCCGCCGACCCGAAGCAAGAAATGGGTATGACGAAATCTGGAACCAGCATGGCAACAACACTGACTGATAAGCGCGACCCGGATGGCGGCATAATGTCCCACAAAGACTGGGAAGAAATCACGCCTGCCGGTGGGCCAAAACAGGAAGGTCTAAAACAAATAGTGGACGCACCGAAGCAGATCGAAGCTAAACCAAGGAAACTCACCTCCGCTGAACTCGTGGCACAGCGGCAGGCCGAGGGGATGGCAAACCTTGATAGGGGGGCTTCCGCAGCAGTAGTTAAGCACGAAACAGCCATGGCTGAGAAGGAAGAAAAAGCCAAGGACGCCCCGGCCAAGGAAGGCCCTGATAAGTCAAGCGGCCCGGAGATATAGGGTACGGGGTAAAGGAGATCCACCATGTCAACGGAAACCGAAAGGATAAGGGCCGCAGCAAAGCAGAGCCTGCTGGCCAAAGAGAAGGTAATCGAACCTGTCGCCGTCAAAACCCACACCGCCGAGGATATGGCCCGCAAGAAGGTTTACAGCGAAGCCGTGATCGTTGAGCGCCAGGCAGAGGGGGTGGCCAACCTCGACACCCAGCTGGACAAATACTTTGAAGGGCGGCTGGTGGCGCATGTCGCCGAGCAGAAGGCCGAAGCTGAAAAGAATGCGAAGAAGAAAAAGAAAGGCCAGCGGGGTTAAATGCTCGCCGGGAAGATTTGCCAAATAGAATTCACTGAAAATCAAGCCTCGGAGAAATCCTGGGCTTGATTCGTTTCCGGGTACCTGCATGTATAGATACACAACCAACAGGGAGATCCACTTATGAAAAAGATTATTTTGGCAGTAGCAACAGCAGCAATTCTCGGAGGTAGCGGGGCGGCGGCCCATGCGGACATAACCGGCACCGTTACCCAAGGTGCGGAGGTTGGGCGAGACGTAAGCGGCGGCACAGATATCGGCCAGAACGGAAAACAGGGCCGTACAATCAGCCATGGCGACGGAACCAGTACGACAGACAGCAATGGCTGGAGCCGCGACCGGAACGCATCGACAAGTTTTAAACAAATGGCCGATGCGAAGCGGGCCAACGAGCTGTCAGTCACCATTAACGCATCCGTTTTGCTTGCGACCGACATTATGACGTATGAGCGCAACCCGGCCCTTATCGCAAAATATCCCAAAAAGAAGCTGCTGGCTGTAATCCAGTCAGCACGCTACAGCCACCCGGTCCTCGCCGCACAGATCGGGATTACCGGTCAGGTAATGCCTGGAGTGTTTTCGGATCAGATTGATAAGCTGCATGATAGTGCGGGCCGGAATAACGATTTAATCGAAGATGTTGTTGGGCTTCGGGATCACGCAAATCTGGTTCGGCAGACCATGAAAGAGTTGATCGTCCTGGGGGCTATCGGCAGCCAAGCTATTTATTACGCCCAGGCCGATATCTCATTATTGAAGTCGGAACTCCCACCGGCGAAAAAGTTTGTTGAAACGAGGAAGACCAAAGGGGACGCGGAAGCATTAAAAGGAATAACCGGAGAGGCGTTAGAGGTGATGGGCGCTGGCGACATGGAGGGGATTTTTTGGAACTCACTGGATAGGGTATTGACCAGCGGTATCACCAAGGAATCGCTCCAAAAAAGAACAAACGCCGCCCTGGCCGCAGTGGATGGAGATTGTCATTACCGGGTGGCTACGGGGAATAAATCCGTGATTTGTGGAGGGGTCGAGTGGAATATCGGCAGCGCACCCAATATCACTGTTGGTGGTACGCCGTGGATTTCCGCAACAGGTTTTGGCGGGCTGGAGGCGAGCTATCGGGTAAGTGGCGCGTGGTCGTATAGCGAAATGTTCGACAAGATGAGCGGCATCGGAAGTAGCTCCAAAGTAAGCCACGACTTTTCCGGGAAGGTTGACGACTCGATCACACGGTCGCGGGGCAGAGAGTTTTTAATCAATGCAAAAACGGCGGTAAATCGGAAACTGGGCGCAACTGGAAGCAGAAGCGTAGGCAATAAATAACCGGCCACAGTGCCAAAGGAGATATATCATGACTGGCGGAGAAAAGGGGTTGGTAGGGACAATGGCATTAATCATCGGCGGAGCTTTCTTGTATTTCGTCCTTCACCCCGGCGTTGTCCAGGAGCACAAAGAAGTGAAAGCTGCGGACGAACACCAGGACGTTTCCATCGAGATCAACATGCTGCGCGACAGGATCGAGGACGCCAAGAGCTTTCACGATTCCCCGGAAAGCGTCGCCAAGGACAGGACGCGGCTGGCTTTCTTGGAGGGCATCCGCGACGAGCAGGAGAAGAAGCTTTACAAGACTGGCAGCAAGAAGCTGGCGGTTGTAGCCGGTGCCGAAGCTGGGAAGCAGCCGGCCAAGGGTGCCGCCAAAGAGGGGTCTATAAGCGCGGAGGATGCCCGCAAAATCAGGCAACAGGCGATGGAAGGGAATTGATATGCAGTGAAAAAGCCTCGGGTTTCCGGGGCTTTTTCGTATCGACTTTTCCTTTAGTTTTTGTCAGCGGTCAAAGCATTTGTCCTTATCTGCTCCTCCCCCGGTAATTATGACCAGCTTTTCCCGCTCGGCTCGTTCCCGCGCAATCTCTATTTTCTCCCGCATTTGCAATTCCTGGAGGGCTTTTATCTGGAGCAGGTTTTTGCCGTTGTCATTCTCCGTGTTCTTGTCGTCTCGGTCGTTAGGGTCTTTGGTTGCCCGCCGGAATCCGCGCCCCAGGTCGGTCATGGAGAGCGGCTTAATGGTTTGTGACGAGGTGATTACCTCGGCCTTTTCGGACGAGATGGCGTCCGCTATTTCATGTTCGCGGGCAGCGTCTTTCAGCTGGCTATCGTTGAGCTTGTCGTCGATACCGAGCCAACGATACAGCCTTTTTTTCAGCTTCCTAATTTTTGCCATAGGTCCTCCCAGGAATTCCAACGGCATCGATCAGCGCCAGGATCTTCTCGCGATCTCTTTTGTAGTTCCGATCCCACTCTCTGTTCCACTCGGAAACCTGCGCTAATCCGTGGCCCAAGAGCGTTTTGTAAATGTAAGGTTCCTGCGGTTTTTCCAGTGTCGATTTCGGCATTCTTCCCATGATCATTGCCCCCATGTTTGCCTCCCCTTTATTGTTATTGGGTTAATCATGCAGGTTGCCAACTGACAATCAAGGGCATATCGGCAACAGTCGGAATATTCGGCAGAACATTATTAGTTGATAGGAAAATAATAATTTAATTGCCAGTGAGTACCTGATTTAAATTCGGAAAATGTCAGATTGATTGCCAATAGAAAAGAAAATCAAATGATTGTGATTTGGTTTTCTGCATTAATAAAGCATCGAAAAACTAAATCACATCGCAGACGAAAAGCTGTGAAACAAAACAATCACCGGGGAGGTGAGACATGAAGAATAGCAATTTAATCAGTCTTGAAATAATCGACACGATCAGGCAGATCGACCTAAAGAGCAGTGTTTTGTATCTTCATTCATTCCACACGGCGGCCCTGGTTCTTGATTTGGCGACCAACCTGGGGCTGTTGACCACCGAAAAAAACAAGCAGTTCTGGTATCTCGCGGCCCTACTTCACGATATCGGCAAGCTGGATATACCAAGTCATATTCTCCTGAAACCCGGCAAATTGACCGCCTCCGAAATGGTGGTGATGCAGCAACACAGCACCTTTTCCTTTGAGCGTTTACTGGCTATTGAGCCGTTCGTCAAGTTTGCGCGGGCCGCCTATGAGCACCACGAGAAAAACGACGGGAGCGGCTATCCGCAGAAACTGCGGGGTCATGAAATGTGCGTGGAGGCCCGGCTTTTAAGTTTGGCTGACCGTTTCGAAGCATGCACAAGTTCGGGCCGCGAATATCGCCCTGCTGCCCTTCCGCTTGCCCAGGTGTTCCACATGTTATCACCTGATATCCGGGCTTTTTTCCCAGGCAAATACGGGATTATCGTTAATACCATGCTGGATTATCACCGGGAGCATCGCATCCACGCCGACGCCTGGGGAGAGGACCGTGTTGCTCTTGATTTATATACTTCACTCCCGCGAGTGGTTAATTCCTGATTGCCTCGCGAAAGTGTTTTGAATAATCCGCCGAAGTCCTCCGACATCAGCACCAACAGTTGACCGACAAGAACAGGAGAAATATGCAAAATCCAGCAAAGGAAAAGGTAGCCAGAGACTGATTCACCCGCCTGCCCCGCACATAACAATTACACTGGCAGGCTTCACACAAAGCATTACAACCGGGCGTAGCAAGGAGATTTACAATGAGACAGACGATTGAAAAACAACAACACAGCAACAACGGCGACAGGGATCTTGAAATGAGCATCTTTGCTTTGGAACAAGCTGCAAAACCGATCAGCAACTCAGACAAAGCCGCCATGATAACGACGGACTGGGGGCGGCTGGCACTGGTGGATCATTATATTGCAGTTAACAAACTGGCCGAGCTGCAAGTGGTGGCGGCTCGTAAGGCAAAGCAGGGTAAGGTAAGGCAGGGGCAGATGGTGAATTAACCCGCCTGATTGTCTGATTCTGTCCGCGATGAAAGTTTGGCCTGAAGATTGTTTTTGAATTGCGGCGGCCCTGTAGGAGATGGGGTCGCCTTTTTTATTCGAAGTTGCCAGTGAGACGGATTTTGGAGCCAATTCCCGATTTGATATTTGCGATGACGGTTTAGCATCCAATATTGTATTTGTTATTTTAGATGTCACTGTCAAAAAATGGTGCCGTCTTATTTTACTGATTATTATATTAATTCGCTTGACTGTCGCTTTATTCTTGACTGTCTATTTATCAAAAGGTCAACAAACATAAGCGTTATTCTAAACACCACCTCAGAGCATCACTGGTAAAATACTGAAATGTGTGTTATATTGACATTGAAATCTACAATAAATAACAGGTGTGATGCAATGCTTAAGAGCCTACTGTAACACAACGGGAGGAAATGACATGAAAGTTGGTTATCGAAGAGTTTCGACTGTTGACCAAAACCCTGACAGGCAATTGCACGACGTTCTGGGCATCGAAAAAGTTTGGACTGATTTTTGTACCGGGGGTAACGCAAACAGACCGCAGTTAATCCTCATGATGGACTTTGTTCGTGAAAATGATGAAGTTATTGTATCGTCAATCGACCGCCTGGCTCGATCCCTGGAAGACCTGTTGATGATTGTTAAAAAATTAAACGCGAAGGGAGTTAACGTTACTTTTCAAAAAGAGAATTTGACTTTTTCTGGAACGGATCATGCCATGTCTCGGCTTTTGCTCCAGGTCTTTGGAGCCATTTTGGAATTTGAAAAAACGCTTATTGTAGAGAGAGTACGGGCCGGGGTAGCTTTAGCCAAGGCCAAAGGGAAGTACAAGGGCCGGAAAAAATGTTTGAACGACGACCAGGTTGTGATTTTAAAAGAAAGACTGGCGGCAGGCGAGCCGAAAACGCGAATAGCAAAAGATTTTGGCTGCCGGAGAGAGACCTTATATCGGTATTTAGACAAACCGGCGGCAGTAATAAACAGCTAAAGCAATGTAGCAGATAAAATAAAATCCAAAAGGGGGGTGGGTAGCTAGCTCCTCCTCGCCGATTACCTGTGTAATGTCAGCAGCTTACCATGCGTCTCGTCACCCCAGCAAAGAAACCGCTAAAACGTTGTGAAATTAGTAGGTTGGGACGATTAACT
>Ga0209123_1000891_pt1 | contig 33699 bp, 39 predicted proteins | sample BarGraIncu00431A_FD_184500 | JGI IMG/M metagenome (GOLD analysis project Ga0209123, IMG submission 184500) | Arctic peat soil microbial communities from Barrow, Alaska, USA - Barrow Graham LP Incubations 004-31A (SPAdes) (version 2) | ecosystem: Environmental > Terrestrial > Soil > Wetlands >... | reverse complement strand
AAAGGGGGGGGGGGGGGGGACGTCCGAGACAATGCTGCCCGCTAATAGGTAACATATCCAGTCCATCTTAACTTTAGTACGTTCTTCTGACTGTGGTCTGTGTGTTAGCGCACATAAATACAGCAATTTTTGCAAACAGATTGTCGGTGGCACTGTGTACCCCCATTTCTATTGCCATCCAGACTATTTTTCATATGCCTGTCAATCACTCACGGCTGGGAGAAGCATCTTCAGTCGCAGGTAAAAATATGGATATTTCTGATTTTTCGGTCAAGGCGCAGTTGGCTTGGTTGGCTGGCCTGACAGAATGCCCTCGTATTGAAAACGTTCTTCGCTAATCTTTATGGCGTCATCAGCAATATCAAATACTCTGATGTCTTTGCTGTGTGCGCTCCCACGTACTTTGACCACGGACATGACGCGATTGAACTGTCCATCAATTTCAACATAACGTTGGACGATGATGGCGTCAGCAAGAAACGCATTGCCATACGAACTAAAGCGTAAATCAGTATATCGATCTTCCAGCTCAGAAGTCATCAGGATAGTCACGCCCATGGAAGTCAAGACGGAGATCATCCGATAGAGCGATTCGCGAAAATCCTCGCGGAATTCCGGTGCCAGAGCCAGCTCAAACCCGGATAAAGAGTCTATTACGACACGTTTTGCCTGCATCTTATCAATCATACTGGTCAAATCGTGCAGGGTTTCATCAATCGACAAATCTAGCGCGCGGGTGTCGATGATACCTACCTGTCCTGCCTTCACTAAAGCGTGGAGTTTGTTGCTGAGCAACTGGTTGGGGCTCTTCTCAAATGCAGCGATAACGCCAGGTTCTCCAAGGCGGACACCTTCGGCAAGAAATTCCGTTGCCAGTACTGTTTTCCCTGAGCCTGATGGACCTACCAGTAGTAGGGAATACCCCATTGGCAAACCGCCGCCCAGCATGTCGTCCAGTCCAGGCACACCCATCAAAAGCCGCTTGTCAGCTGGGAGCTGGTGATTGGCTGACAGTTGGGCTGTGTCGTGTGTAAGGAATGCACGCGGAAAAATAGTTAGTCCATTGTCATTGATGCGGAAAGTATGCAAACCCGATGTGTGGGCTTGCCCCCGCATTTTGACAACCTGCATTTTGCGCACAATTGAATTGCGAAGCAAATTCTGAGACATCCACAAGATGCCGTCTGCCACGGTAAAGATTGGGTTTGCTTGCTCTTCAGACGGTGAATATTCGCCGATCAAAAACGTCGTCGCCTGCCAGCTCGTCATTTCCTGCCCAAGTTGCTGCACAAAAGATTGCAAATCGCTTCCAGCCTGAGATTTTTTTGCTCCCACTTCAATAATTGAGCGGAAGGAATCGACAAACACCAAGCTGGGGGAGTCATTTTTGACTTCTTTGGCGATGCGCGCCATTACGCTGTCATAGCCGCCTTCCAGCAGGTCGTCTGCAAGATTGACGAAACGAATAGATTGATTGATTTTGCTGATATCAAAAAATGAAAACTGCTGCTGATAGCGGAGCATTTTTAATGCAGGCTCACCCAGCACAGTAAAAAAAATTGCCTTGCTATCCGGCTTGGCCAGCGTAAACATGATTTGGTGCGCCAGCGTTGTTTTGCCGCTTCCGGGCGCGCCAGCAATGATGTTTAATGAAAATTCTGGCAGCCCACCACCGAGGAGACGATCCAAGCCAGGTACGTTAGTTTTCAGGCGCTGTATGGTCGATTTGCTAGTCATTCGGAAGTTCCTTGCTTGCGATATCAGTATCTTGAGCGTCGTCATTGCCCCAAGCCGCATATAAAATGTCGGTTGTTAAAGATTCGCCAATTAGGGAGGCGAGAATGTTGGTGAATATAGTTAAGAGTGCAAGGCTTGCTTGAGACGCGTCGACAGGATTTTGCCTTGCAAGGCAAACTTTCAAATTGAGGTACTGCAAATCAACGGGTCGTGATAAATCGCTAAGTGAAAGAAAAGGAAAGTCGGAGTTGGCAAGATAAAGACTTCTGGCATAAAGCGCGTTAAAACCAGATCTGCCTATGATGTTGATGAGTTGTGATGTGAGTGGCTGCCATAGCTTGATGGAGACATCGGTGATTTCGCCCATGCTCTTCGCTATCGCCCTCTGGATCAACTCCTGTCGATTAACTTCGCTTTTTGGCATGAATTAACTCGGCATTGTTGCACTTGGACATTGAAATCGCCCTCGTATTACCTTAGCACCAGAGGAACATTGAAGATTAAAGTCCGTTTTAGCAGTCTCAATCGGCATGAATCTCGATAGTTAATAAAAAATTGTATAAAGAATAGCACTTCCACAGTGGAGTAAGGGAGGCTGGTATGCCTTTTTCAGACCGAGACTTGAGAGGAATCAACATATTATGTCAAATTTGACTGGGAAAGTTAAAACCTGCGCAATATATATTTAAACCAAAAGTTAGAAAAATACCCTACTTCCCCAGTACATACCGCAACTGGCGAACGCTGTCCTGCTTGTCGATCTCATACGTGGGAGTATGCGCCCTGTAAATATTGGATGCTCACTCTTCACCTCCGCACGCATCCTCGCGGCTTTCAACGAATAGTCGACGCACCGAGCGGGTGTTCATTTCTCCCTTGAAAAATTGATAGTTGTTGCGCCCACCGGATTTTGCGTGATACATCGCAGTGTCCGCGTTCCGTAATATCATTTCGACGTTGAGACCATCATCCGGATAGACGCTGATACCGATGCTTGATGTGACATGAAGCTCGTGCCCACCGATAATATGGGGTAGGGCAATGGCGAGCAGCACCTTTTCTGCAACCTGAGCTGCATCTTGCGATTTCTCAATTTCTGGTAGCAGCATCACGAATTCGTCGCCACCATGACGGCACACAGTATCCGTGCCACGTACACACGCAACCAGACGGCTGGCAACGGATTGAAGCAGTTGGTCGCCGATCGCATGACCGAGGGTGTCATTGATGCGCTTGAAGTAATCCAGGTCCAGGAATAACAGTGCGACTTGCTTGCTGTTCCTGTTAGCCAGTCCTATTGCCTGGGAGAGCCGTTCAGTCAGTAGGACTCGATTTGGCAATCCTGTCAGAAAATCGTGCAGAGCAAGATGGGACATCCTCAGCGCCATGGCCCGTGTTTGGGTAACGTCGTGGAACACAATCACAGCACCAGTGACGCGGCCGTCCCGGTTGTGAATGGGCGCAGTCGAATCCTCAATTGCGAGTTCGAGCCCGTCGCGGCGGACCAACAGACAATCCATCGGCAGACCCACGGTTCGGTCTTCCCTGATTGCTTGCTGAGCTGGATTGGCCGCTGCTAGGCGTGTTGTACCTTCGATTAATTTGAATACTTCCGAGAGTGGTTGACCCAAGGCGGCCTCATTCGACCAGCCGGTCAATTTCTCCGCAGCCAGATTCATATAAGATACGTTGCCCTGAAGATAGGTAGTCAACACGGCATCGCCGATCGAGTTGAGTGTGATCTGGGCGCGCTCTTTTTCTTCGAATAAGGCATCTTCAGCCTTGCGCAAAACGATTTCCGATAATTTTCGCTCTGTGATATCTTCTACCGTCTGTACATGACCGTGCAATTTTGCACCGTCAAGCATTGCGGCCGCATTCAGGCGTGCCCACACCACGCTCTTGTCTCCTCGCAAAAAGCGAGTTTCTGACTGGAATGGTTCATCGCTTTGTGCTGCTGCGCGCCATTCGGCCAGCACACGCTGGCGATCCTCCGGGTGGATCGCCATGCTCCAATTTGTGCCTAGGGTTTGTTCAAAGGTCAGCCCGGATATCATGTGATAGGCGGTGTTGGTATAGATGCAATTTCCTTCAGTGTCGGAAACGAAGATGCCAAGTGGGGATGCATCGCTCATGGCACGAAAGCGTGCTTCGCTTGTCCGCAGTGCATCCTTGGTGGCCTTGCGCTCAATGACGTAATGCAAGGCGCGTGGCAACCAGTGGACGTCGACATTTCCTTTGTTCAGATAGTCATGTGCACCGCGCTGAACTACCTGACGAGCAGTTTCCTCATCACTTGCTGCGCTCAGGACCAGAATTAAGGCATTCGGTGCGGCCAGATATACCTGATCAAATGCTTCGATACCTTGGACATCGGGCAAGGTGAGGTCAAGCAAAACCACCTCAACCCCTCCTTTATCTAATCTATTAAGCGCATCGGATAGTCGCGTTACCCATTCAACACGAAATGAGTGGTCTCCTGTGCCTGAAAGCGCATCCTGGATCAGCTTGGCATCGGCTAGATCATCTTCAACCAGAAGTAGGGTGGTCTGGGCGTCAGTCATGTTGTTAACTTATATGGGCATCTCAGTTAGCCAAGCAATAGGAACCTCGCTGCATTCCCGATGCGATAAATGATTCCGGTTGAATATGTATTCCTCATCAAGTGTCGTGCTATGCGACGCACACGGCCTCGCATAGCATGCAAGTTCTAAATTAACTCTTTGAACCACCGTCCTTATAGAGCAGCTCGAATCTCTTGATTTGCAACTCTGTCTCATCTTTTGTAATGCCATAGGACTTTTGGATCGTCCCTGCCAATTCAACGCGCTTGCCAGCAATCACATCAAGTTGATCGTCGGTGAGATGACCCCACTGTGATTTCACTTTGCCTTTAAATTGCTTCCAGTTGCCTTCAACGATATCCCAGTTCATATCAACCCCTTTTGTGTGGAACTAGATTGGGGGGGAATTGCCAATCGAACATCCTTCGTTAGAACCTGTCTCAGGTCATCACCTGTAACATCATCTGGTAACACTGTGATAACAGACATGACAAATATCAAGAAAACTCTGGAAGCAGCTAAAAGGCTAACTAAATGTTTATCCGAAGTCAGTGCGGTGGCGCACAGATGTCATACGATATTTTGGCAGGGCGAAGTGGTGGAGATAACTTTCAGGAATCAGTAACGGTACTTCCTGCAATGTTTATTAATAGTCGGGGGTATTTTCAACGGTATTTGATGGGTGTTTCATGTGCGCTGGCGCACAGACGAGCGCACCCAACTGGGTGATATTTCTACTACGACTTACTGTAAGGAGACATGAAATGTTAGGGATGATTTTATTGATTGTTTTGGTGCTGCTGCTGATTGGCGCGATCCCAAGCTGGCCCCACAGCCGGGGATGGGGTTATGCACCTAGCGGTGGTCTTGGGATATTGGTGGTGATTTTGGTCGTGCTGCTGCTTCTTGGCAGGATATAGGGCAGCCCCAATTTCCCCAAATAGGAAAGAAACCTGAATTCAGTTTTTAACAACGCAACGAAAGTTGCGAATAGTACCCTCTTGATCCGATTAAAGTTTTAAGAGGCAATTAAGCATCATTACTCATCTGGAGAATAAATCATGAATAAAACTAGCAAATACCTTACCGCACTATTTTTGGCTGTCACGCTGGTGACTGTTGTGGGTTGTGCATCGACGTCAACGCATGAGGGTACGGGCGAGTATATCGACGACGCGGCGATCACCACTAAGGTCAAGGCAGCCATCTTTAATGAACCAACCCTGAAGTCTGCGGAAATTAACGTCGAAACTTTCAAGGGTGTGGTGCAGTTGAGCGGTTTCGTCAATTCTCGTCATGACATCAATAAGGCGACGGAAGTTGCTCGCAGCGTAAAAGGCGTGAAGTCAGTCAAGAACGACATGCGTCACAAATAATAGAGGGTGTCGGTCTATAGGGGCGCAATGCCTCTGTAGGCCGACCATAATTAAAGGGGAATGAAATGCTGCGATATGTTGCTGCATATGCCATTATCGCCATGGGCGCTACGTTACTTGGCTACAATGGTTTTGCATTCGGCACCATCGATGCAGCCAGATCTTGTGCTTCTCATTTCTCCGTCTGTTTGTCGCCTCACATATCGTCGGATTGATACGCCCTACTAGGCTATCCACCTTAGTGGATGTGTATTGTTGGGTGCACCATCAAAAAATCTACGCTGGATATTTTTGCTCATCAGTTAGCTCCCCATTTTGTCAGAACCATACTTTCACCTTGGTGTTCATTCAGGAAAAGTTGTTTCCTTGATGTCGGTGATTCAATCAGCTTATCTCATGTGGTTACTGGTCTTCGTCCCAGTGAAATTTGTGCAACAGGCGATGCAGCACAGGGGCAAACACGAGACCTGCCGCGACGATGAAAATCAAACCAGCATATAGAGCACAGAGCCCGGCAAAGATTTTCCCGCAGTCCGTTAGCGGCGCATCGACTGGACCCATACCACCTAGCAGCTTGGCGCTATTCAAGAATGCATCGCGCCAAGCCAAATCTTCAAAATAGTGGTAACCCGCCATGCCCATCAGGATGGAGCCAATAAGCAATCCCATTGCAGCCATGACATGAAGTGCGAGGCGCCGAAAGAAGCGAGTTTGTGACAGGGGTGTGTGCTTACGCGATTCGTACATCGTCTATCCTGTGACGGAGTCACATAATCCAGATAAAGCCGTGCCACCTTATAAGCAGTGCGTTTTAGCCAGACGTGAACATTGGCTGAGCACGACTTTTCATGTTTGACGTTTGACCGTCAATCCAGTGCCTCACGTGGAACGCTCAGCAAAAATTATTTCTTATTACCCTTTGCCGCATCCTGGATATCGCTACCGGCCTTTTCGATTTTTTGCCCAACTTTCTCTGTCGCTTTATCGATGTCTTTGCCGGCGCGTTCCGCTGGGCCTTCATGCTTTTGGCAGGAGAATAATGCTGCCAGAAAAACACCAGAGACTAAGGCTATAGTGGCTGTCTTTCCCAGTTTCATCATTTTCATTTTATGTACCATTTTTGAGCTAATCGACCAAAAGCGAGAGTGGTCGTATTGGCCACTCTCGCTGCTGGATTGGACTACTATACTAACGGCGAAACGCCGACCTATATGATCGAGCGTATCATATGACTATCTAACTTCATGACCAATAACGCCGCCGACAACGGCCCCGCCGACGACACCAGCGGCACTGCCGCCAGTCAGAATGGCGCCACCTACGGCACCGGCGCCAGCGCCAATAGCCGTGTTTCTATCCCGGTGTGACATATCAGCACAACCACCAAGGCCTATCAGCAATGTCGCTGCTGCGGCGCTGAGTGCAAATTTTTGAAATGTTTTCATGTGATTACCTCTTCTTAAAAATTATGTTTCAGGTGCGTCATGACAGCCTGAGTACGATTTATTTTTTGCCAAAATTTGTTTTCGCTTGCGCAAGACAGTTATCTTTGACGCCACCAGCAAACTTATCGCATTTCTCTTTCTCTACAGCGTATTGCGCATCAGACTTATCTGCCACAGCATCCTTGCGGGCATCGGCAGCCGTTACTTTTGCATCACTGTGTGCTGAGGCGGTTTTTTCATTGGCCTTGGCATTTGCATCCGATGTTTTTACTTGTACTTTGGCATCTGCCTTGGCAGTAACGTACGCTGCATTAGCTTCCTTCACGCACACATCTTTTGCGTTGCCGGCCATGTCGTCGCATCGTTCTTTCGCGACTGAGTGGACTGCATCTGCCGTAGCGATGCGCACGTTGTAGTGATTCTTCCTGGAGGGCTTGTAGCTGGCTTCGAGTTCGGCTTTTGCAACATTCTCCTTACCTTTGGCCTCTGCAACGCAGATATCTTTCTGGTTGCCGGAGAAAGATGAACACGTACCTTTGGCTGTGTTGTACTCAGCTACGATTTTGTCTTTATTGGCTTTGTAATCGGTTTTTGACATGTTTTGTGCGATTACACCGGCGCTGAATGTAAGGCTGATCACAAGTGCAATCACATTGAGGTTAAATTTATTCATTTCGCTCCTTCATGAGGTGAGGTTGATCGTGAGGCACCTGCAAGCATTCGGTGCGGCACTTTTCTTCGCCAAAAACTTAGTGCAAAGATTGCACCTCTGTTGGCTCCGATTGGCCTAGATTAGGATGTGTCACACCTCTTAGTCTGTCTGCTAACGCACATACCAGGCAAACAGCCGCGTAGATGTTTTGCACCGCAATGGGCGTCCTGCCTTCCACGCAATTCAAGTAGCCATGCACCATTGTGTGCAATTTGCCCAAAATTAAATTTATGCAAAGTTTGAGCGGCTATGTTGGTTAGCGTACAGAGTTGAAAGATTATTTGTATTATTTTTATCGCATGTTTACAGAGAAAAGATCGTGCAGTCTAAAAGGCATACCGTAATTTGGCTCGTATAAGAGAACTCCTGCTCAGTAATAGTCGAGGCATACCATGATCAAAGATCTATCCATAATCAAACCTGATAAATTGACGAGGGCTGATCATTTGTCCTGCAAACTGTCATTAGTGCCACCGACTTTGGCAGCAATTGTGTCGAATGTTTCTTCGTGTGAAACGGGCAAACATCGACAGGCTAAGCTTTGGTCAAACCTCCAGGATATTGGTGAGTTATTGCGGCTCGATATTTCCTTGAGTTTGTCTATTTTCTCTGAAGAAATTACGTTTCAGCATGTGCAAATTAAGGCCGGTCAAAGAATTTATACAATTGGTCAGCCTTTCGACAAGTTGTATATCGTTAATTCTGGTTTTCTAAAAACAGTGTTGATTGACGATCTTGGAGCTGAGCAGGTTCTCAGCTTCCCGATGAAATCCGACCTCCTTGGGATGGATGGTATTCACACTAATTGCCACGCTTCCGAAGCCGTCGCCTTGTCAGACTGCGATTTGATAGTGCTGCCCTTCAAAAAATTGGTATCGCTTGGGCGCAGCTATGCAGAGCTAGAGTCAGCAATGTATGGCCTGATGAGCCGGGAGCTGGTGCGCGAACAAAGAATGAGCGTCATGCTTGGGTCATTCAGCGCCGAATCTCGGGTGATGCAGTTCCTGGTTTCGCTTTCAGATAAATTTGGATTGATGGGGTATTCGAGCAAGAAATTCAATTTGCGGATGACTCGTAATGAAATTGGCAGTTATCTGGGTTTAACCCTGGAAACAGTGAGTCGTACATTGTCATCATTGGCTGATATCGGACTAATTTGCGTGGATCTGAAAAAAATTGAGCTGCTTGATGTTAATGCGCTTCGAGTTCTGCGACGGGTATCGCCAGTGCTAGTTCGCAGCAAGAAAGAAAAAATAACCAAACCGAAAGTTGCGACAAGGAAAACTTTGCCCATACCTCCTCGTTGGAAGCACGATGAAGCGGTAATTGGGCTATGAGAGTCAGCAAGAGAGGTTCTAGCTAAAAGATGTTATACATGCTCTTTGCGTTAACGCAAAACGTATGTTTGAAAAAAGAGGATGGTCAAATTCTGGGTGCTAACGAGCACATCGTTTGACGCTACCTTCCCGTGTTTCCTTCAAGTGTGCGCAATAAGCCAAAGAGTTCACGAGAAAAAATTTGTAATAATTCTGTATCCTAAATTGGAGGTAAAAATGTTAGAAACTATTGCGATTATCTTAATAATTTTGTGGCTGGTTGGTTTGGTTTCAGCTTACACATTAGGTGGATTTATACATATTCTTCTGGTCATCGCTGTCGTGATGATCTTGGTGCGGGTCATTCGTGGGCGAGGTGTGTAGTGGGCATGCGATTTTTTACGTGGTGAGGTATAGGGAAATTAATCCAGTACACGAAGTGCATGTCAATAATATAAGAAGTTTGCACAATGAATAACCGGATTGAAGTGTGCAGATGATTTGCCGGTTTCGACTTTCGTTGTTTGTACTGATTGCCTTTGTTCTGGGTGGGTGCTCCTCGCTGCCGCCTGGGTCTGATTTTTCAAAAACTGATTCATCAGCCCTGGCTCATCCAGAGGAGACCCGTCTCGGCCGGCAGTTTGAGAATGCAGCGCAAGAACACAAAGGCAATTCCGGATTTCGCATTATTCCGGTCGGCGCAGACGGGTTTCTGACGCGAATGCAGATGATCAATGCTGCGGAACGAACAATCGACCTTCAGTATTTCATTTTTCGCGGGGATGAAACCGGGCGGCTGCTTACTGGCGCGGTGTTACGCGCTGCTGATCGCGGCGTACGGGTGCGTGTTTTGATCGATGATGGCGAAACGGTGGCAGGCGACGACCAAATTATCAAGCTTGAAGCGCACCCTGCAGTCGAGATTCGAATTTATAATCCATTTTCCTACCGCGGCCACAACGTGATGATTCGGGCTACCGAATTCATGTTCAACTCATCCCGCCTCGACTATAGGATGCACAACAAATTGCTCGTTGTGGACAATGCCATTGCACTTTTAGGTGGGCGCAACCTCGGTGATCAGTACTTCCAGATAGACCCTGAGGCCCAATTTGCCGACGATGATGTATTCGCCGCTGGCCCTATCGCCCGAAAACTATCGGCGAGCTTCGATGAATTCTGGAACAACGCTCTATCGATTCCGGCTGAAGCACTTTCCGGTAAAAAATCGTCACATGCCACTTTAAATCAGCATCGCGACGACTTGCACCAAGAGCACAAGCAGTTGAAAGCAAGCGAGGTGGACTATGTGAAGCGAGTTTCTGCCGGCGAGCCATTTAACGGGATGATTTCAGGCCGCTTGCCTTTGATCTGGGCTCCGGCGAAATTGATCTATGACAGCCCCGATAAGAAGAAGGTGGAAAGTGGCGCAATGGTGGGCCGATTGATGCACCGACCAGTAGCCAATGCCACTCGTGCCGTGCAGTCAGAATTGTTGATGATCACGCCCTATTTGATACCTGGGGATGAGGGGATGGTGCTGTTTAAGGATCTGCGTCAACGCAATGCGAGTGTACGCGTCCTGACCAGTTCACTTGAATCATCGACGGTACTGCTGGCGCAGTCAGGCTACATGCAATATCGGGTTCCACTATTGACTAGTGGCGTGGAACTCTACGAGATACGATCGTTGTTGGGGAGTGCCAAGGGCAGTGGGCAGACAATGAAAATCTCTCGTTATGGCAACTATGCCCTCCATGCAAAAATGTTTGTGTTTGATCGCCAGCGAGTATTCATTGGCTCCATGAATTTTGATCAACGATCCATGCATCTCAATACAGAAATTGGCCTGATCATTGACAGCCCTGAACTTGCCCAACAGGTCGCCGCACGTTTTGAGGCAATGGTGCAACCGATCAATTCCTATAAGCTAATCTTGCGTCAGAACGACAAGAGGGGGGCGCCAAGCTTGCTTTGGCTTACGCAGGAGAATACAAAAGCCGTGGAATACAGTACAGAACCAGCTCGAAGTAACTGGCAAAGAATAAATGTCAATATATTGTCGTTGCTGCCGCTGGATAAGGAGTTGTGAGCTTGCGCATTCCTCTAGCCTCTTGCCGGCCACATTCCTAATATATTTTCAGGCTTATGTGCGCTGGCAGACAGAGCATTGAAAAATAAATAGATATCTTCAAGTTAGAGACATTTTTGTCTTGTGTCAGTTATTCAATTTTGAATCGAGTACTCATTAGTTTGGAGATTAATATGAAGCGTATTCTCTGTTCTGCTGCAGCCATTGTTGTTATCAGTACGGCTGCTTTTATCCCTACTCAAGCACTTGCTGAAGTTGGGTACGGTGTTGTAATTACCAATGCACCTCCTCAGCCAAGACATGAAGCGGTTCCAGCCGCACGTCGTGGTTATGAATGGGCGCCTGGTTACTGGAACTGGACTGGCCGTAAGCATAGCTGGACTAAAGGCCATTGGGAGCGCTCACGCCCCGGTCACTACTATCAGCCTAATCAATGGGAAAAAAGCAATAATGGCTGGCGTATGAAACAAGGCGGCTGGCAGCGTGGTGATCGTGATGGTGATGGTGTGCCAGATCGTCTAGATAAAAAGCCGAACAACCCGAACCGTAGTTGAGTTCGAAAAATTTAGCGTATCAAGTCTTAAGCTAGCCGCCCCAAGTTGGGGCGGCTTTGCTATTTTTGTCAACGCCAAGATATTATTCACAGATTAGAATCATGAGTAAGCATTAATGTGACTATTTATATCCATCGTGCAGAATATGAGCTATGAGACATATTGAAATACACAGAACACATCGCATTGGATGGCTGCGTGCAGCCGTTCTGGGTGCAAATGACGGTATTGTTTCCACTGCCAGTCTCATCGTTGGTGTGGCCGCAGCAGGTGCAAGTTCGCAGAATATCTTGGTCGCGGGCATCGCCGGTCTGGTGGCTGGCGCCATGTCGATGGCGGCAGGTGAATATGTTTCGGTCAGTTCCCAAGCGGATACCGAACGCGCCGATCTGGATCTGGAACGGGAAGAGTTGGCTACTGACCCGGTGCACGAGCACGCAGAATTGAAAGCTATCTATATCGAGCGGGGACTGGATGCAGGGTTGGCTAGCGACGTGGCCACCCAGTTGATGGCGCACGATGCCTTGGGCGCGCATGCGCGTGATGAGTTGGGTATATCCGATACATTAACCGCCCGACCAGTTCAAGCTGCGTTGGCGTCGGCGGGAACCTTCACCATTGGTGCAGTTCTGCCTCTGCTGATTGTCCTACTGGTGCCGCTATCCTGGCTTATATGGGCTGTGGCTGGCAGCTCACTCTTGTTTCTTGCGCTATTGGGCGTGCTGGCTGCACGGGCGGGTGGTTCTTCTGTGATTGCCTCAGCCGCGCGTGTGACATTTTGGGGTGCCCTGGCTATGGCATTGACTGCCGGTGTTGGCGCATTGTTCGGTGTAAGTGCTTAGGCTTTGCGGCTGAAAATATAAGTTATCGCTAATTTTCTGTATGACTGAAATAACAGGCAAGCTAATTATTAGGTAAAATAATGAACACACAAAAAACAACTTCAACGATACTGCCGACAGACACTCCCGAACAATCCCCCAAACCGGATCTTGATCCGATTGGTCAGAATATTGAAAACATATTAGCGTTCTACTCACGCGAAGAGCAAAGCGTTACTCGCTCCCAGAGAGTTCTTGAAACCATCATCAATTCTATTGGGCAGCCAATATATATCAGTGTGATTGTAATTTTTTGCGCACTCTGGATATTGGCTAACGTTTGGTTGGATCATTCTGGTTTCGCAACCTTTGATTCGTCACCATTTCATTGGTTGCAGGGCATTATCGGATTGGCCGCACTCTTGATCATGATCGTGATTCTGATTAAGCAAAATCGGCACGACAAGATTGAGGAACGACGAGCTCACCTTGAGTTGCAGGTCAATCTGTTAACTGAGCAGAAAACGACAAAACTGATTAACCTGCTAGAAGAGTTGCGCAGTGATTTACCGATGATCAATGATCGCGACGATCCTGAGGTCACAGCATTGCAGCAGCGCACCGATCCTGAAGCTGTCTTGGCGGCACTTGATGAGCATCTCGAAACCGAGGCGCGAAAAACAGATTGATATTGCCCGACCAATGCCAACAGTGCTTTGCGTGGACGTGGAAGTGTTAGGGCCGCAAGTCGCTTAACCAGCCTATTTTGCACTGGCGTTCTTTCAGATGAAAAATACGCCAGCGCAGATTTGCTAATTTAATTGCTAGAGGGGGGGCTAGAGAGCACTATGTTCACATCAAGAATGTCCAGATCACCTTGACGGTCGCGAGAAATCTTGATGTCGTCTGGGTTGACTTTGACGTATTTTGAAATCACTGCAATGAGATCGCGGTGAAGGTCATGCAAATAATCTGGCGCCGAACGGTCAGTGTGTTCGTGAGCAATAACAATCTGCAGGCGCTCTTTGGCGGTGTTGGCAGACGTTGGCTTTTTGGGAAGAAACCAAGAAAATAGCGACATGATTACTTTCCTCCCAATAACCGCTTGAAGAAGCTAGGCTTGTCATAGGCGCTGAACCGTAACGGAACCTCCTCACCAAGGAATCGGGAAACGACGTCCTTATAGGCTTCGGACACATCGGTGCCATCAAGATGAATGGCAGGGTTACCCTGGTTTGATGCGTGAAGCACAGATTCCGATTCGGGAATGATACCCAAGAGTGGGATGCGCAAGATTTCCTGCACATCTTCATAAGACAGCATTTCACCGTCAACAACCCGCTTTGGTGAATAGCGGGTCACCAGTAGGTGCTCCTTGACGGGCTCGAAACCGTCTTGTGCGCGGCGCGATTTCGCTTGGATAATGCCTAGAATCCGGTCGGAGTCGCGTACGGAGGAGATCTCCGGATTGGTCACAATGATTGCTTCATCCGCAAAGGTCAGCGCCATGACGGCACCGCGCTCGATGCCGGCCGGTGAATCACAAATAATATAGTCGAACCCCATCTCAATGAGATCCTTCAAAACCTTCTCGACACCCGCCTCGGTCAATGCGTCCTTGTCGCGGGTTTGAGATGCAGGCAGCACGAACAGATTGGAGCAATGTTTGTCCTTGATCAGCGCTTGATTGAGTGTGGCTTCCCCATTAACGGTATTGATTAGATCGTAAACAACGCGGCGCTCACAGCCCATGATCAAGTCCAGGTTGCGCAATCCGACGTCAAAGTCAATCACGACCGTTTTAAAACCGCGCAGCGCTAATCCAGATGCAAAACTTGCACTTGTAGTGGTTTTGCCGACGCCGCCCTTCCCTGATGTCACAACAATTACTTTTGCCAAAACAAACTCCTAAATAATAAATATGCGTGCACGAATTTATGTGCAAATGAATGATGAAACTAAAATCAGGAATCCGCCCCAATCACTCTAATATCGAGGGTATTACCAACCAAGCGTACCTGCGTCGGGCGTCCCTTCATTGCGGTAGTGGGCGCTGTCTCAAACATGCTGTAAATCCCTGCGATGGAAACCAATTCCGCCTCCATGCTTGATGCAAAAATACGCGCTGCGGCGTTACCACTTGCGCCAGCAAGTGCGCGGCCCCGCAACGGAGCGTAAACATGGATATTGCCATCGGCGATAATCTCCGCACCAGCATTGACGATTGCTGTCACGATGAGGTCTGAGTTGTGCGCGTAGATCCGCTGCCCACTGCGAACTGGCGTGTCGATGATCATTGGATCGGGCGCGGTCGGGGGTGTAGGCTGCGCGGGAATAGGGGGAGCAACAATGGTTGGCGCAACTGGCGCAGGGATCTTCGGTTGGCGGGCAATAATATCCAACCCCAGCCCACTCGCCAAAATGGCTTCTTCCATTGTTGGAGGAGCATAGCGTACGGAGACCGGGTTTAACCGATAAGCCTTAAAAAGACTCACCAGTGCCGGCCAATCTGCGATGACACGATCAGGGGGGAGATTGCCGACATCGATCACCGTGAAATCGTTGGCGAAAAAATCCTTGTCTGGACCAGCAGCCTCAGCCAAGTATTTCTCCAACAAATCCAAGTCAGCGTCCTGGATAATTGCCGTTACCGCCATCAAGCTCGAGCTCTTGAATTCAAGAGGTCTTAGTAAAACCGCATTTGACATAAATTTAAGTTGCCACAAAATAGGCACCCATATCGGGCGCACTTAACCATACCGTTATTATCCCTCGAAATTCTCAAGGAGGCGTTACTTTATCAAAGTGCGCGTAAACTCCGTTGGTCGGGCGGTGGAAGCGGGGCATATTCGTTCGACTTGTCAGGCACGTAGACGCTCATTCAGGGCGCGGCAACATGGAATACCATATGCCTGCACTTTGTTGGCGGAGGCATATCTTGCTTCTAGTGCAAAATGGTTTCTGACGCAGTTTAAAAATCTGGCTGGAGGGAGGTGGTGCGCTCGGCTGGGATCGAACCAGCAACCCCTGCCTTCGGAGGGCAGTACTCTATCCATTGAGCTACGAGCGCTTGTGCTTTCATTTCAAAATCGTCTGTGACTGTGGCGCTTTACCTTGCCGTACTACTCGTACTGCCTGCAGCTTGTCTTCGTGTCACAAACATTTTTGAAACGAAATCGGGAAAATATGGAGCAGGCGCGTATTTTACCCGATAGCTGGACGGGCGGGTACGCTTAAGCCCCGATCAGGTCATCTTGTTTTTCGCCAGTGGCGGGTTTTTGGCAAAATACCTTTTTGTACCATTCAATACCGCATCGGCCAGCTGGTCCTGATAACGGCTGTCGGTGAGCTTGGCTTCTTCTTCCGGATTCGAGATGAATGCGGTCTCGACCAGGATGCTCGGAATGTCCGGCGCTTTCAGTACGGCGAACCCGGCCTGCTCGACATGGTTTTTGTGCAGTCGGTTGATGTCGCCGATTTCGCCTAGCACTTCGCGGCCCAGCTTCATGCTGTCTTTGATCTGTGCTGTGGTGGATAAATCGAGCAGCACGCTCGCGAGTTGGATGCCATGACCCTTGAGGTTGACGCCGCCGATCAGGTCAGCATCGTTTTCTTTTTTCGCAAGCCAGCGTGCGGCGGTTGAGGATGCGCCTTTTTCGGATAGCGCAAAGACCGACGCGCCGCGTGCGGTCGACTCGATGAAGGCATCGGCGTGGATTGAAATAAACAAATCGGCTTGGGCTTGTCGCGCTTTTTGCACGCGCACATGCAGCGGCACAAAGTAGTCGTCGTTGCGCGTCATGACCACGCGCATATTTGGTTCTTGCTCAATCTTCGCTTTAAGCCGCCGTGCAATCGATAGCACCACATCTTTTTCCCGGCTGCCGCCGCGTCCAATTGCGCCCGGGTCTTCGCCACCGTGACCGGGGTCGAGCACAATCGTGATCATTCGGTTCAGCTGCAATTTTCCCGGGTGGTGCTTGCCGGGTTTGGGCTGAATCCGGACAATTTGCGCTTCCTCAACGGATGGTGTCGTTGACGGTGTGGGCGTTGGTGCCGGATTGGCATAAGCTTCAGGCGGCAGGTCATTCTTCCATTCGCCCTTGCCGATCAGCGAGGCGATGGGGTCGTGTGCGTTGACCGGGTACAGATCGAGCAACAGACGATGGCGGTATTCCCCGACCGGTGCGAGCGAGAAAACCTGTGGGTTGATCGCTTCTTTCAGGTCGAATACCAGACGCACGACCTTCGGCCGGTTTTGTCCGACGCGTACTTGTTTCACATAGGGATCATTCGGCAGGACTTGCGCGACCAAGTCTTTCAACGCTGAATTCAGGTCGAGGCCTTCAATATCGACCACCAGTCGATCCGGATTCTTGACCAGGAAATGCGTAGCCTTCAGGCTAGTATCATTTTCCAGCGTAATGCGGGTGTAGTCTTCAGCCGGCCAGACGCGCACACCCAGTGTTTGCGCAGCCTGTGCCAGGCTCGGAAAAACGACGGGAGCAAAAACGGAGACGAGCAGTGCGCCGCCAGCCTGCAGCACGGCGCGGCGGGAGATGCCGCCGGTCATAGATTTGGAGCGAAATTTAGTCGGTCCAGGCATTGCTTACCCTCGTCTGACAATGCATTTAATTCTACATTACGTCCTTCGCCGGAAACAGTCAACGAAATCGTGATGTCGGGCGGCGGCAACAGTGGCTCGCCGTTTTCCGGCCACTCGACGATGCAGATGCTGTTGTGGCCGAAATGCTCGCGAAATCCGGCATCGAGGAACTCTTCCGGGCTTTTCATCCGGTACAGATCGAAGTGAAACAGTTCCACTGACTTGCCGCCTACTGTGAGGGTGTAGGTCTCTAACAACGTATAGGTTGGGCTTTTGACGTGACCCGTGTAACCAGCGGCATGGAGCAGCGCGCGTGTCAGCGTGGTTTTGCCGGCGCCGAGGTCGCCGCGCAGGTAGAGCGTGAGCCCAGACGTGAGCCCATGCGCGAGCAATGCGCCCAGCGCGATGGTGCCCGCTTCTTCATGGAGGAAAAATTTCAAATGCTGCATCGGATAGAATGAATATCGAATTTTAAAGATTATGCGCCAATTATTTTCCAATGACACCCGGTATTAACTATTCTGAACTCACACAAGCGATCAAAACTTGGGGGCGAGAGCTTGGTTTTGCCGACATCCGTATCGCCGACGCGGACTTGTCATATACCGAAGCTGGCTTGCAGGCGTGGCTGGACGCAGGCCGTCACGGTGAAATGGATTATATGGCTTCTCACGGTATGTTTCGCGCCCGGCCGGCGGAGCTGGTGCCCGGTGCGCAGCGGGTGATCATTGCGCGTATGAATTACCTGCCCCAGGCTACGGACGACGACTGGCGCGCTGGCGAGTGGGCGCGACTGCAGGATAGCTCGGCGGCAGTGGTGTCGGTTTACGCACGTGGCCGCGATTACCACCGCGTGTTGCGCTCGCGTTTGCAGCAGCTGGCTGACCGAATCACTGCATCCATCGGTGACTTCACCTATCGGGTATTTACCGATTCTGCGCCGGTGATGGAAGTCGCGCTGGCAGAACAGTCCGGTCTCGGCTGGCGTGGCAAACATACCTTGCTGTTGCAGCGTGATGCCGGATCGATGTTTTTTCTCGGTGAGATCCTGGTCGATTTGCCCTTGCCGGCCGATCCACCCGACGCACCGCACTGCGGCCGTTGCCGCGCCTGCCTCGACATCTGCCCGACGCAGGCGATCACGGCGCCCTATCAGCTCGATGCGCGCCGCTGCATTTCGTATCTGACCATCGAATTTAAGGGCAGCATTCCGCTGGAATTGCGCCCGCTGATCGGCAACCGCATATATGGCTGCGACGATTGCCAGCTGGTCTGTCCGTGGAACAAGTTTGCACAATCTGCCGCTTTGCCTGATTTCGATGTGCGTAACAGACTGGACAGCGCCAGCCTGATCGAACTGTTTGCGTGGAGCGAAGAGGATTTCAATCAGCAGCTGGAAGGTAGTCCGATCCGGCGTATCGGCCATGAGCGCTGGTTGCGCAACATCGCGGTCGCGCTGGGCAATGCGGCTGAAGGCGCTAGCGACAAAGCTGCGCTGGCGACAGCATTGCAAACGCGGGCACAACATCCATCTGAGCTGGTGCGCGAGCATGTGGCTTGGGCGCTGACGCGTCTGGCGTGAGGCGGTGGGTGGGGAGGCGTGGGTTTTGCATACTCCGCCATGTATTATACCTCCCGCTCGTGTTGTTTGGCTATCCGGCTGATTTAGGCATATACCCCCGCCAAAATGTGCATTTTTTAGGTGAAAATCGCCTTTTTTATGGCATTTTGGGCTTGCTGGCAGCCCAAACGCCGGTTCTGGCGCCAACTAATAACGCGACGCGTTATTAGTGCTTATTGTGCTTGGGATTATCATATCCCCGGTTGACGCTGTTTTAAGGAGTTTGCATCATGCAATTCGCACCGCATTACGACGCCATCGTGCCCGCGCCTTTCGGCGCAGTTGGCATTCGCACCGATGACCGTAACGTGGTCGGGCTGGATTTCCTGCCGCCAGGGTTTGCCGCCCAACCGCCCGCTAATGCGCTGGCAGCGGAAGCCGCCAAACAGGTGGCACAATACCTGTCGAACGCCGACTTTCGCTTTGATTTGCCGCTGGCAGAGTCGGGTACGCCCTTTCAACGCAAGGTCTGGCAGCAGATTGCGGCCATTCCATCCGGCCAGGCGGCGACTTACGGGGAAATCGCAGCGCGCATCCATTCTGCGCCCCGTGCTGTCGGCGGCGCTTGCGGTGCCAACCCGTGCCCGCTGGTGACGCCTTGCCATCGCGTGATGACGGCATCGGGTGGACTGGGCGGATTTTCCGGTCGCGCCGATGATGCGGTCTTTCTGCTGAACGTAAAGCGCTGGCTACTGGCGCACGAAGGCGTTACAGTGCGCCTATGACTACACCACAAGCCAACCCTGAAAACCAGTCCTTGATCGACGAGTTCTGTACTGCGCTCTGGCTGGAAGATGGGCTGGCGCAAAATTCACTCGATGCCTACCGCCGCGACTTGCGCCTGTTTGCGCTGTGGCTGGAGGCAGCGCGGGGCGTGAGTTTGCTGGCGGCCAATGCCGCCGATATGAATGCGTATTTTGCCGCGAAGCATGCGGCTTCGAAGGCCAGTTCATCCAATCGGCGACTGGCGGTATTGCGGCGTTTTTACCAGTATGCACTGCGGCAAAACCGCATTAGCATTGACCCTTGTCTGCAAATGCGTACGGCCAAGCAATCTTCACGCTTCCCTAAAGTCCTGTCTGAGGCGCAAGTCGAAGCCTTGCTCGCTGCACCGGATGTCAACACGCCCCTCGGCTTGCGTGATCGCACGATGCTGGAGCTGATGTACGCAAGTGGGCTGCGCGTGTCGGAACTGGTATTGATCAAGCCGATTGAAATCGGCATGAACGAAGGTGTATTGCGCATCACCGGCAAAGGCAACAAGACGCGGCTGGTGCCGTTTGGCGAGGAAGCGCGGGTGTGGATGGAGCGATACCTGAAGCAGGCGCGCGCTGAGATACTGAATGGGCAGCAAACCGATGCGTTGTTTGTGACCGCACGCGGTGGGCCGATGACGCGCCAGATGTTCTGGACGCTGGTAAAAAAGCATGCGAAACATGCGGCCATCCATGCGCCGCTATCGCCGCATACGCTGCGGCACGCGTTTGCAACGCACCTGCTGAACCACGGCGCGGATTTGCGGGTAGTGCAAATGCTGCTCGGCCACGCCGATATTTCCACGACGCAGATTTATACGCATGTCGCGCGTGAGCGTTTGAAGAAACTACACGCCGAGCATCATCCGCGAGGATAAAAATAGGGGTCAGAGTAATTTTCGCTCAGCGAAAACATCAACTGACCCCGATATTTTAAAAGCGCGTGATGGCGTTGTTTTCCATGCGACGGATCATACGGCCATTGCGCTCCAGCATTTGATCCAGACGTGCCCGTTCTTCCATCGATACAAAGCGGTCGCTCCGTTTCGCGCGGTTGAAATCACTCTTGATCTTGCTAAGGTTGTTATTGAGTATGGCGGCTTCACGGCGATTCAACCTGCCCTCACGTTGTCCCATCCGAATTTCGCGCTGTTGCGCATCGATGCGACCTTGAATATTGTATGGCACCCGACGCGCTTCCATTCTGTGCGGTTCGCCATTACGACCTTCCATTCTGCCTGACTCACCATAAGGACCAGGCTGTTGTGCCAAGGCGGAGCCCATTGATAATGCAATCAAGCTACCGATTGTTGCTGCGAGTAATTTCTTTTTCATGATGGTTCCCTATTTACAAGTTGAATAATTGTGAAGTCACTTTGAATCATTGGGGATGCTGGTGTCAATAGACGCTTGCAAATGGTAACGATTTTTACGTACTGCATCAAATCGGGGTTACTAGACAACGATGCAGTTCAGGCTCAAGCACGATTTATTTTTGTTTGTTTTGCAGGAAACTGGCGATCAGGGTTTCATTCTCTCGCAGCATGATGGTTAGCATTTGCGTTTCGTAATTATTCATGACACCGTGGCTTTTTGCGCGTTTGTACTCAAACTTGATGCGGTTCAGGTTTTCAAACACCGTATTGGCTTCCGATGGCAGCAATAACCCCGCCTTGGTATCCCTGACGATCTCGTCCTGCTGCAGTTGAATCATCACGCCAATCTCAGCATGAGCGGTGCCGACTGCTATCATCAGCAGGCATCCCAAGAGCGTCGCCAACAATTTTTTCATCATACTGCCCCCTGCGCTTAGTAAAATTTGTGATGCCTGTGCAGGCGCGTTACTTATCGCCAAACACGCGTATTTTCGCCATCACTTGCCCGTGATCCGACGCTTCGGGCAAAGGCAAAGAGAGGTGGTCATTAAAATATAACACCTCGTCCACTTCGCCGATCACAAAACGCGAGTCCGGATTGAATTCTTCCGATACCAAGATGTGGTCGATGGTTTCATAGCGGCCGTCATGGATGTTGGTGAAGCTGACGTCACGCTGCATATCCTGCCGGCGTTGGACGCGGAAGCAATCGAACAGGCGCTCGTCGTAACCCTGCCTGCCATGTTGTCCCGCCCCCATCACGATCTGCGTTGTGCTCGCGCTTGCAACATCGTTGAAGTCACCCATCACCACAACCGGCATGTGGTTGCCGTTCATCACCTCTGCCAGCAGCAGGCGCAAACCGAGCGCCTCGGTGCCGCGCCGTACCAGTGAGCGCAACGTTGCCATGCCGAAATGGCGATAGTCATCTTCATGTTCGCCGTACAGGTAATCAGGGCGCTTTGATTTCAGGTGAACGACAAACACATGGAGCATCAGTGTGCTGCTCAGCATCACACGTGCGTGCAATACCGGGCGAGTGAAGCGCGTTGTCTCCTTGCCGCTACCGGGCAAAACGAGATGCAAGTGGCTAGGCAGCTCGATATGTTCTTGCGCGATACCGGCGATCGGCAAGCGCGAGACCAGCGCCACGCTAGGCGTGATATTTTCTGCCTTCAGATCGGGGTCAAAGCCAAGATGGTACGCATTCTGGTAGAGACGTGTTTTTGCCAGCACATCTTTCAGCGCCGCCTGCGAAAAAATCTCCTGAAAGCCGATGATGTCGGCATCCATCAGGTCGAGCTGGTGTGCGACCCAGCTGGTTTTGGCATCGTACTCCGCTTGCGTATATGGCTCGATTTTGTCGTAGTACTGCATACCGGGCGGCGCAAGATTGCACACATTAAAGCTTGCAAAACGGATTTCCTGTTGCATAATCTCCCCCGTTGATAGAGTCAGCTTACCATGCATCACTACTTTTTTTGAAATCAACTGTTTGGCGTCAAGCAGCGCTAAAAAGGGCAAAAATTCATGATAAATACCGTTTTATTCGTAGTCGCCGCTTACCTGGTTGGCTCCATCTCATTCGCTGTGGTCATGAGCAAACTGTTCGGGCTGGCTGATCCGCGCACGTATGGCTCCAAGAATCCCGGCGCGACCAATGTGATGCGTAGCGGCAACAAATCGGCGGCTATCCTGACCTTGTTAGGCGATGCGGTCAAAGGCTGGCTGATGGTTTGGCTGGCGCAGACTTTTGGCGCCGAGTATGGCGTACAAAATGGCGGTGTGGCGCTGGTCGCGCTGGCGGTGTTTTGCGGCCATCTCTGGCCGCTCTACACCAAATTTGCAGGCGGCAAGGGCGTTGCCACTGCGCTCGGGGTGCTGCTCGGCATCAGCCCCTGGCTTGGGCTGGCGGTGTTGGGGGCATGGATCGTGATTGCGTACGCGTTCCGCTACTCGTCACTGGCGGCGCTGATGGCGGCTGTGTTTGCGCCGATGTTTTACATCCTGTTGTTTGGTGTCGACGCTAAATTTTTAGCGGTGCTGATCATGAGTGCGCTGCTGGTGATGCGCCATAGCCAGAATATTACGAAGCTGATGAAGGGTAAGGAAAGCAAGATCGGTAGTGGTAAACCTCGGGGGCAGTAGTTTTTTTCGCGCAGCGAAATTACGCTGACCCAGCAAATCAAACTGAATTCAGCAAATGATGCGCGACGGCGTACTGGACGATTTCCGACAGAGAATGCATCTGCATTTTCTGCATGATCCGGGTCTTGTGCGTGCTGACGGTCTTGACGCTCAGGTGCAGCTGTTCGGCTATGTCGGTGATGGTTTTGCCATTGACCAGCTGGTTGAATACTTCAAATTCGCGATCGGACAGTTGGGTATGCGGCATGTCCTTGTTTGGCGACATGATGTTCAATGCCAGCTGTTCGGCAACCTGCGTGCTGATATACGGGCGGCCTGACGCCACTCTGCGGATCGCAATCACCAGTTGGGTGCCGGCGCTTTCCTTCGTCAGATAACCCTGAGCACCGGCGCGGATAGAGCGCACCGCATATTGTTCCTCGTCATGCATGGTCAGGATCAATACCGGGAGTTTGGGGGCTTCGTTCTTGACTTGCCGGATCAGGTCGACGCCGTTTCTTCCCGGCATCGATAAATCCATCAGTAACAAATCAAATCCACCCAGACGCACTGAATCCAGCGTCTCGAAGCCATTGGTCGCTTCGCCAACGACGGCAATGTCTGAAACGCCTTCCAGAATGCGCTTTAAGCCTTCGCGCATAATGGTGTGATCATCTGCAATGACAATACGTATCATGGGTCCCCAGAATGAAAGAGGGAGCGGAATCAAAACTAGGCGGCGTTGCCACCAAAAATCATTTTATACCGAGAACAGTGGCAAAAGTACAAATATGCGATTTTTGCCACACCCTCTACGGTAGAATGCACTCAAATCATTTTTACAAAGTATTATTGAACCAGCTATGAGCACCGATCACACCGCCAGCGCGAACGCCCCATCATCGTCTAACTTCTTGCGCGCCATTGTCGAATCCGACATCAGGGACGGCACTTACCAGCGCCCCGGCTTGCCAGCGGTTATCACCCGTTTTCCGCCGGAACCCAACGGCTATCTGCATATCGGCCATGCAAAGTCGATCTGCTTGAATTTTGGGCTGGCGCGCGACTATGCCGGGCGTTGCCACTTGCGCTTTGACGACACCAACCCGACCAAAGAAGAGCAGGAGTTTGTCGACACCATTATCGACAGCGTCCATTGGCTGGGATTTAGCTGGCAGTACGAGGGCACCGAGCATCTGCACTACGCCAGCGATTACTTCGAGCAGTTGTATGCGATGGCGCAATATCTGATTTCTGCGGGATATGCCTACGTCGATAGCCAGAGCGCCGACGAAATGGCGGCCAATCGCGGCAACTTCGCCGAGCCGGGCAAAAATTCACGCTTCCGCGACCGTCCTGCGGCAGAGTCGCTCGACCTGTTCCAACGCATGAAGGCGGGCGAATTCAAGGATGGCGAACATGTCTTGCGCGCGAAGATCGATATGGCGTCGCCCAACATGAATCTGCGCGACCCTGCGATTTACCGCATCCGTCACGCACACCATCACCGCACTGGCGACACATGGTGCGTTTACCCAATGTACGACTACACACATCCGATTTCGGATGCGTTGGAAAAAATTACGCATTCAATCTGCACCCTGGAGTTTCAGGATCACCGGCCGTTTTATGACTGGATACTGGAACGTCTGGTCGAGGGCGGTTTTTTCCATCAGCCGGTGCCGCATCAATACGAATTTGCGCGGTTGAATCTGACTTACGCGATCACCAGCAAACGTCGCCTGATCCAGTTGGTCGAAGAAAAAATTGTTGATGGCTGGGACGATCCGCGCCTGACCACCATTGTTGGCATCCGTCGCCGTGGTTATACGCCAGAGTCAATCCAACTATTTTGCGAACGCATAGGCGTGGCGAAGGCCGATGGCTGGATCGACATGAGCACGCTTGAAGGCTGCCTGCGTGATGATCTCGACCCCAAAGCGCCGCGTGGGGTGGCAGTATTGCGTCCGCTCAAGCTGATCATCGACAATTTCCCCGAAGGCGAAACGGTCGAATGCAGTGCGCCGATCCACCCGCACCATCCGGAGCGCGGCAACCGCACGTTCCCGATCAGCCGAGAGCTGTGGATCGAGCAGGACGATTTCATGGAAACGCCGACCAAGGGGTATTTCCGCCTGTTTCCCGGCAATCGTGTACGCTTGCGTTACGGCTATGTGATCGAATGCACCAGCGTCGACAAGGATACCAGTGGCAAAGCGATTGCAGTCCATTGCAATTATTTTGCAGACAGCAAGAGCGGCACCGAAGGCAGCGCCAATTACAAGGTCAAGGGCAATCTCCACTGGGTTAGCGCTGCGCATGCACTGGAAGCTGAGGTGCGCCTGTATGATCGACTGTTTAGCGACCCGAACCCGGATGCGGGCGGTAAGGATTTCCGCGAAGCGCTGAATCCGAATTCGAAGGAAGTAATCACGGCATATCTGGAGCAAGGCATGTCGGCGGCGCTGCCTGACGACCGTTACCAGTTCGAGCGCCACGGTTATTTTGTGGCTGACAGAGTGGATTCAAAACCGGGCAAGCCGGTGTTTAATCGGGTTGTGACGCTACGCGATTCGTGGGGCAAGTAGTCCCAGGGATTGGGTAAAGTTTTAGGGTGTTCATATTGCGTTTAACGCAACATGAGCGAACTTAACGTTGTCCCGGGAGGGCCAGCCATTATGGACAACAGCAAGCGCAGCATCGGATCGTGGGTGCAACTCCTGAGTTCCAGGAAAATTCCGGTCATGCGACAGACCGCGCGCAGTCTGGCCGATGCGCGCACGCGCATCGAAAGCGTTAATGGCCGCGAAGTATCTACCATCGTCATGCGTGATCCGTTGATGGCAGTGCGGGTACTGGCGCATATTCGTCCCTACCATGCGAAGCGCCAGATGAAGGAAATATCGAATGTCGAGCATGCGGTGATGATGCTTGGCGTTGAGCCATTTTTCAAGCAATTTGAAAATCTCGACTTGGTCGAAGATATGCTCAAGAACCACCCGCAAGCGCTGATGGGGATGCTGTTTATTGTACGGCGTGCGCAGCGGGCTTCACGTTATGCGTTTGAGTGGGCGGTGTGGCGACGCTGCACCAATATTGAGGAGGTCACGCTCTCCGCCTTGCTATACGATTTGGCCGAGCTTCTGATGTGGTGTTTTGCGCCGCAACAATCGTCGCAGATTCTGGCGATGCAGAAAGCCGATTCGACCTTGCGCAGCGCAGTGGCGCAGGAGCAGGTATTCGGATTCAAATTCAGCGACCTGCAACATATGCTGTGCAAGGCGTGGCAATTGCCTGAGTTGTTGTTGAGCCAGTTTAATCCGGAATTTCACGATCACCCCCGCTTCCAGAACGTCAAGCTGGCGGTCGATCTGGCGCGCCATTCTGCGCACGGATGGGACAATCCGGCCTTGCCGGATGACTTTGCTGCGATTGAACAACTGTTGAATATCAACCGAGAAACGCTCTTGTTCCGTCTAGGGTTATCCAAGGTGGGTGAGGGCGAGCCGCCAGCGAATTAACCTTGCAATTATTGGAAGGGACACACTGATGAAGCTATATTATTTCCCTGGCGCCTGCTCACTGGCGGTGCACATCGTACTGCACGAAGCAGGCATCCCTTGTGAAATTGAAAGAGTGGATCTGGGCAAAAAATGCACGGCCAGTGGTGCAGATTTTCTCGCGATTAACCCCAAAGGTTTTGTCCCGGCGCTGCAGTTCGACAATGGTTCAGTACTGACCGAGGCGCAGGTGATCATGCAATATCTGGCTGATCAGACGCCGGAGAAATATCTGGTGCCGCCTGCGGGCAGCATGGCGCGTTATAGACAGATGGAGTGGCTTAGCTATATCGCCACCGAGCTGCACAAGGGTTTTGCGCCGCTGTTCAATCCTGCGACGACGGATGCAAGCAGGCAGACGATACAGACCAATCTGGCGCGGCAGTTTGACTATGTGGCGGCTCAACTGGCAAAAACCGGGCACATCGCCAGTGAGCGTTTTACGGTTGCTGACGCGTATCTGTTCACCATCCTCAGCTGGGCACCCTATGTCGAGATCGATCTTGGCGAGTGGCCGGAGTTAACGGCTTACCTGGCACGCATCGCGGCCCGTCCGGGAGTCAAGGCGGCAATGATGGCGGAAGGCTTGAGTAAGTAATGACACCACGGAACCTGATTTTATGACCTTTATTCTGCATCGCCTGGCGCATAGCCGACCGCGCCTGATGGCGGCACTGGCAGTGGGTATTTTTATTGGGCTATTGTTGCCCAGTGACTGGTTGCCTTTGAGCCGGGCGCTGACCGGATGGAATGCTGCAGTCTGGTTTTATCTAGGCGCAATGGCGTGGATGATGGCGCGCGCCAGTCACGCCCGGGTGCGCACGATCGCGGTGCAACAGGATAATAGTGCGCCAGTGGTGCTGACAATCATGTCGATCGCGGCGGTATTCAGCCTGAGTTCCATCGTGTTTGTGCTGGCCGGGGTCAAAGAACTGCCTTTCGACCAGCGCATGGTGCGTTATGCATTCACTGCGCTGACGGTTGGCGGCTCATGGCTGCTGGTAGGCGTCATGTTTACATTTCATTATGCGCACATGTTTTACCGCTCGCCGGTCGACCTGCGCCCGCTATCGTTCCCGGAGCAGGAAACCCAACCAGATTACTGGGACTTTCTGTATTTTTCATTCACGATAGCGATTGCGGCGCAAACCTCGGACGTAGTCATTATGAGCCAACCGATGCGTAAGGTGGTGATTGCGCAGTCCATTCTGAGCTTTCTCTTCAATGTGGCTATTATTGGCCTGTCCATCAATATTGCTGCTGGCGTGGTTTCATAAAGTAAGCCCCTTTCTGGTGCCGCACAGTGATAGTGCGCCCCTCCTCATGCGTATCCCACTTTTCGGCTTAAACGATGCGCTGCAGAATTTTTTGTCTCAAATCGAGGCAAAGGCATCCTTTCGGTCATGGCATGGAAAATGCTAAATGTCTATCAAAGCATTCTTGCTTGGGTCGAAGGAGGTGAATCATGTTTATTTTGTGCTATTTCGCTGCGCGCTTCGTGATGCGCAGATATCGTCGGGGTTGACGCTAGGTTTGCGCTAACATTCATTGGGCGAATCGACAAACCGGGGTAATATTCTGAAAGCGGCATCCGATGAATGACGGCGGCTTTCAGAATGAAGAAAAAATCCTATTACTCACACATATTGCTGGACGATGCGACCAAGGAAAAAATCTTGGCCGTGATGATGTTTGGCAATAACAAAACCCAGGCTATCGGTTTTTTTCGCACAGCGCTGGGTTTGTATTACCTGTCGAAAATTATGGTCGAAGACGAACTGGATTTCAAGGCTATCGACAAAAGCTTTAATCGCTTCATTTTCGACACGATCGGGCGCGGCCACAGCATTACCAGCATCCTGCAATTCCTGGGTAGCAAAAAAGCCCTGTGGGTACTCGATTCAAAATCCTTTGTGCCGACCTTCCTGAACTATTTCTCCGACATTCCATTCTCGAAAATTCAGATACTGCTTTCCGTCAATCTGACAGTTTCGAAGAAAATATCCGGGATTCCCATGGAGGGGCCATTGAAGGAATGGTTGCTGAAGCAAAGCGGTGCACTGTCGCCCGTTGAAGGCACAGACGCCCCTGAAACGCGCATTGCATATTGAAAAAGGGCGGCTGTTGCCACCCCCGGCTTTCTATTTTGCGCCGATTGGCTTCACGTTGCCGCAGTTTGCGCCCAGAAAAGTGCCGCTGGTTGCGTGTTTGTTATTGATGGGCTGTCCGCCGCTGGTCCCGACAAAATTGTAGTTCGACTGAAAGCTGGTGGCTGAGTAAGTGCCAGTCATCTTGCCCGTTCCCTTCATGTTGGGACCGTTGCAGACGATGTCAGACGAGAAGCTGTTGTCGCTGCGGCTCATGTTTTTTGGCTGGCACTCGCGATCTTTGTTTTGTCCTGGCGGCTCGTCGCGCGCCAGCATTTCTTTCGTGTAGCAGACTTTCATGACCATACCGCCATTGCGCATTTCCGGCACATTCATGCCCATTTTGCGCATTTGCTCCGCTTGCTCCGGCGACATTTCCGGCCGGTTTTTCATGGCATCCGATTGCATCGTGATTTCCCACAGACCCGGACTCATTGGGGACGTAACCAGCTGAGGCGTATTCTTCGCCTGTGGTGCTACCGTGGTCTGCGCGGACGGTGCGGCAGGTGCTGTGCTCGGGGCTAAAACCTTGTCGGAAGCGGGTTTGCATCCGACGAGTGCCAGTAAGCAAGCCAACGACAGGGCGGAAAGGGCGGTCTTGCGCATATAAGCTCCTGAAAAAAGAGTGGAAAAATGTCGCGTCGTGGTGGATAAAAAGATTGTGAATGAGGCATCGCTCGAATACACTGATTAATTCTGCCCTGTCACTGACATTAAAGCAATAATCTGCTTGTTGCCAGCGCTTGGTTTTGCGCTACACTAGAATTATTCATTGCAGTGAAGAAATAAGGCAAGAAAGACAATATTGGAATACCTGAGTACGTTTCAATCATCCGGCTACGAGATCGCTGACCTGCATCTGTTCCGTGGCGTCAATCCCGAGGCTGTGGCTGGTTTGCTGGCTGCTTGTCCGGTCATGCGCGTGGTAGCTGGGCAGGCGGTGTCAGATGCAGCGCACAAGGGCTCGCATCTGTATGTCGTGTTGCGTGGTGCGCTCGGGGTGGCCACTGACCAGCAGTTTGGGCTGGATGATGGTGTGGTGACCAACGTGTTTCCCGGCGAATGCGTCGGGGAGTTGGCGGTGCTGGATGAGCAAACTAATGCGCCTAAAATCACTGCTTTGCAGGACACGGATGTGCTGGCGATTGAAGCTGCCAGCCTGTGGAAGATGATAGACGAATCAAACGGCGTGGCGCGCAACTTGTTGCACCTGCTGTCGTTTCGGATTCAGGCGGGAAATGCGCGTTTGCGTCAGCGCCTAAAGGTTGGGAAATTCTATCAGCAGATGTCAACGCTCGATGCGCTGACTGGCTTGCATAATCGTGCCTGGCTGGATGAACATTTGCCGCTGCTGATTGGCAAGGCTGGCGCAGCGGTCAGGCCGCTGTCGCTCATCATGCTGGATCTGGATTATTTCAAGCGCTTCAATGACGAGCATGGCCATCAGGCGGGTGACGAAGCGTTGCGGGCAGCGGCTAGAGTATTCAACGACGCATTACGTCCAACCGATTTTGCGGTGCGTTACGGCGGCGAAGAGTTCATGATCATTTTGCCCGGCACCGACAAAAATACTGGCCGCATGGTCGCACAGCGCTTGATGGACAGGATGCGGGAGGCAGTGGTGTTTACCGATATGCGGCTGCCTTTGCCGCATATCACCGCGTCATTTGGAGTTGCCACCTTACAGCCGGGTCAGGATGCCGATATGCTGGTGGCAAATTCAGATGCCGCGCTATATCGTGCAAAGGATGCAGGGCGCAATTGCGTAGCAGATTAGGAGTCTTGAATAGTGAGTGTTGGCTATACCAAACGCCGCCCCTCATGCGATAGAGTTCGTTTATTCATCGGGAGATGTGTATGACCCGTAGCTACAAACTGATATTTCTGAACGATGTTATTCCTGGCATGGTGCTGTCTGACGACCTGATCGACCGCCATGGACAAATCTTGTTGCCACGAGGGACCATCCTGACGGATAAATTGTTGGGATCTTTGCGGCGCGCCGAAATGGAAATGGTGCCGGTGGTCTGGGACGATGATCTCGATAATGACCAAGCTGCTAAGCGAGCGCTAAAGCAAGAGCGCCTGAACATACTGTTCCGCAAGCATAGTTACGATAATGCAGAAGAAAACGCGAACGACATATTATTGCAGTACCTGAAGCATTTCCGAGACGGGGGCAAGGCATGACCATTGAATTGGAAGACGTCGTACAAAGCATCGATGATCTGCCCTCGTTGCCGGCGGTCATGATGGAAGTGCTCGAAAATATCGATCAGGTAGAAATTAATATCGTTCAATTGACCCGCAAAATCATACTGGATCAGTCCTTGGCGGCCAAGATACTTCGGGTTTCCAATTCCTCTTATTACAATACGCAGTCCAAGGTCACGACGATACAACAGGCGATCAGCCTGATTGGCATCTCGGGTGTACGCAACATGATCATAGGAGCCGTGCTAAAAGGCAAGTTTCCGGCGTGCGATTGTAAAGGCTTTAATTTTAATATGTTCTGGCGGCACTCGATTGCGGTTGCGGTATGTGCCAAGGTGATAGCCCGGCATCTGCAACTGAATCAGGATTATGCATACACGGCCGGGCTGCTGCACGACATTGGCCGACTGGTGCTGGTCACCCGTTTTACACCGCAATATGAAGCCGCGCTGGCGTACCGTACCGAGAACGACTGCCATATCCTTGCTGCGGAGCGCGCGGTGCTCGGCACCGACCATGTGGTAGCGGGCAAGGTGCTGGCCGAGCACTGGAACTTCTCCAAAGGCATACAGAACGCCATCGCTAACCATCACGAACCGGATGTGGCTGGTGGGGATGTGGTCGCGTCAGTGGTGCATGTCGCCGATGCGCTGGCGCATGCGCTCGACTTTTCTGGCGATCAGGATGACTTGGTGCCGCCGCTGTCGATGCCGGTCTGGAACGCGCTGGGTCTAGACCAAGATGCCTGGACACGTGTATTTCGTGAGGCAGAATTGCGCTATGAAGCAGCAAGGCTGGGATTGACGGCTTGATGTCTGGCAACCTCCACACCTTTCTCTGGCACGACTACGAAACCTTCGGCATTCAGCCGCGGCGCGACCGCCCGTCGCAATTTGCCGCGATCCGCACCGATGCCGAGCTGAATGAAATCGGCGAACCCATTATGCTGTACTGCCAGCTTGCGCCGGATTTTCTGCCTGAGCCGCAAGCCTGCCTGATTACCGGCATTACCCCGCAACTGTGCCTGGAGCGCGGTGTGCCGGAATATCAATTTGCCGCTGAAATCGAACAAGCGTTTTCGCAACCCAACACCATAGGTGTCGGCTACAACTCGATCCGCTTCGACGATGAATTTACGCGGTTTCTATTCTGGCGCAACCTGATCGACCCGTATGCGCGTGAGTGGCAAAACAACTGCGGCCGCTGGGATTTGCTCGACGTGGTGCGCACCATGTATGCGCTGCGCCCCGACGGCATCGTCTGGCCCAAACACGCCGATGGTCGCCCCAGCTTCCGGCTGGAAGACCTCGCCGCCGCCAATGGCTTGCTGCATGAATCCGCGCATGATGCGCTATCCGACGTGCGCGCAACGATTGCGCTGGCGCGGCTGATCCGTGAGTGTAATCCCAGATTATTCGAATTCTGCTTTGGCTTGCGCAAAAAGGATAGGGTTGCCGAAGAAATCGGCTTGCAGCTTAAAGCCGACCTGCGCCGCCCCTTCCTGCACGTATCGGGCATGTTCTCGGCTGAGCGCGGCTGCCTGGCGCTGATGCTGCCGCTGGCGCAGCATCCGACCAACAAAAACGAAGTGATCGCATGGGATTTGTCAGCCGATCCGGCGGAACTATTGGCGCTCGATGCCGACACGATCCGCACGCGGATGTTCACCAAGGCGGACGACCTGCCGGAGGGCGTCGCACGGCTGCCGGTCAAGTCCATCCACCTCAACCGTTCGCCGATGGTGATCGGCAACCTGCGCACGCTCTCGCCCGACATGGCCGAGCACTGGGGCGTGGACGTTGAGGCCGCGCAAAAATATGCCGATCAGGCGGCCGCGATGCCAGAACTGGCAGCCAAGATGGCGACCGTCTGGCAGGAGGTCTATCGCCAGCCAGCACAAGCGGCACCAGATGTGGATGAGGATTTGTATGGCGGGTTTGTTGGCAACGCCGACCGCCGTCAGCTCAACCGGCTGCGCGCACTGTCGCCCCTGACGCTCGCCAGCGCACAAGTCAGTTTCGAAGATGCGCGGCTGGATGAACTACTGTTTCGCTACCGCGCGCGCAACTTTCCTGACACGCTTTCCAGCGACGAAAAGTTGCACTGGCAAGCGCATTGTGTTGCGCGCCTGCGCGGGGCTGACGGCGACAAGATCGATGCGCTGTTGCAGGATATTGCGCGCCTGTCCGAAACCACCGACGAGCGCGGCAGGGCGGTGTTGGCCGCGCTGTGCGAGTATGCACAATCGATTGCGCCAGCCTGATACGTCGATCGCAAAAACACTTATACCCCACTGTGTATTATTTCCTCCGTCGGTACTGCATGGCTCGCAAGCATATTTAGGCATATACCCCCGTCAAAACTTGATATTTTGCGGTGCTAAATTGGTCCAATCGCCATTTTTGAGCAAGACTAATAACGCGACGCGTTATTATATTTCCCCCCCTCTCCCGCAGGCGGGAGAGGGCTGGGGTGAGGGGGCTTACTCTACCGTGTAATGGTCTAATGTTTACGGACACCTCAATAGGGGGAATAATCACCTAAATGAGGAAAATGAAGATGACTGAAAATAAAAAATACGAAGCAGCTTTTAAACTTGAAGTCGCCCGGATGGTGGTGGATCAAGGCGTAGGGGTTGCGAAAATTGTTAAAGATATGGGCATTGGAGAAACCGCC
>Ga0209123_1000890_pt1 | contig 33700 bp, 29 predicted proteins | sample BarGraIncu00431A_FD_184500 | JGI IMG/M metagenome (GOLD analysis project Ga0209123, IMG submission 184500) | Arctic peat soil microbial communities from Barrow, Alaska, USA - Barrow Graham LP Incubations 004-31A (SPAdes) (version 2) | ecosystem: Environmental > Terrestrial > Soil > Wetlands >... | reverse complement strand
TAATGCGGTGGCTACTGCCGATAGTCTGGCTGCAAGAGGATTTAAGGTTTTTGGTTGGGATGTAGAGTGGCAGCATCATGCAGAAGACGGTACTCCGATACAAAGCGTTGATGAAATGTACAGTAAAATTATGCAACAGCTGAATTCACGAAAAACATTCACGAAAAATAATATCGTTGTCCTGTTGCACGATGAAATGTTTCAACGACGTTGGGAAGAAAGTGACCTGAAACAATTAATTGACCGTCTGCGAAAAGATAAAAATATCGTTTTCGAACAACTGAGGTTTTATCCTCAGAATTAAAAACAGTCCAGTTTTCAACTCAGTTAAGCGTAGTTTATTGGTGTTGTTGTTCGGCATAGCGTCCCGCTATGTCGAAGCTAGAAGCAAGGCTTTGCCTTGCATATTTAAATATACAATGAAAAGCCGGAGCTTTTCTTCCGTCAGTGGACGGACAAGTTTTAGCGTGACGAAGTGAGACGCTTCGCCGAACGAGAGGAAGAGGATGAGCCTGATTGATGGTTGAAAAATGAATTTACTATATAATCTAAAATTTTATGACAAAGAAAAGTACAATTATCGTATCAGTATTTCTGATTATTTCTGCCGTTGTGATAGAAATTCTAATAAATTGGCCTAAAACACAAATTAATGAACATTTCGGATTTATTGCTGGATTTTTATCTGGTACTGGAGTTAGTTTGCTAATAAAATTGTTTTTTGGAAAGAAAAAGAAAGATTAAGAAGCCCACCACTGTCGCGGTTCTGTGAACCGTGACAAGACAAAAGGGGAAATTGTCTGAACTTGGATTAAGCAGATAAATCAGATACGCTAAAAATCTGATACATCCTTTCATCTGAACTAATCGTGGTTCAGACAAAAGAGGGAAAGTGAATGTATTTGTTCAACGTAGCTTGGTCTGCATTATTTGACCTATTTACAGAAATGATAAAAAGAATTTGCTTAGGAACAAATCATGACCTGTCCGAATAAAAAAGAACAATTGATGTAAATGGGTTGGATCAAACCGAGAAGTTTTAGAATTATTTTCTATTCATATACTAGAAATTCGGTAATGTACGTTTAAAGGACAGGTTGCAACCTGTCCTTTAAACTTTGAGGAAGCGGTGGAACTATTGAAGTAAAACTTTGTTTCAGTTGAGACAGATCATTTTAAAAATTTAAAATATGGAGCTTCCCCAAATATTGCGTTTAAAAAAAATCCTGAAATACTTTTTGGTTTTCCTGTCATCCATACTGCTTCTATGCGTGTTGTTATTTTTTTTAGTGTATTCGGGGATATTTGGGATCTTACCCGGTAAGAAAGAACTGAAAGCAATCAATAATGAAGAGGCTTCGCTGGTGATTTCCAGTGATAGCGTTATCATTGGGAAGTTTTTTGCCGAGAACCGCACCACTATATCCAACGCCGAAATTCCCGATCATCTTAAAAATGCTTTGATTGCAACTGAAGACAAACGCTTTTTTACCCATAATGGCTACGATCTTCAAAGTTATTTTCGTGTTTTTTTTAAAAGTATCCTTTGGGGCGAAAGCACAGGCGGTGGGGGAAGTACGCTGACACAACAGTTGGTCAAAAACTTATATGGTCGCCCGAAGCATGGTATCCTAAGTATGCCGGTGAATAAGATAAAGGAAATAATTATTGCCGCTCGTATTGAAGAAGTGTACAACAAAGATGAAGTATTATTGCTTTACCTTAATTCCGTCCCTTTTGGCGAAGATGTTTACGGTGTGGAAGCTGCCTCACATCGGTATTTCAATAAACCTGTCCGCAAGCTGAAAGTAGAAGAATCGGCAGTTTTAGTGGGATTATTGAAAGCGAACACTTATTTTAATCCCCGTATTAATCCACAAAATTCGCTGGAACGCAGAAACATGGTTCTGTCTTTGATGGAAAAAGAAAAGTATCTGACAAAGGCTGCGTCGGATAGTTTGCGGAAATTACCACTAAATCTGAACTATGAAAATATGAATGCAGAAGCTCCGGCGGGCTATTTTGTATATCAGGTAAAGAAAAAAACGCTGGAAATTCTGGAAGATATTCAACGGAAAGGTGGTGGGGAATATGACCTGAAAAAAGATGGGCTCAAAATATACACTACACTGAATATGCATATTCAGCAAATAACAACCGAAGGCATACATAAACATTTGTATGGTATGCAAAAATTGCTGGATAAAGAGCTTCAAAATCGCAATATAAAAAAACGATGGTATCGTAAACAGTTTAAACTTTATGGTGAAGATAATTCCGTGAAAAAGAATATCGAGGTATTTGACTGGAAAGGCATTGTTACAAAAAGAATGAATAAAACAGACAGTTTGTGGTATTACTACAAACTGCTGAATGCCTCGGTGCTCATTACCAACCCAAAGGATGGAGCGGTAATTACTTGGATTGGTGGCAACGATTTCAAAAGACTCCCTTTTGATATGGTGATGTCTCACCGTCAGATAGCTTCTGCTTTTAAGCCGTTTTTATATGCTACTGCGCTAGAGAATAATTTTACTCCTTCTACCTATCTTAAAAATATTCAAAAAGTATATCCTGAATACAAGAACTGGGAACCACAGAATTTCGATCATAAATTTACAAAAGACAGCACGGTGGCTCTTTGGTATGCCTTAGCCAACTCAATGAACCTGCCTACATTGGATTTGTACTTTCAAACAGGGCGCGAGAAACTTATCAATACATGTAACAAGCTTCATTTCCCTTATACCAATGATGACTCGCCATCTATTGCCCTGGGAACACTTGATTTGTCGCTCTATGAGGTTGTTCGTGCCTATGGTGCTTTTGCCAATAGGGGTGAAATGGCAGAACCTATGATGATTAATAAAATTACCGATGCCAAAGGAACTGTCTTGTTCGAAAGAAAGGATGCCCAAACAGAAAAAGTATTCAATGCCGAAACTACTGAAATGATTACTGCCATTTTACAAAAAGCTATCAACCAGGGAACCGGAACACGCATCAGAAACCAGTTCGGTATCCGTGCCGATCTGGCAGGTAAAACAGGAACGGCTCAAGATTATACAAATGCATGGTTTATTGCTTATACACCCAATCTGGTAGTGGGAACCTGGGTTGGTGCAACTTCACCTGAAATCCATTTTTATAGTGGAAACGGTTCGGGCTCTTCATTGGCACTGCCCATAGTAGGCAATGTACTTCGTGCAATCGAGAATAATGCAGGTTGGAGAAAACAATTCCTTACTTCTTTTACAATTCCCGCATCTGTTTATGATGAATTAAATTGTGATCCCTATAAAGAAACTGGGGTAAAAGGATTTTTTTATCGTTTATTTCATCGTAAGAAAAAATAATATTTCCTTTGTTTGGCGAAGTCTCATACTTCCATATTTAAATTGAATATGGAAAGCAGAGCTCCTTCTAGCGCAACAGCCACGAGGATGCTCTGCTGAACATTTGGTAAAAAAGACAAGGATGAACGAGGTATTTCCTTCAAATTGTAATGTCACTGAAATGTGTACGGATTATCATAGATAAACGTATGTAATAAATTGCTGATTCAGTTGAAAATGTGTGGAATAGAGTTATATTTGCACGAAATAAGACTGAGTATTTTTTTATTCAGGATATTACAAATGACAGAAACTTTATGAAAGCAGTTGTTTATACTCAATACGGTTCGCCCGATGTTCTTCAGCTCAAAGAAGTGGAAAAACCCGTTCCGAAAAACAATGAAGTTCTTATAAAAATAATTGCCACTACAGTGAACCGCACTGACTGCGGGTTTCGGCAACCGGAATATCTTATTGTCAGGTTAGTGGGCGGACTATTTAAACCCAAAAGAAAGATTTTAGGTTCGGAATTGGCCGGCGAAGTGGAAGCAATAGGGAAGGGTGTCAAAACATTTAAACCCGGTGATTCCGTTTTCGGATTAAGCACATTCAATTTCGGAACGCACGCGGAATACATCTGCATCCCCGAAGAAAAATCCATCACTACAAAACCTGCCAATATATCATTTAATGAAGCTGCCGCCGTTTGCGATGGGGCATTTCTTGCATTGGCAAACATCAAGAAAATTGATTTTACAAAAACACCAAGCATCCTGATTAATGGTGCTTCCGGTTCTATTGGTTCGGCAAGTGTGCAGTTTGCCAACTATTTTGGAGCTACGGTTACCGCCGTGTGCAATAAGAAGGATTTTGAATTATTGAAATTGTTGGGTGCGGACGAAGTCATTGATTACACAAAAGAAGATTTTACCCAAAACGGTCAACAGTACGATGTGGTTATTGATGCCGTAGGCAAAAGTTCCTTCTTTCGTTGCCGTAAAATACTAAAATCAAAGGGCATTTACATTTCTACTGAACTTGGTTATTTATCTCAAAACATTTTCCTAGCGTTATTAACTCCTCTTTTCGGAGGTAAAAAGGTTCTTTTCCCTATTCCTAAAGACACCAAAGAAGATATTATATTTCTGAAAGAATTGATGGAGGCAGGAAATTATAAGGCAGTTATTGACCGGATTTATCCGCTCGAACAAATTATTGAAGCAACCCGATATGTTGAAACAGGTCAAAAAGTTGGGAATGTGGTGATAACTTTCAATTAAGTGGATAGGATAAAAATATCAGCCTGAACTGGCGAGTGCATACTAGCAAAATATCATACAATATGAATTAGATTCATTTGTAATAAAAAAAGAAGATTTTATGAGTTATAAACGTATTGTCATAACAAAATTTGGAGAACCTGAGGTTCTGAAATTAATTGAAGAAAGCACTTTACCTGAACCAAAGACCGGAGAAGTTCGTGTAAAGATATTGAAAGCAAGTGCCAACTTCACCGACATTATGATACGAAAGGGTAAATATCCGGATGTGAAAAATAAACCACCATTTACTCCTGGTTACGACATGGTAGGTGTTGTAGATAAACTGGGAGAAGGTTCATCTGTATTCAGAGTTGGCGAGAGAGTAGCAGATATGACAGTTATTGGGGCTTATTCAGAGTATATTTGCTTACCAGAAGACAGATTAACACGTTTACCTGAAACCATTGATTCCTCAGAAGCTGTTGCTTTAATTCTCTCTTATACCACTGCTTACCAAATGTTGCATCGAATTGCAAAAATGACAGCGGGGAAAACGATTCTTATTCATGGTGCAGGAGGAGCTGTGGGTATTGCATTGCTTCAATTAGGGAAACTTCTTAATTTGAAAATGTACGGAACAGCTTCAAAATCGAAACATGACTTAGTAAAAAAACTTGGAGGAATCCCTATAGATTATAAAAGCGAAGATTTTGTCAAACGGATTCATGAATTGACTACTAATGGAGTTGACGCTGTTTTCGATCCTATGGGTGGCGAAAGCTTCAAAAAATCTTTCAAATCACTTAAGCCGGGTGGAAAACTCGTTGGTTTTGGATTTTATAATGCAGTTATGGGTAAAGGTGGAAATATACCATTGGATTTTATGAAACTTCTGTTATGGAATATTTTACCCAACAAAAAGTCAACAAGCTTTTATTCTATTGGAAGCTTGCGAAAAAAACATCCTGACTGGTTTAAAGAAGATTTGCGTCTACTTTTTGAATTGTTGGAGAAAGGTAGTCTTAAACCTGAAATTGCGGATCACTATCCTTTAAATAAAGCAATTGAGGTTCATAAAATGATTGAAAATGCTGCGAATACAGGTAAAATTATATTTGATGTATCATAATGAAGTCGTCTTGATTTTTTATAATATAGCTAACATAAAAAAATTTTCGTAAGAGCAATATTGTTGAAAATACGAATTAAAATATTTTTTTCAAAAAGAAACAAGACAGCTTCCTTTAAAACAAAATATAATGAGTAAAAAAGTAGTAATTATAGGTGGTGGAATTGCCGGATTATCTGCCGGTATTTATTCAGCAATGAATGGTTTCGAAACGGAAATTATAGAGATGCACGCCGTGGCAGGTGGTCAATGTACTGCTTGGGATCGCAAGGGATACCGTTTTGATTATTGCCTGCACTGGTTGGTTGGTACCTCAAAAGGAGCTTTTCACGAAATTTGGAAAGAAACAAATGTAATTAATAGCAAAACCGAAATAATCGATCACGAAATTCATTCAAGGATTTTGGATGATGAAGGAAATGAATTCATCATTTATTCCAATATTGATCGTTGGGAAAAATACCTGATTGAATTAGCTCCGGAAGACAACGTGTCGATTCGGAAAATGTGTGCCGATATGCGAAAAAGCGGCTTGTTGGAATCGTTTGACTTAGCACCCGAGTTACGTAGTCCGCTGGATTATATAAAAATCATACCCCGTATGCTTCCTGTATTTAATGTGATACGTAAATTTGGAAGGCTAACCTGCAATGAGTACTTCGAAAAACTGAATTTTACAAGCAAAAGAATTAAATCAGTTTTCTTTTCCTTGTATGGCAATCGAGATTTTTCAGCATTGGCGTTTATATTTATGCTTGGGTGGTTCAATCAGAAAAATGCCGGATATATTAAGGGTGGCTCTTATCCGTTAGCGCAACGAATGGTGGAGAAATTATATAAACTGGGCGGAAAAATATCGTATCTCAAGAAAGTAGAAAAGGTGATTGTCGAAAATAATGTTGCAAAAGGAGTTTTGCTAAGTGATGGAACAACAATTTTGGCAGATTACGTAATAAGTGCTGCCGATGGATATTCAACGATATATAACATGCTGGATGCAAAATACATTTCAAAAGAAATTGATTTTGCGTATAAAAACTGGGAACTTTTTACTCCCATTGTTCAGGTTTCTTTCGGGATAAACAAAACTATACCCTTCAACTCTCCAATTATCATTAATATCTCAAAGGATAAGGCGATTGGTAAAACAAAATTAGAAAACGGGTATTCGGTAATGAATTATTCATTCGATACTACGATGGCACCTGAAGGAAAAACAACGATTATTTTAAGGTATGACAGCCCATGGAACCTGTGGGAAAAGATGAATGCGAAAGAATATAAAGCAGAAAAACTCCAAATCAAGAAAGATGCTACAGCACTTCTTGAAAGAGAATATCCCGGGATTTCGGAATTCATTGAGGTAACAGATGTGGCAACACCTAAAACCGATGTTCGGTATACTGGAGTAAAAGATGGAGCTTATGAGGGATTTATGCCGTCAAAGGATAATATGATGAAATCACTGAAAATGCAACTTCCAAAACTTCAGAACTTTTACATGGCTGGTCAATGGTTATATCCGGGCGGCGGACTTCCACCCTCAGCTCAAACTGGTAAATGGGCTGTTCAGTTGATCTGTAAAAAAGAAAAACAACTGTTTATTTGCAATAAATAACCAAAAAGAGTTTTAAGGTTTTGTAACCTAAACACGCATGGGACTTTTCTACCGATTAAAAATACAAACTACATTTTAAAATATAATGTGATGCAAATTAAATGGATGACTATGACTGTAGTTTTAGTTTGTATAATTGCGTTGGTTCTTTACCTGATTATTAGAAATCAGAAAGCTAAAGAAGAAGTAATTAGGTTTTTAAATGAAGCTGATATTGATGACGACGAATATTCAATTTAGGTTAAATATGTAGCAAATGAAAGATAAATATGATTTGAATATTCTGTTTTTGTCATTACCCATGGCAATTCTAACAGCAGTTGTTAGTTATTTCGGTATTTTTATAGAAAGTACCTATGCAAAGGAAAATCCCCTTTATGCTGCGCAAGGCATAGGCCAGGACATCGTAAATTTGTTTATCGTTGTTCCCATTCTACTTATTGCAGCATTCTTTGCTTGTCGCAAAAGTAAATTGGGAATCCTGATTTGGAGTGGAATTGTTTTCTATTTGGCATATTCGTACACTATTTACAGTTTCGGATTGCACTTTAATAATCTGTTTATCGCTTACTGCCTGATTTTGGGATTGTCCTTTTATTCGCTAATCTATTTTGTAATCTCTTCGCTTAGCGAAAATGTTTCGCAATGGTTTGTTAAAGAGGTTTCAACTAAACCAACAGGAATATTTCTAGTTGTTATTGCTATTTTATTTTACTTTATTTGGCTCTCCGAAATAATTCCGGCCACACTTATAAATGCAACTCCTAAGAGCATTGTTGAAAGCGGGTTGTTAATTAATCCGGTGCATGTGTTGGATATTGCCATTTGTTTGCCTGCATTAATAATTACCGGAGTAGCATTAATCAAAAAGAAGAGTATTGGTTTTCTGCTTGCTCCTACCATGATGATCTTCTGTATATTCATGGCCATTGCCATTGCTGCCATGGTTTTTGTAATGAAAGCGAAAGGTTTGGAAGCCAATCTCAGTCTTGCATTTGTTTTTGGTTTTATTACTTTAATAAGTTCATTATTCTTATTTCAGTATTTAAGAAAGCTGAAATTAAGTTGAGTATTGTTGGCAAACTCCTGATTAACTGTAACATGTAACACGTTGTAAATAATATGCTCTGGCTTGACGTAGATAGGCTGTTTCTTGTCTTGAAACTGTTTAACCCCAATTGTATACTCTTATTTCAAAAAATCCTTGATCCATAAACCACTGTCTTTGATGATCCGCGTTTGATGTACGAAGTCTGTATAGACCAATCCGAACCTCGACCGAAACCCGGCTCTCCATTCAAAATTATCCATTAGGGTCCAGACAAAGTATCCGCCGATATTCACACCTTCCTGTTTCGCTCTCAGTACTTCTCCCAGATAAGATTGAATATACTGCAATCGTTGATTATCATGTACGCGGTTGCCTTCTACACGGTCGTGAAATGCAGCTCCATTTTCTGTAACAATTAATTCTTTGATAGGATAAGCCGAAAATTGTTTAAGAATACGATACATGCCTTCAGGATGAACTTCCCAACCATTGGAAGTAAGTGGTCGGTTCAGCTTCTTGAAAGGAACGACAAAGGCTTGCAGGTAGGGAATAAGTGGATTGTTATAGGCCACTAACGAGAAATAATTCTGAATACCGATAAAATCGAAATCGAACTTGATTAATTCTTCATCGTAGGGATGAAAATATTTTTCGATCTGTTCCAACACCGGTAAATCCTTGATAGGATAACCCATGCCGAGAATAGGTTCAATATGCAGTCGGTTCAGCAAGGCATCTACCCGTCGGGCAGCCGCTATCTGTTTAGGATTATCGGATGATGGGGCAATATACGAACAGGAGATAGAAGTACCTATCGTCGCATTAGGAAGGTTTCTTCTAATCATACGGGCTCCTTCGGCCTGACAAAGTGTGGCATGATGAACGGCAGGCAAATAATTATTTATTCCGAAACGTCCCGGAGCATAATAACCAATCAGATATCCCATTCCGGTAAATGTAGAAGGTTCATTCATTACGATCCAGTTTTTTACCCTGTCGCCAAAGCTCTTCGAACAAACATCCGCAAACTTAATAAATGCATTGACGACTATACGACTTGTCCAACCGCCCTGCTTCTCTAAAGCCTGCGGCAAATCCCAATGGTATAAAGTAACCCAGGGTTCTAAATCGTATTTCAGGCAACAGTCTATTAATCGATTGTAAAAGTCGAGTCCTAACTGATTTACTTCACCTATACCATCCGGTAGTATTCTTGTCCATGAGATGGAGAAACGAAAATGGGAAAGGTTGAGCGATTTGGCAAGTGCGATATCCTCTTCGTAGCGGTAATAAAATTCACAGGCCACGTTTCCGTTCGATCCATCTTTAATACGGTTCTTCCGGTTTGAAAACTGATCCCAAATGGATAAACCTCTTCCATCGGCTTCATGGGCTCCTTCTACCTGGTAGGCTGCTAACGAAACTCCCCATCTGAATCCTTCGCCGAAATCTTCTTTTGAATACATATATTTAATTTAGTGCAAAATAAGGCACAAGTGATAAAATTTATGTTTCAACAGTGATACAATGTTGTTTCAATTCTCAATTTCGTACGGATAGTAGCTACTTTATGCATGCGGCAAACATATATTTGACAGTTTTTACTTGTATGTAAATAAAAAAGCAAGGACTTCATTATTAAATGGAGTCCTTGCTTTTTATTGTTTGAAACGGTTTAAAACCAAACGCTCCAGGGGATGCGTGAAAGGATAAAACATAGCCCGATGGAATAGAATATCACTATCGTTTTGTATTTCGAGGTGGCGGATATTGCTTTTTTTGCTTTTGAGTAGCCAATGGTTATCAGTGCAACGGCTAGTATCATTACCAGCGGATGTTCTACGAGATACAAGCGGGTGATGGAGATTTTCATAGCTTGCCCCGAGAAATTACTTATTCCCAGTGGTGATAGAAAATACAATATCAGACCGACTAAGAACTGCGTGTGAACAGCTATTAGTCCCCATAAGGCCACTGATTTGTTGGTTTTGGTAAACACTCTTCCCTTCATCCAATAATAGGTATTGAAAGCGATGGCAAACACAAGAAGTGCTAATACGAGATAGGCAAGGTAGGAGTGAAACTCTTTAAAGGCGATATACATAATTTGATTGAATAAGCCATTTCTGGTGGTTGATAATCTATTTAAATACTATCACTTCAAACAGTAAAATTGGTAGAAGTGTTCAGCAAAGAATGCCTAAGCTTTTATTTATCATTTATAGTGGGGATGTCCGTGATGGAATTTACCTAGATATGGTGATAGTGGGATAGGATGAGCTGTTGTAATTTTGCAACAGTAAATCAATAACAAATAAAGGTATAAAAATGAGTTGCTAATGTTGTTGTTGCTGATGTATTAGTTAGTCGAATAAATGATGAAGAGAATTTTTAGCCATTTTCTTTTTAGTAGTTTTAGTCAAGACTTGTCTGTTTGTTCAGGCAAGTCTTGTTTTCTTTCGGCAATGGGGCGAACGGATTTCCAAATCCGTTTGATCGACAATGCAACTGGTTATTCTTTTTCTATTGTGTAATCACCTATATGTTCGGCATATTTTTTATACGCCGATATGATATTGGGCATATAGCTTTCCAGTGTTGGGTAGGTATCTCTATGGTGATCGTAGTTTTCTAATTCCTCTACAAGGTCGTTTATCCAGAAAAAACCTCTTTTCAATTGTTGTTGAGTTTCTTTGTCTATATCGGCTTTCGCAAACTTATGATCTTTCATGTATTTTATGACAGCAGCTCTTACCATTGCTTCACTTATCATTGTTTCCCACTCGCTATAGGCCTGTTTTTTCATTTTATCCTTTACTTCTTTAAACAATTCCGGTCCACTTTCCTGAAGTTCCGCACGGTTTTGTTCAGTCAGATAATTTACAAATGAATGATTAAACTCGTGCAAGAGGGTCGGGAAATAATCTTTCAAATTAAACTTAGCGATTCCCAAACTGTCAACGCTCCAGGTGCCCATTATAGCGTAAACCTGCCTTTCGCCGTTTTGAAAAACGATGTCACCTCCATAATTTCCATTCCCATTTCCTAGTCCATTGATGATTACAAACTTTTCTTTTGGTTCTTTTCCGTAAAAGTCTTTGTACCACTTTACATCAAGATGATTATAGATTGGAATAAACCTATTACTAACCTCTTGATACATTTCTGAATTCTCTTTGAAGAACTCCTCACATTGCGCATCCACATAAAATTGCTGAAGTAGTTTGATAAACTTCAATGCGTTTTTCTTTCCCCATCTTTCTTCGGGAATAGTTTTCGAGAATTCAACCAGGGGCTTAAAGTAGGGAGCTCTGTCTATATGAAAGGCCATTTTCATAACGGCGTCGTAACCAACACCATTCAGCAGTCTGATTTTTTTTACGAACCGTATCAATTTATGGTTTTTGTAATTGGCAAAATGAGTCTCAATTTTATCAGTATAGGTTTTGTATCGGATGGAACTATATTCTTTGCTATCAGCGAGTCGGAAGACAATGCTTAGAAGTTCAACCCTTTCGTCAACTTTTGGCTTGTCTAAAAGAAGGTTATCTTGTGCAAATGCGGTTGTGGAAAGTAACAGTAATAGCAGTATTGATATTTTTTTCATATGATTTGGATATTTTTTTGTAGACTCATCCCATAGTTCGAACGAACGGATCCCTGAATCCGTTTACTTTTTTTAATCAATCTTTTAGTATAGTTCTGGTCAACTGTTGCTTTCTCCAATGGTCTTTTCGGGATAATCCGTAAAGGAAAAATTTACTGGTACTATAGTAGAATTTAAAATTATCTTCATAATCGGGACCTATTTCCCTGTATTTTGTGGCGGGAGATGCTTTGAGGCATTCTCTTATTGCCAATGAATAGGCTGTTGGACCGGTCATTTGATGTACGTTGTGTGGATATTTATTTTCCTTTAGGTTATTGATAACAATTTCCAACGTTTTTCCCAGAAACGGATGTCCTGCTTCAAAAACAAGTGCCCACTGTGCATAATGTTCCAAATGACTTTCGAGTGAAATGGCTGCGCTATCGCTGGACAGGATAAAATTATCGAGTTTGTTTAAAATGAGGCTGTCAATATCCAGGTATATTCCACCTTTTTTAAAAAGAATTGCATACCTGAAGGAGTCTGCCTTTGCAGCTCCTATCGATATTCTCTTGTATAAACTAAAAATTTCTTGTCCAAACTCATCGCGTATAAAATTGTCAATCCTCTCATCGTCATAAAATTGATAATCATATTCGGGATTTTCTGTTTTTCATCCGTCTGATATGCCATTTTGTGATAAGCGGAAGTTAAGAAGTTCTGAAGGTTTGATAGATTGTTTTTGGAATAGCCATATGTTTAGAATTGAATAGTTTAATTTGTTGATTTTGATAAATAAGCAACATATCCTTTTTGCCCTACAAATATACAATATATTATTAACAAGATGCACTTTTGTATCTAAAAACAACGTTGAACTGGTGATATTCTCGAACGGATGGTTGACATTGTTCTTTTCTGCAGGGAATAAATATACCATAAGTGTGGTATATAAATGCACCTATTGTTGGTATTTCATGTTTTGACTTGGAGATATATCTTTGTATCAGAATTTTAATCTCAACATAGTCATGGCAAAAATAGCAAACAAACTCACCGATTTAATTGGCAATACGCCACTTTTAGAGTTAAACAGATTTCAGAAAAAGCACAAGATTAATGCACACTTAATTGCTAAGTTGGAGTATTTTAATCCGGGGCGAAGTGTAAAAGACAGAATTGGTCTGGGACTGATAGTAGAAGCCGAGAAACAAGGTCTTTTGAAGTCGAACAGTATAATAATTGAACCTACTAGTGGAAATACCGGTATTGCATTGGCTTTGGTGGCTGCTACCAGGGGCTATCGGTTAATACTTACGATGCCCGAAACCATGAGTGTGGAGCGTAGAAGTTTGTTGCGTGCATTGGGTGCCGAGATAGTGTTGACACCGGGTTTTGAAGGTATGCGTGGTGCTATACGCAAAGCTGAGGAATTGCAATTAGCACTTCCTAATTCGTTCATCCCACAGCAGTTTCAGAATAAAGCTAATCCGGAGGTACATCGCCAAACCACAGCATTAGAAGTGTGGAGCGACACAGATGGTAAAGTGGATATTTTTATTGCAGGTGTAGGAACCGGTGGTACGGTAACGGGTACTGGTGAAGCCTTAAAGAAATGGAATCCTGCCATAAAAGTAATTGCTGTTGAACCCGAAGATTCTCCCGTACTTTCGGGTGGTAAAGCCGGGCCACATAAAATACAAGGTATCGGAGCCGGTTTTGTTCCTGATGTTTTTAATCCGAATGTGGTCGACGAGATTTATAAGGTAAAGAATGAAGATGCCTTTGCTACCAGTCGTGAGCTTGCGCTTACAGAAGGTTTGTTGGTAGGTATCTCGTCGGGAGCAGCGGTGTTTGCAGCAGCTCAAATTGCCAATCGCCCGGAGAACAAAGGAAAAAATATAGTGGTGGTATTGCCTGATACTGGCGAGAGATACCTTTCTACATCACTTTTCAATGAACAGTAATTCAAAACGACATAAGATATATTGCCAACTAATCAACTAACAAAACGATATGAGTAAAATTAAAGTAAACGGAAACGAACAAGAAATTAGCAATCCGATTTCATTAACCGAACTGATTGCCCTAAACAATGTAGCACAACCGAGTATGGTATCGATCCAACTGAATGGTGAATTTGTGGTACGAGATGATTATGATTCAACATTGGTAAATGAAGGTGATGAAGTGGACTTTCTGTATTTTATGGGAGGAGGATCTAACAATTATCAGTTGACAGTTATCAGTTAACAGCGAACCAATTTCTAATTCAATAATTCGACAAAAAGACCATGGATTTTACAGAAGAACAAATACAACGATATAGTCGACACATACTGCTGCAAGATGTAGGTGTGGAGGGACAAGAAAAGATAAACAATGGCAAGGTGCTGATTGTGGGTGCGGGTGGACTTGGTGCACCTATTGCCCTCTATCTGGCAGCTGCAGGAGTAGGTACCATTGGTATTATTGATGGTGATGTAGTGGATTTAAGTAACCTGCAACGACAAGTTATTCACTTTACCCCCGATGTAAATAAACCGAAAGTGATCTCGGCAAAAGAAAAAATAAATCTGATCAATCCTGATGTAAAGGTTATCACTTATCAGAAATTACTGACTGCAGAAAATGCATTGGAAATTATAAAAGACTATGACTTTGTGGTGGATGGCACGGATAATTTTCCGGTGAAATTCCTTATAAACGATGCTTGTGTGATTGCCAAAAAACCATTCTCGCACGGTGGTATTCTTCGTTTCGACGGACAAACACTGACCTATGTGCCGGGTTCGGCCTGTTACCGATGCTTGTTTCACTCACCACCACCGCCTAATGCTGTTCCAACCTGTTCGCAAGCAGGTGTGTTGGGAGCTATAGCCGGAATGTTGGGTACTATACAAGCAGCTGAGGTATTGAAATATCTTACTGGTGTGGGCGATTTACTTACTAACCGACTGCTGACGTTCAATGCCAAAACGATGGAATTTCGCACTATAAAAGCTAAACCAACAGCCAGTTGTCCGGTTTGCGGAACACATCCAACGGTTACAGGTTTGATTGATTACGAACAAGCGGTTTGTGATATAGAAAGTCATAGAAAGCAGAAATAGGTAGATATACGCTGGAAATGAATCCAATTTCACCGGAAAACGATCGGAATCGGGGAGATGTGGATAAGAATCCGGCAAAAAGCGATCGACATCGGGTGAATATCGATAAGAATCCGGCGAAAAGCGATTGTCATTGGCGGAATGTTGATAAGAATCCCCGAGAAAGCTATCGATATTTGGGAAATGTAGATCGGAATTCCGAAAATGAGAATTGATAGTGCTCAGGCAGGCAATAATTATATTACAAATGGCTTAAAAACAATGGTCTATGGGTCTACGCAGATTGGGTTGTGTAATAATATCCAAACTGATTAGATTCTCAATTAAGAATAATATGGCAACAACAGAAATTAAACTTGATCCTAGTACTAAAAAATTATCGCTGATTGGTTTCAGTGGTGATTTTGATAAGTTGGTAGCGGTTTTTACTTTAGCCACCGGCGCTGCCGCTGTGGGGTATGAGGTGAATGTGTTTTTTACCTTCTGGGGACTGGATGCTATCAAAATAAAACAAGGTCGCAGTCCAGTTGGTAAAGGTTTTTTACCCAAAGTGTTTGGTCTTTTCATGGGTGGACTGAAAAGTGCACCGGTAAGTCGACTGAACTTTGGGGGCATTAGTCCGAAGATATTCCGCCACTTGATGCGTAAAAACAATGTGGCTACACTCGAAGAACTTGTAGAGGCAGCTAAAGTGTTGGGCATTAATTTTTATGCCTGCGAAATGGCGATGCATATTCTTGGTATTCAGAAATCAGATTTGATTCCCGAAGTAAAAGATGTACTCGGTGTGGCTACGTTTCTGAAAATTGCAGACGGAGGACAGACACTGTTTATTTAATTCATAATTTTTAATTCACAATTCATAATTAAGATGGCAAACTATAAACTGGATATAACAAAAGAGCATTGTCCAATGACTTTTGTGAAGACAAAGATTGAACTTTCGAAACTGAAATCGGGCGATACGCTTGAAGTATTGCTTACCGAAGGAGAACCACTTGAAAATGTGCCCAGAAGTTCAACAGAACAGGGGTTTAAAGTGCTTTCGATAACCGAAACTGAAGTAAAAGGAATTCATCAAATCGTAATTGAGAAATGATACGCGTACCTCAACATATTATCAACGCTATTTTTGAACAAGCGTACAATGAACTGCCGAATGAAACCTGCGGATTGTTAGGCGGAACTCCTACTGAGGTGCTGAAGCATTTCCCGTTGACGAATATTGATCACAGTCCCGAACATTTTTCGTTCGACCCGGCCGAACAATTTAAAGTTCTGCGTGAAGCGCGTGCAGAAGGCTTGCAAATCATAGCTAACTTTCATAGTCATCCCGAAACGCCTTCGCGTCCTTCGGAAGAAGATATACGTTTAGCTTACGATCCGAACATTCTGTATTTTATCGCCTCACTGGCTGCCGAAACACCGGTTTTGAAAGCATTCAAAATCCAAAACGGAAAAGTGACGGAAGAAGAAATTGAGATCAGTAATCAGTAATTGGCAGTTTTCAGAAATTATACAGTTACACCATTGAACGATTACACAGTTACACCAATACACCCTTTAACCCTTGCACTATCATGAATCTCGAAACATTAGAAGTACTACAACGAAACATTTCCTTGCTGACGGAAAATTCGGTTCCCGAATACGAATACATTCCGCAGCACGACACGGCATTGCCATCGTTGGAAAAATTGAGCGAAGTGGTGGATTTGCTTCGTGCAGTGGTTTTTCCCGGTTATCATGGTCAGGCAATTGTGAATTCCACCAATTTGGAATACCATTTGGGCGTAAACATTGAGCGATTATACGGACTCCTTTCGGAGCAAATATACAATGGATTAAGCTTTAATAATGATGAAAATGCTCATGACAATAAAGCAGCTGCTCAGCAAATAGCATTGACATTTATAGATAAAATCCCCGAACTAAAACGCCTGTTGGCAACCGATATCAAAGCTACTTTTGATGGTGACCCAGCTGCAAAAAGTTATGGCGAAGTAATCTTCTGTTATCCATCCATTCGGGCAGTATTCAATCATAGGGTAGCACACGAACTGCTTAAGTTAGGCGTTCCGGTTATTCCCCGTGTAATTTCAGAGTTGGCTCATTCCGAAACGGGTATCGATATCCATCCCGGAGCACAAATCGGCGAATACTTTAGCATTGATCATGGTACCGGCGTAGTAATCGGGGAGACAACGGTAATTGGAAGTAGGGTGCGTATCTACCAGGGTGTTACGCTTGGGGCTAAACGATTCACTTACGACGAAGACGGTAATCCTCTAAACATACCCCGTCATCCTATTCTCGAGGATAATGTGGTGGTATATGCCAACGCCAATATCCTTGGTCGCATAACCATCGGTAGGGATTCTACCATCGGTGGTAATGTTTGGCTAACTGCCGATGTTCCGCCGGGCTCACGCATTCTACAACAAAAAGCAATTGTAAGTTCGTTCTATGACGGAGCGGGAATCTAATTGAATAAATAATTGGCAGTTTTACAAACAAGGTCTGACCTGTTTACAACCGGCTACAGGCAAATAAAGAATTAATAACCAAAATAAAAAATTATGGCAAAGAATGATTTACAGCGCAGTATAACTACTGCTACCGCCAGACAACTGGCCACTACTACCAAGACAGCACCTCAAATGGGTTCAATCACCCCACGTTTATTGCTTAAACTGTTGCCATGGGTGCAAGTAGGTTCCGGAACATATCGTGTAAACAGAACCAAAGTAGAATTGAAAAGTTCCGAACGTATCGAAGTCGAATTTTTGGATGGCGTTCCCGGCTTTAGTGTAGAATCTTTTCGTCGCATTCCGCTATTCTCGCATATAGACGAAGATATTGTAAATCGATTAGCTAAGAAATTTCAGGTAGAACAGGTAGAATTGGGTGGCTCTTTGATTAAAGAAGGCAAAGATCCTCAAAAGTTCTTTATTGTGGCGAAGGGTCAGGCCGAAATTTTGGGAAAAGGAACACATGGCGAAACATTGCGTATCGCTCTTTTGTCAGAAGGTGAGTATTTTGGCGAGGCTGATATCATTTCCGACAAACCATCATCAGTTACGGTTCGCACCATTACCGAAGGTGTTTTCTTTACACTGAATCGTGCCGAATTAGAAAGTATTATCAAAGAAGTTCCTAACTTCCGCGAGCAGTTCCAAAAGGCTGTAGACGAACACTTGCGTTTGAAAGCAACTGTGAATACTCACGGCGAAAAACATATCGACCTGGTTTCCGGTCACGAAGAAGATAATATCATTCCTGAAACGTATATAGATTACGAAGAAAATCCACGCGAATATTCATTGAATACATTGCAAACGGTGGTTCGTGTTCACACTCGTGTATCGGATTTGTACAACGATCCGCTCAATCAGTTGGAACAACAAATGCGTTTAAGCATCGAAAGTATCAAAGAACGTCAGGAATGGGAATTGATCAATAATCGTCATTTCGGATTGTTGGAAAGTGTTGAGCCGGGCTATCGTATCAGCACCCGTTACGGCGCACCAACTCCTGATGATTTGGACGAATTACTTTCGTTGGTTTGGAAATCAGCATCGTTCTTTTTAGCTCATCCACGTGCTATTGCGGCTTTCGAACGTGAATGTACCTGGCGTGGTGTGCCTCCTGTAACTACCAACGTATTTGGTGTTCCGGTTATTACCTGGCGTGGTGTTCCTATTATCCCGAGCGATAAAGTAGAAATTAAAGGTCAATACCTGACGAACCGCGGGGTAGGGACTACCAGTATTATTTTGGTACGTACCGGTGAGGCTGAACAAGGTATCGTAGGCTTGCATCAAACTGGCATACCGGGCGAAATTGCTCCAAGTCTTTCGGCTCGTTTAATGGGATTAGATAAATTTGGTGTGGCTTCCTATCTGTTGACAAAATACTTCTCATTGGCTTCACTGACTGATGACGCGATTGCCGTATTGGAAAATGTGGAAGTGGGTTATTATCACGACTATCAAAATCGTAAAACGGTAGAGAAATAAAATTTAATGGAGAGTGATAAGTGGTGGAAGAATACCTCCAGAACAACCACTTATCATTGATAATTAATCATTAACCATTAATCATTCTATTTTATGTCAATACAAAATAATCTTTCACTCAACGCTGTACCCGAAGCGGGTAACTGGGGTGCATTGCCCGATACGGCGACTATTGGAAGCGAATGGACTGATCTGAGTCGGTTGCGTCAGCTTGCTGGTAGTTTTTGTCCACAAGAGGCACAACAAATCGCGTCGCAGATTATTCCCGACGATTTGAATCTGGAAAGTGTTTTCGCATCGTTCACGCAGTTGCAAAACCCTGTCGGCATTGGTACAGGTGGATTTATTTTGCCCGATTATCAGGCAGGATTGCCATTTACCGACGATTTGAGCAAATTGTTTTTCCCGGATAGTCCACAAGTTGTAAAACAAAACGATTTGTCGTCGGCTGCCGAAAGTCAGTTTGCCGACACTACTTATTCCGATTACTCTTTTTTGCGTGATCAGGAGTTTAGTTATAGTCGTCGCGATACCTTCGATGTGCAGACTATTCGTAGGGATTTCCCTATTTTACATCAAAAAGTAAACGGAAAGGATCTAATCTGGTTTGATAATGCAGCTACTACGCAAAAACCATTGCATGTAATTAATACCTTGTCGCGGTTTTATCAAAACGATAATTCGAACATTCACCGTGCAGCGCATACTCTTGCAGCACGGTCGACAGATGCGTATGAAGGTGCCCGCGAGAAGGTTCAAAAGTTTATCAATGCATCAAGTACCGACGAAATCGTGTTTGTGCGTGGAACCACCGAAGGTATCAACCTTGTGGCGCAAACCTACGGACGTAAATTTATTCAGGAAGGCGACGAAATCATTGTTTCCACGCTCGATCATCATGCTAACATTGTGCCCTGGCAACAATTGGCAAAGGAGAAAAAAGCAAAATTACTGGTTATTCCTATCAACGATAATGGTGAGATTATTCTGGAAGAATACGAACGTTTACTGTCGCCACGTACCAAGATTGTATCCTTTGGGCATGTGAATAATACTTTTGGAACCATTCTGCCAATAAAAACAATGATTGATTTGGCCAAACGGTATGGTGCACGAGTGCTTATCGATGGAGCGCAATCAATAGCCCACACGCCGGTAGATGTTCAGGAACTGGGCTGTGATTTCTTTGTCTTTTCGGGTCATAAAATCTATGCTCCCAATGGAATTGGTGTTGTCTACGGCAAAAAAGAATTGTTGGAAATACTCCCTCCATGGCAAGGTGGCGGCAATATGATTCAGAATGTGACCTTCGAAGAAACTACTTTCAATGGACCTCCTGCACGTTTTGAAGCAGGTACACCTAACATTGCAGATGCAGTGGGACTAGGAGCGGCGCTTGATTATGTAAGTCACGTAGGTTTGATCAATATATCAAAATACGAGCATTATCTGACCGAATATGCCCGCGAGCATCTGGCTAAAATCAACGGTTTGCGTTTAATTGGCAATCCACGCGAACGGGTGAGTGTCGTTTCCTTCGAATTGAAAAATGTTCCGACACCCGAAGTGGGTCGGTTGCTCGACAAAGAAGCAGGAATTGCACTTCGCGCAGGTCATCACTGCGCTCAGCCGGCATTGCGTCGTTTGGGTGTAGAGGCTACTGTTCGTCCATCATTCTCATTCTATAATACAACAGATGAGATAGATAGATTAGTTGATGCAGTAAGAAGAATTCAAACAAACAGATAAAAACCAAAAATACTTAACTCATTGGCGGGGTGGCATTTTGCCATCCCGTTGGTATTTACATTATGTCAGTAATTATTAGACAAATTCAGCCCGAAGATAACGCACTATTAGCGGAGCTGATCAGAGAAATTTTTCGCGAATTTCATATCGACCGACCGGGTACAGTTTACACCGACCCAACAACCGATAATTTATTTGAATTATTTCAGGTAGAAAAATCGATTTACTGGGTGGCCGAAGAAGATGGAGTGGTGCTTGGTGGTTGCGGAATTTATCCAACCTCTGGACTTCCTCAGGGCTGTGCCGAATTGGTGAAATTTTATCTGTCGGCTACATCCCGAAAAAGCGGGCTTGGTAGACTTTTACTACAAATGACCTTGAACTCAGCCAAGCGTCATGGCTATTCCGAGATTTATCTGGAGAGTTTCCCTGAACTGGAACAAGCTGTTGCGGTTTATAAAAAGGCCGGATTCAAACACATTCACCAGCCTCTGGGCAACTCGGGTCATCATGCCTGTACTGTTTGGATGAAGCGAAGAATTTCGGTGGCGAGATAATAAACCCTATACTAAACAGCTAATTATGAGCATTGAAATAGCCGTAAGAACAAATTCCATGGCCTATGCTGAGGATTTTAGACGAATTAATGAAGATTGGATTTCTGCCAATTTTTGGCTGGAGGAGTCGGACATTCAGGTGTTGAGCAATCCACAAAAATACATTTTGGATAAAGGTGGCAATGTGTTTATCGCTTTGTTGAATGATAAACCTGTAGGTACATGCGCACTGCAGGTGCATGATGCCTTGACCTGCGAATTGGCCAAGATGGCCGTGGATAATCATGCACAAGGAAGTGGTATCGGTTTTTTGTTGGGTACCACGCTTATTGAAAAAGCGCGTGAGCGGGGTTTTAGTCGCATTATTTTGGAAGGAAATACAAAGATGAAAGCTTCGATATTGTTGTACCGGAAACTTGGATTTACCGAAGTGCCATTTTCGAAAATTGAACATACTGTAGCAAGCCACAAACGCTGCAATATAGTTATGGAATTAAAGCTTTCCCCTCTTCCACAACCTGAATATTATATTTGAATTAAGGTCTTTTAATGTCTTGTTTTTATTGAATTTAGTCTTATCTTTTAAGAAATTCCTAAAAAATGAATATATATACCATAAGTGTGGGATCAAGGATGCCCTACTAATGGTATTTCGGGTATTGCGTGCATTACCTAATTTTGCATTATTGAAAGAAACTTTAATTCTTGGTAGTTCAGGAACTATAGAATTCTTAATAACATATAAACAGGTATAAAAATGGAACGAAGTATTTATTACAACACGCTACATGCACTGGTCGATTCTCTGAATCAGCAGAGTGGTGTACACCCAACTGAAAACAGTCAATTATCATTATCGGCTATTACATTTTCTTCTCTACCTATCTCTTCTAATTCGATGCGAATGCGTTGCTGCATGTCGTGCTAGTATCTCACCATCCTATTTAATTTTCTGCGCAACTCTTTTTTCAATCGGGATTTTAGCAGAACAATTTTAAAATTGATTTTTAGTGATTATTCTTATTACTCTATTGAGGTAAATCCCTCAATGGATGTATCTATCTATTAATATCCCCGTGTATTTTTCATTGTTCATACATTGAACTTTACCCGATAATAAATAAAAAAATTACATGACAAAATTATCATTTTCAGGAACCCACGAAAGGTTCCCGAGTCACCTTCGTCGTAAATTTCAAATAATATTACTTGCTTTGGTTTGCACTGTCACTGCTTATGCACAACAGGGAACAATCAAAGGGACGGTTCTTGATGAAAATTCAACAAATTCTATTATAGGTGCAACCGTTAGATTAAAAGGACAACAAGGTGGAACAGTTACTGATGCAAAAGGTAACTTTAGTTTAAATGCGAAAACATTGCCCGTTACTCTATTGATTAGTGGCATTGGCTATAAAACTCAGGAAATAGATGTGTATGAAACAGAGCCCATTACTATTAATCTGGCCGAAGAACAGAACAGATTGTCGGAAGTAGTAGTTACTGCATTGGGTATCTCGAAAGAAAAGAAATCGTTGGGATACACTATCCAGTCGCTCAAGAACAAAGACCTGGAAAATACGAAGGAGACTAATCTTTTGAATAGTCTTACCGGTAAATTGGCCGGAGTTCGTATTACCAATTCGCAAGGCGACATGGGATCTTCACGTATCGTTATTCGTGGTGAAACGTCAATAGCCGGAAATAATCAACCGCTGTTTGTAGTGGATGGAGTGCCGGTAGATAACTCACAGTTGAATACCTCCGGTGGGGCCGCAGCTTCGCGCGATTTTAAGAATGCTATTGCCGACCTCAACCCCGAAGACATTGAGTCACTAAGTGTGCTGAAAGGCCCAAATGCTGCTGCCCTTTACGGATCGCGTGCTGCGCATGGTGTTATTCTTATCACCACGAAATCGGGAAAAGGTCAAAAAGGCCTGGGCGTGACGTTGACCTCCGGTATTACCGTTTCAAATGTTACCACTTTGCCAGATTATCAGAACGTATTTGGACAAGGATCAAATGGTAAGTTTAGCTATGTAGATGGTAAAGGAGCCGGAATTAATGATGGCGTTGATGAAAGTTGGGGGCCTAAAATGGATGGTCGTTTGATTCCTCAATTTTCTTCAAATGGCGTGGCTGTTCCGTTTGTAGCTCATCCTGATAATGTGAAGGATTTCTTCAATACCGGTCTTACTTTTGATAATGGTGTTTCTGTTGCCGGATCTGATGCTAAATCTGATTTCCGCTTGGGAGTAAATAACCAAAAACAAAAAGGAACAGTGCCTAATAGTGAGGTAAACAAAACAAACTTCACGATTAACTCTAACTATCAATTGTCTAAAAATATAAAGGTAGGTGTTACGGCTGACTATATCGTTACCAATGCTCCAACGCTTCCGGGAGGTCCATTGGGTAACCGTGCCGCAGGGGTAATGCTTCAGTTCCTTTGGTTCGGGCGTCAGGTAGATATCAACCAATTGAAGAATAACTGGAGCAACAACTGGAACAATAGCTATTACAGCAATCCGTACTGGAATGCTAATTATAATACTACCAGTCAGCAACGTAACCGATTAATTGGTGATATACATCTGGAAGCTAAAATTATTGACGGGCTTAACTTTAAATTCCGTACAGGAACCGATTATTATAACGATCGCCGAAAATATACTATCAAATATGGTACAAGTGGTACTCCTTACGGATCGTATGCCGAAGATGCTTATACTGTTGACGAAAAAAACACAGAAGCTATCTTACAATATACTAAGAAGCTGAATGAAGATTTTAGTATAGATGCACTTGCCGGATTCAATGTTCGTAATCGCAGTTATGCTAACAATTACCAGAAAGCACCACGTTTAGCTGTGCCGGACTTGTATACATTGACCAACTCGCGCGATGCACTTACTTCGTCGAACTCATTTTCAAATTTGAGAGTGTACAGTGGTTATGCTTCAACGCAATTGGGCTATAAGAATTATGCCTATCTGAACCTGACAGCCCGTAACGATTGGTCGTCGACATTGCCCAGCAGTAACCGTTCTTATTTTTATCCATCTATCAACGGAAGTTTAGTATTGTCCGAAGCATTGAATCTGAAGAGCAATACGCTTGATTTTTTGAAATTACGTGGCGGCTGGTCGGAAGTAGGTAACGATGCTGATCCTTACCAATTATCTACCGTTTACAATTTTCAAACAGCATTCGACGGAAACCCGATTCAAACCTCTTCACTAAAGAAACTGAATCCGGATTTGAAACCCGAAACAACCCGTTCTACAGAGTTCGGTCTCGAATCTTCTTTCTGGAAAAACAGACTGCATTTTGATGTTGCGTATTATAACACCAATAGTTTTGACCAGATTCTGGAAATAAAAACAACTGCTGCAAGTGGTTATACTTCCCAACTAATCAATGCCGGAAGAATAAACAATCACGGTATCGAAATTCAATTGGATGGAAGTCCTGTTCAAGGTCGTAATTTCAAATGGAATGTAGGTTTGAATTATTCAAGCAACAAAAGTAAAGTCGAAATTCTTGACTATGCAGGAAAAATTCAAAACTATACAATTGGTTCTTCTGGCGGTGTAGATGTATTGGCATCGGTAGGAAAAGCTTATGGTACATTGTATGGCACAGCATATCTGCGCGATGCAAATGGAAATATTGTAGTTGGTGCTAACGGATTGCCGAAAGCCGATCCTCAAAACAGAGTATTGGGGCATTATACGCCCGATTGGTTAGGAGGTATTACCAATACGCTTACTTACAAACATCTGGAATTGTCGTTCCTTATTGATGCAAGTGTGGGTGGAAAAATATTTTCGGGAACCAACCGAACTGGTATTTATACCGGGGTGTTAGCACAAACTCTTCCGGGTCGCGATGCAGCCCATGGCGGATTAAACTATTATTATCCGGGCAATAACGCTACAAACACAAAAACGTTGCTAACCGGTGCTGCTGCTCCAAATGGTGAAGTAGTATATGATGATGGAGTTATCTTTACAGGTGTATATGCCAATGGAGCTGCCAATACTCAGGTAATCAGTGCTCAGGAATATTACAAAGCATCGTATAATATCAGCGAAGCCTATATTTACAGTTCTAGTTTTGTGAAGTTGAGAGAAGTAAAACTTACTTATAATTTCAACAAAAAACTGATTAAAAAAATTGGATTTGAGGGAGCAAGTATTACTGCTACAGGTCGTAACCTGTTCTTTATTTACAAGTCGGTACCTAATATTGATCCTGAAACAGCATTCAGCACAGGAAATGCTCAAGGACTGGAAAGTCTTGCATTGCCAACTACCAGAAACTTTAGCTTTAATGTCAATCTCAAATTTTAAAAACAGGAAATCATGCTAAAAAAACTATCGTATATAATTATATTTGCACTTGCATTAAGCTCTTGCAACAGCACATTGGATGAAATCAATAAAAATCCAAATGCAACTGAAACGCCACTGGCACCTTACCTGTTAACGGGAACATTAAAGCAGGGTGCCGATCTCTATTGGGGTTCGGAAAGTAACTTTAATTCATCGTTGTTGTTTGTTCAGCACTGGGCAAAGATTCAGTATGCCGAACCTGACAGATATGATGTGTCTAACACTAGTTTCACCTCTTTGTGGAACACCGGTTATTCAACGCTCATTACGGACTTGAACACGATTCTGAATTTCTCAGATCAACAGGCTAATACAAACTATAAAGGAATTGCGCTGACGCTTCGTTCATGGACATTCTTATTGCTGACAGATGCTTATGGAAGTATTCCTTACAAAGAAGCTGGTCTGAAAGTAACACCGGCTTATAATACTCAAAAAGAAGTGTATACCGGATTGCTCGAAGATTTGAAGCAAGCTCAGTCTTTGCTAGGTACTGCCAATGGTGCTGTCACCGGCGATTTGGCTTATAAAGGCAATATCACGAAATGGAAAAAACTGGTGAACTCACTTCGTTTGCGTATAGCGTTACGTATCTCGGATAAAGAACCTGCGTTGGCAAAACAAGCAGTGATTGATGCAACTACAGATGCCGCCGGTGTAATTAGTAGCAACAGTGAAATATTCCAGTTTATTTACACCAGTTCGCCGCAACAAAATCCGGCTTCAGCCTGGTTCGAGACCCGCGATGATTATCGTATATCTAAGACTCTGGTTGATAAATTATACGAATTGTCCGATCCACGTTTACCGGTGTATGCTCAATTACCATCGGATGCTAGTGTAGGTAAATATGTTGGTGGCGCTAATGGGTTGTCAAATAGTGATGCTAATAGTCAGGGTTTTGCCAAAACATCAAAACCTGGTACTTATTTCTTAACTTCGCAATCGCCGGCAGTAATTTTTACTTACTCCGAAGTGTTATTCGATCTTTCTGAAGCTGTGGCTCGCGGTTATATTGCAGGTGATGCTGAGCAACTTTATAAAAATGCAATTACAGCGTCGTTCAACCAATTTGGTATTACCGATGCAACCGTTATCTCCAATTATCTTAACCAGCCAATTGTGAAATACGATGCAACGAATTATGCCAAGTCAATTGGTACACAAAAATGGATTGCATTTTTCGGACAGGGATTGGATGCTTTTGCAGAGTGGAGAAGACTTGATTATCCTCAGTTGACTGCAGGGCCCGCTACCGTATTGGACGGACAGATACCTTCGCGTTTCTTCTACCCAGGCACAGAGCAATCGTTGAACGGTACAAGTTATCAGGCATCGGTAGATGTTCAGGGAAAGGATTTGCTTACTACAAAACTGTGGTTTGATGCGAAATAAGGCGGGCTCTGAAAAGAATAACCAGCTGTCGTTTTCAACCACTATATAAATAATTCAATACAAAGTCATTCAGCAATTATCATTCCTTTTTACAGGAGATAATTGTTGGATGTGTTTTGTTTAAAGAAATAATGAATCCGAGCATATGAAACAGAGAATAAACATTATTATCGCATCTCTCATTGTTATCTTTTATTTCGAACCGCTACAGGCTTGTACTACTGCCATTGTTTCGGGGAAATATACCGCCGATGGGCGTCCTTTGCTTTTTAAGCAGCGGGATACTCCCCAACTGGAAAATAAGTTGGTGGCTTTTCAGGATGGAAAATATCCTTATCTTGGATTGGTGAACACCAAAGATACGCTTGGGAAAGAGGTATTTGGAGGTTTCAATAAAGCCGGGTTTGCAATAATGAATTCGGCATCGTACAATCTGAATCCAAACGATTCGGGCAAAGATGATGGTGCCGATGGTTTGATAATGAAACTGGCTTTACAAAAATGTGCTACGTTGGCCGATTTTGAGCATTTGCTCGACTCGCTACCCAAACCGCTGAATGTAAGTTCAAATTTTGGTGTAATTGATGCTAAAGGTGGTGCTGCTTATTACGAAACCGGAAATTATAAATACAAAAAGTACGATGCAAATGATCCCGATATTGCTCCGTTGGGTTACCTTGTTCGGACTAATTTTTCCTATTCGGGCGACAGAAAACAAGACAAAGGATTATCCCGTTATCAGGCTGCCCAGGATTTGCTGTATCAGGCATCGCTGACCAACTCCATCACGGTAGATTTCTTTATCAATGTATCCCGAAGCCTGAAACATGGTATTACGCATACTAATTTGTATGATGATATTCCTGCGAGTGGGAGTGAAGCTGCTTTTTCGGCTTTTCGCGATTATATACCCCGCTATGTGACGGCTTCGTCCATTGTTGTTCAGGGTATTGCTAAAGATGAATCGCCTAACCTAACCACGATGTGGACTACTCTTGGCTCTCCATTGGCTACAGTTGCTATTCCGGTTTGGATTACTTCCGGTCTGAAATTACCCGAAATTTTAGTAGCGGATAAGCAAGGAAAATCGAAGTTGAACGATTGGTCGTTGCAGTTAAAAAAACAACTGTTCCCAATCGAAAGGGGAGAGGGAGCTGATTATATTAACCTGTCAGCATTGTTGACTAAAGATCAGAAAGGAATTCTGCAAAAGATACTTCCAATTGAAAAACAGGTACAATCGCAAGTTTCAGTGTATCAACATAAATGGAGAACAACTGGTGCGATTGATGAAAAAGAAATTCTACTGTTTTATAACTGGGTGGATAAGTTTATCAGCCAGTCGTACAACGATACGTTTGATATACAAACTAATTTATAATTCAACAAAAAACACATAACAATGAAATCATACGCAAAACTTTTTATACTATCACTGATAGTGATTACTCTCTCTTCGTTCGATCAACAACCGGGCTATGTTATCAATGGCTCAATCAATGTTTCTTCGGGTACAATCTACCTAAAGAACTTCAGAAACAAGACATTCTTTACTCTTGATTCGGCTAAAATTGTAAATGGTAAGTTCAGTTTCAAAGGCAATGTCAAACGTGCCGATTTATTTGGCTTGACTCTCAACCGCGAAGAATCGTTCAGTCCGTATTATATTTTTATTGAAAATAATCCTATTCAGGTAAGTATTGATACGGCTAATGTTCGCTCGGCAAAAATTACCGGCTCGGCATCCAACAGCCTTTTCGAGAAATATAAGGCAAAGCAATCCGGCTTCGGTATTGACTCATTGATTAAGGCGAACCCTGCTTCAACTGTTGCGGCCTATATCCTCTATCGTAATTTTGCCGGTTCTTTAAGTCCTAAAGAGATAGAAAACGATTTGGCTTTATTCGATCCTTCCTTAGCCGATTTAGCTTATATAAAGGAGCTGAAAGAGATTGTTGCGGTAAAAAAGAAGGTGGAAACGGGTAAGACGGCAACTGACTTCTCGGGCACTACACCTGATGGTAAAACCATTCAGCTTTCCAGCTATTATGGAAACTATCTGTTGCTTGATTTCTGGGCATCATGGTGTGGTCCTTGTCGCCGTGCAAATCCGGAGTTGGTGAGAGTGTACAACAAATATAAATCAAAGGGTTTTAATATATTTGCTGTTTCGCTCGATCAGAAAAAGGAAAGTTGGACTAGTGCCATTGCCAAAGATGGTTTAACATGGGTTCATGTTTCGGATCTTAAATTTTGGGACAGTGCACCTGCAAAATTATACGCGGTACGTACTATCCCGTCTAATTTCTTAATTGATCCCAAAGGTAATATTATTGCCCGCAATTTAGAAGGTGCAGAGTTGGATGAAAAATTGAATGAATTATTTAAATAATCATTCTTTCTCATAGTTTGACTATTTAATCTTCTTCTTTCTTAAAACTCCCTACTTGAGACTCATAACTCGGTAGGGAGTTTTTCTAAGACACTAGATATGGGATGAGTAGGATGATACATCTTATTTTAGATTCTGTGCTTATACTAACAAATCTAAACATCCCAAAAACTCATACATTTTTTAATTAATTATTTATTATGCATTTAAAACGCAATTACCCTTGTGATTATGCAGTACCTTTGTAGATATATTCAATAAAAATAAAATCACAAATAATGCTTACACATATAGAACGTAATGAGATAATTGCCCTGATCAAACACGAAGTTACTCCGGCTATAGGCTGTACCGAACCGGTAGCGGTAGCACTGGCTGTGGCAAAAGCAAAAGAAGTGTTAGGTGCACTACCCGATAAAATTGAAGTTTCGCTCAGTTCCAATATGCTCAAAAATGCCATGGGTGTTGGCATTCCCGGTACAGGTATGGTAGGGTTGCCCATTGCCATTGCGTTAGGTGTACTTATCGGCAAGTCAGAATATGGTCTCGAAGTGCTCAAAGACCTGACGCCCGAAGCATTGGAGCAGGGTAAAAGGATGATTAACGATAAGGTAATGACTGTTTATTTGAAACAAAAAATTACCGAGAAACTCTATATCGAAGTGTTGGTCAAAAATGAAGACGATCAGGCACAGGTAATTATCAGTCGGGATCATACCCGTTTCTCGCATGTTGAAAAAAATGGAGAAGTGCTTTTACATTTGGACGATGAAACGCCTGGAAGCGGGTCTAACGAAAAAGTTGTGAATTTGTCATTTAATAAAGTATGCGATTTTGCACTTGAAAGTCCGGTTGAAGACTTGAAATTTATTTTAGATGCATCTGTAATGAATCGGGCTGCCTCCAATGAGTCGATGAAAGGTCAATACGGACACAGTGTAGCGCAAACGGTAAGTCACGGTAGCCAGCAAAATATAATGGGAAATACCATCTTTACTCGCATGTTATCGGTTACTGCAGCTGCCTGCGATGCTCGTATGGCCGGAGCGATGTTTCCCGTAATGAGTAATTCGGGGAGTGGTAATCAGGGAATTGCAGCTACACTGCCGGTGTCGGTATTTGCCGAAGAAACTGGTCGCTCGGAAGAAGAGCTTGTTCGTGCATTGACTCTGAGCCATTTGATGACTATCTATATCAAACAAAGTCTTGGACGCTTGTCTGGTTTGTGTGGTGCGATAGTAGCTGCTACAGGATCTGCTTGCGGTATCACCTATCTGATGGGAGGTACCCGCGAACAGATTGCCTATTCAATTAAAAATATGATTGGTAATATTACCGGAATGATTTGCGACGGAGCAAAACCCAGTTGCGCACTCAAAGTGTCCAATGGTGTTTCCACCGCTACCCTGTCTGCATTGATGGCGATTGATAACAAAGTGGTAACTTCTATCGAAGGTATAACTGACGAAGATGTGGATAAAACAATCCTTAATCTTACTAAAATAGGGTCGGAAGGAATGAACGAAACCGATCGCATGGTGTTAGAAATCATGATCACAAAAGGAGAATAAAAAAACAAAATATCAGATATTTATTATGGCAAAAAAAGTAGTTTTATCTTTTCTGTTCTTATGTTGCGTACTTGGCATGTCGGCCGAGATTCAAAAACCTGTTACATGGAGTTTTTCAAACAAACAGATTTCTGACACAGAGTTTGACCTTGTTCTTACAGCTAATATCGATGACAACTGGCACTTATATTCGCAGTTTATAGGTGAGGGTGGACCGGTTCCTACATCGTTCAAGTTTAAACCGTCGCCCGACTATGTTTTGGTTGGTAAGGTAAGCGAATCTCCGAAACCGAAAAAGATTTATGAAAAAGTGTTTGAAATGGAAGTGGCTTTCTTTGAGAAAAAAGCCACATTTACTCAAAAGATTAACCTTAAAGTGCCTGCCGCAAAGATTAAAGGTACGCTTACCTTTATGGTGTGCGACGACAGTCAATGCCTACCTCCTGAAGATATCGACTTTTCGTTTGATCTGAAAGGAGCGAAAGTTGCGGCTGCAGATGCTAAAGTCATTACTCTAGCTGCAGCAACACCCGATACCGATACAGCTAAAGCTGCCGTAACTCCCGCCCCAACTGTTGTAAAAGATTCTGCAGGTTCCGTTGCTGCGACTACACAAGCGCCTGTTGTAGCTCCAATATCTACAGGCAAACAGTCATTATGGACAATTTTTATACTGGGATTATTAGGTGGATTCGCAGCATTTATTATGCCATGTATTTACCCAATGATTCCGCTTACTGTAAGTTTTTTTACAAAGAAAGAGCAGTCAAAGATGCAAGGGGTCAAAAGTGCTCTAATATATGGACTTTCAATTGTTATTATTTATGTGACTTTAGGTCTTGTAATCACAGTTATATTTGGTGCTGATGCTCTAAATAATTTATCAACCAATGGCATTTTTAACTTTTTCTTCTTCTTGTTGCTCGTAGTTTTTGCATTCTCCTTTTTGGGAGCATTTGAATTGGTATTACCTTCGTCATGGGTCAATAAAATGGATGAGAAGTCGGACAAAGGTGGTTTGATTGGATTATTCTTTATGGCAGCAACGCTTGCTTTAGTGTCATTCTCTTGTACAGGGCTAATTATTGGAAGTTTATTGGTGCAAGCAGCTAATATGGGTCAATTACTCGGCCCTGCTATCGGTATGCTTGGCTTTGCCATTGCACTTGCCATTCCGTTTGTGCTGTTTGCCATGTTCCCTGCTTGGATGAAGGCTATGCCCAAATCGGGTGGTTGGTTGAATAGTGTGAAAGTGGTATTAGGATTTCTGGAGCTGGCATTTGCTTTCAAATTTCTTTCTAACGTGGATTTAGCGTATCACTGGAATTGGTTCGATCGCGAGATATTCCTTTCGTTGTGGATAGTAATTTCCGCTCTTATGGGATTTTATTTGTTGGGAAAACTCAAATTACCTAACGATAGTGATGTAAAACATGTATCTACCTCGCGTTTGGTATTGGCCATTATTACCTTGTCATTCACTGTGTATATGATTCCCGGACTATGGGGTGCACCGCTTAAATCCATTTCAGCATTCCTGCCTCCAATGAGTACACAGGACTTTGTTATGTCGGCTAATAGTGCGTCGGTTGCAGCCCACAATTCAGGCAATCATAAATACGCCGAAATTTTCCACGCCCCACTGGGACTGGATGCTTTCTTCGACTATGATGAAGGATTAGCTTACGCAAAGAAAATGAATAAGCCGGTATTTATCGACTTCACGGGGCATGCTTGTGTGAACTGTCGCAAAATGGAAGCTTCGGTTTGGCCCGATAAAGAGGTGCTCTCGCGTTTGTCTAACGACTATGTGGTGATTCAGCTTTATGTGGATGATAAAACCGATTTGGCTGCAGCCGAACAAACCGTATCGAAATACAGCGGTAAAAAGATTGAGACTATTGGCAATAAGTGGAGCGACTTGCAAGCTTCACGCTTTAATGCTAACTCTCAACCATTTTATGTATTGTTGGATACCAAAGGAAACTTGTTGGCTCAGCCTCAGGGCGCCGATTATGATCCGGTATCGTTCACCAAATATATGGACAGCGGATTGCAAGCTTTCAAGAAAAATAATTGATTTTAGCTATAATTGACTTATTAGTGGTGATATTCACTTTTTCAGATAATTGTTTTTATATCTTTTAGTGTAAATTATACCTATAAAAGTGTATCATAAATGCCAACAATAGAGTATTTTAGTTAACTAAAAATCAATCTATCTTTGTTCTGTCAAAGGATAATAGATAAAGTATTAATAAGCCATTGTAAATTATATTTTATGAACTCATTTTTAGTACATGACAATAATTATATCGCTATATAATTATTGTCATGTACTAAAACGAATTAATGAAGATTGGATTTCTGCCAATTTTTGGCTGGAAGAGTCGGATATTCAGGTGTTGAGCGATCCGCAAAAATACATTTTAGACAAAGGTGGAAATGTGTTTATCGCTTTGCTGAATGGGAGACCGGTAGGAACATGCGCACTACAGGTGCATGATGCCTTAACTTGCGAAC
>Ga0209123_1000889_pt1 | contig 33805 bp, 28 predicted proteins | sample BarGraIncu00431A_FD_184500 | JGI IMG/M metagenome (GOLD analysis project Ga0209123, IMG submission 184500) | Arctic peat soil microbial communities from Barrow, Alaska, USA - Barrow Graham LP Incubations 004-31A (SPAdes) (version 2) | ecosystem: Environmental > Terrestrial > Soil > Wetlands >... | reverse complement strand
ACGTAATAATCTAATCATAATAAATAAACATAAATTTTTAAAACTTCAGTTATACTTTTCAATTTTCACTTCAGTATGTGTTATTACCTGGGGACTGATAATAGGATTATATAATTTGCCTAACATATATATACTACTATCTCCATTGTTATTCCCTTTTATGAATTCTATAATAAACCCAATAAGTAGAATTAGAGGATATATAAAATACGAGTAAATATATAATAATACTACGCAATTTTCTTTTAAGGCGTCACAACTACTAAAACCGAATAATACATAAAACACCCTGGTATTCATCAATTTACAGTCCTTATTATATAAGGCTTTTTCAATACCAGTCCTTAAATGGACTATATAAATGGCATATAAGGAAATAATAAATATTAATAAACCCCACAAAAAAAGCAGAAAACATTTAAAGTTTTCTACTTTTTAATATTTAATCTTACAAAATTTTTAAATTAATATCCACCTGAGGAACCTCCACCGCTTGATGAACCTCCTCCAAAGCCACCGCCACCGCCGGAACCTCCGAAGCCGCCTCCGCCTCCGAAACCTCCACCATTCCCTCCGCCACGTCTACCAAAAATTGAACTCCAAAATAGCATTGTTATCATAAATCTAGTTATTCTTCCTCTGTTAAGAATAAAATCAAGAAAAACTAACCCAATAAATACTATTACTGCAATTCCACTTCCCTTGCTAGAAACGTTTGAACTTTGGATATTTTGTGGAACGGTAACATTCTTGTCTAATTTTACATTGTATTCTTTAGCAATATTATCCGCCAAAACTGAATATGCTGCTCTAAGACCTTCTCCATATTGACTTTGCTTGAATTTGGGAACTGCAAAATCATTCATTACCCTTGAAGAGTATATATCAGTTACAGCACCTTCAAGCCCTGTACCTACCTCTACCCTCCACTGTTTTTCTTTTAGTGATAATAGAATTAATAGGCCGTTATTTTTACCCTTTTCTCCAAGACCCCATTCTCTAAAGATGCCAGTAGCATAAGATTCTATAGGTGCTCCCTCTAAAGAATTTATAACCACAACAGTTGCCTGTGCACCAGTTTTAGTTTCCAATTCCTTACCTACTGACAAAATATATTGTGAAGATTTGCTATCTATAACTTTAGCATAATCATTAACATATTTTAACTCAGTAGCTTTAGGATATTTAATCTGTGCATTTGCTGTGTTTATATTTGCTATTTGACTTAGTAAAAATATACTTATCAACCCTATAAATAAGATTCGCAGTTTAATCTTTTCTTTTTTAGGTCCATTAAGTGATATATTACTAATTTTTTTAATTTTTCTTTTTATACACATCTTCATATTCTAACTCCTACTTAGTAAAGTCAACTTTGGGTACTTGTTTGGCAGATTCATTAGCCTTATAAAGTGGCTTTTCACCAAATCCAAAAACCCCTGCGAGAATCTTGGTTGGGAACTTTCTAATTGTATTGTTGTAATCCCCAACATTTGTATTATAATCTTGCCTTGCTGTGCCTATTCGATTTTCTGTACCTTCAAGTGCTACAGTTAAATCCTTAAAGTTTTGACTAGATTTTAAAGCTGGGTAGTTCTCTACTATTACTAAAAGCCTTGAAACTGCACCTCCAAGTTCACTATCAGCTTTAGCTTTATCTGGTATGGTTTTAGCTCCTGCTAGTTTAGCTCTGGCCTCAGCTACTGCTATAAAAATGTCTTTCTCCTGAGATGCATAACCTTTCACTGTATTCACTAGATTTGGAATTAAATCTGACCTTCTTTGTAATTGAACATCTATGTTTCCTTCTGTTACCTTTACATTTTGATCTAAGGTTACCATCTTATTGTAACCTCCAATAATAGGCATTGTTATTACTAGAACTATTGCTACAACAATTCCAATGGTTCTTAATTTTTTACTCATATCTATACCACCTTTCTATTTTATAGAATATATAATATTTATTAACTTCTTAATCAATCTAATTATTTAAGCAAATTTATCCTTATAATATAAGTTATGAATTTAATAAGGTTACTATACTAATTTGCTATTTATTCTTTAAAATTATGTATTATTTGAAAAAGATATTTTTTTTATCATATAATTAATAATGTATATGTTAATGATGGAAAAATAAATAATATTTACTTATATATTAAAATATTAAATGTGCAAATAAAAAACCCAGTATAATAAAAAATTATACTGAGTTTAAAAACAACCTTAATAATGTTTTTTTAATTTAAAAACGATTTACTTTCAATAATATCAAAGGATTTTTTTACATATTCTTCTGTTTTATAATTTCCTAATCTATTATTCATTTTCACTAAAAGACAATTTAATTTTAAAATATTCTCAAAACTTATACCTTTCAATTCTTCAAATATTAATAAAGTTTTTTGATTTTTATTATAATCCTCTATTATTAACATTTCACCTAACTCTGTTATATATAAATAATGGGCATTTTTTACTAAAGCCTTTTCTTTATGAATAAAATGCTTATTCTTTAAATTCTTTACTATTACATGAACAGTAGAGGGTGACCAAAAACTAATTTCACTTAGTTCACTTGATGTAATACCTGGAAATGTATCAATTATCCATAAAGCTCTAAGTTGCGCATAAGTTATATTAAATTCCTTAAGCGGTCCACAATGATTAGTTTTAATTGTTAATATAAAGGTTCTTAAAAGATTATATACACTAATTGTTTTTTTTATAATACTAACTGTATTTATATCATAATCTGTTAAATCAATTTTCAAACTCATTTGATTGATTTTATAAATATAATCAAAAATGAATTCTTTTTTCTCTTTTATTATAATTCCAGTAAAAATGTCTATCATAAAATCTAATTCACTATGTGAAAATAATCCTATTAAGTCAAAAAGGTAAATTTTTTTTTGTTTATTTTGTTTATTTATATTAATAAACCAATTACCCATTTCTGTTAATTGAAATTTATATACCTTTTTATTAATAGTTTCTTCTTTGAATATCAAGTTTTTACGCATCATAATTTTAATCATATTACTAACAGTAGGTGAAGTCCAACATCCTATTTTAGCAACGTTGCTAAGTGAAATCCCTGGAAATACTTTAATAATCCAAAGAATTCTAAGTTGTGGAAGTGTTATACCCGACGTCTCCACAGTCCTTGCGTAATTAGATTCAATTTTTAAAAAAGCATATCTTGCTGTATTATACAACGAATGTATATTAAACAAATATTCATTTTGTTCCATAAAATGTCCCCTTATATGATAGCTCGCATCTACGCGAAATATTACTTTTTTTGCCTTACATCAATTAATATATTGTATCAAAAATACTATACCAAATCAACAAAAGGATTTTACCTTATAAAAAATATATTTTTTTAGTATTACAATACACTATAATGTATTATAATATTAAGTGTAGACTTTATATTAATAAGCTACACTAATAAAATTATTGCAATTATAAAGGAGAGTCAAAAATGATATTTTCTAGTGAGACAGCCATTGATACTATAGAAGAAGATTTGAGATATCTTAAATTATTGGCTAGCAAGTATCCTACAATTCCAGATGCTTGTACGGAAATCATAAATCTACAAGCTATCCTAAATCTACCTAAAGGAACTGAGCATTTTTTATCAGATCTTCATGGTGAATATGAATCCTTTACTCATGTACTTAGGAATGCCTCCGGTGTAATCAAAAGGAAAATTAACGATATTTTCGGTAATTCACTTAGAGATAGTGAAAAAAAAGAACTTGCAACCATTATATATTACCCAGAACAAAAGTTAGAAATAGCTCTTAAAGAAGAAAAGGATATAGATGATTGGTACAAAATTACGCTTTATAAACTTATTGAATTTTGTAGAATCATTTCCTCTAAATATACTAGGTCCAAAGTTAGAAAAGCACTGCCTCCAGATTTCTCGTACATTATTGAAGAATTGCTTCATGAACAACAAAGCACCTTTAATAAACAGGAATATTACAATGGAATTATTCAAACAATAGTCAAAATTGGGAGAGCTAAAGAGTTTATAGTAGCTATTTCTAACCTAATTCAAAGATTAACTATAGATAGACTTCATATTTTAGGCGATATTTATGATAGAGGACCTGGAGCACATATAATCTTAGATTGTCTTATGAAATACCATTCTATAGATATACAGTGGGGTAACCACGATATACTTTGGATGGGAGCAGCAGCAGGTTGTGAAAGCAGTATTGCTAATGTTCTTCGTATTTCAACCAGATATGCAAATTTAGACACTATCGAGGAAGGTTATGGTATTAACTTATTGCCCCTAGCAACCTTCGCTTTAGATTTTTATAATGATGACCCATGTAAATCCTTTAAACCTAAGGTTTTTCCTGAAAATAATTACAGAGAAAAAGACCTTAATCTAATGGCTCGTATGCATAAAGCCATTTCTATAATTCAATTTAAACTTGAAGGTGCTGTAATAAAAAGGCGTCCTCATTATGAAATGCAATCCAGATTACTCCTTAATCAGATAGACTATGAAAATGGCACTATAAGCATTGATGGAAAAGAATACAAATTAAATGATACTAATTTTCCAACTATAGATCCCAGTGATCCTTATAAATTAACTGAAGATGAAAGAGAGCTTATTGATAAACTTAAATCTTCTTTCGCAAATAGTGAAAAACTACAACAGCAGGTTCTATTTTTATACTCTAAAGGTAGTATGTACTCAAAGTATAACTCCAATTTGCTTTATCATGGATGCATTGCACTTAATGAAGATGGTAGTTTTAAAAAGATGAAAATAGATAACATTACTTACAGTGGAAAATCTTATTTAGATAGAACTGAGCGGATAGCAAGAGAAGCATATTTTGAAAAAGCAGATTCAGAATCTAAGCTTTATGCACTAGACACCATATGGTATTTATGGTGTGGTTGTAATTCTCCACTATTTGGAAAGGACAAAATGACTACCTTTGAAAGGTATTTTATAAATGACAAAACAACTCATAAAGAAGTTAAGAATCCTTACTATAAATACAGAGATGATGAGAAAATATGCAATAATATATTAGAGGAATTTGGACTAAACCCCAATGATTCACACATTATAAATGGACATGTTCCAGTAAAGACTAAACAAGGCGAGAGTCCTATTAAAGCTAATGGTAAACTTTTAGTTATTGATGGTGGATTTTCTAAAGCTTATCAATCAGAAACTGGCATAGCAGGATATACCCTTATTTATAATTCCTATGGGTTACTTTTAGCATCCCATGCACCTTTCGAATCTAGACAAAAAGCTATTGATGAAGGTAAGGATATTTTATCATCCACTATAGTTCTAGAAAAATCTACAAATCGTATACGTGTAATAGATACGGATATAGGCCTCGAAATCAAGGAGCAAATTAAAGATTTAGAATCACTTCTAATAGCATATAGAAAAGGTGTTATTAAAGAACAACGTTAATTTTAATAAAAAATGCTCTATAACACTTAATATTAAACGCCATCCGGAATGATAATATTAGCATATAATAAATAAAAGAAATTGGAAATCTTATGATTTCCAATTTCTTTTATTTATTATATGCATTTAATTTATTCGGATAGTGTTAAATTTATTTTTATAGTTTTTCCATTTCTATCTAATTCTATTTTAACTACATCACCGGCTTTATGTGTACCTTTAATTTTATTTAATTCATCCACAGTTTTAACCTTTTTACCATCAAACTGTGTAATAATATCACCACTCTTTATACCTGATTTTTCTGCCGGACTAGACTCTTGAACTTGTAAAACTCCTACTCCTACAGGACTATTGCCAGTGCCTTGAGTAATGTCCTTACAAGAAATTCCTATGGTAAGAACAGGTTTAAGTAAACCCTCAATTTTAGGATTTATCATATTGATCGGTATTGAAAACCCTAATCCTTCTACCCCCTCTACACTTATTTTAGCAGTATTTATTCCTATAACTTGACCCTTAGAATTTACAAGTGGTCCCCCACTATTCCCTGGGTTAATAGCTGCATCTGTTTGAATAAATTTAAGTGCTGTATTTTCAATACTTACTTGCCTATTAACGGCACTAACAATCCCTGTTGTAACAGATCCTATTAATTCTTTCCCAAGTGGATTACCTATTGCCACTACTGATTCTCCTACTTGAAGTGCATCTGAATCCCCAAATTCAGCTATTCCAGGGACCTTAGTATTATCAGCTAGTTTAATTACAGCTACATCAGCTTCAGCATCAAAATTAATTACTTTCGCAGAAACTTCCTTACCATCACTCATCATAACTTTAATACTCTGTGCTCCGCTTACAACATGATAATTTGTTAATATATATCCATCTTTACTAAATATCATTCCAGTCCCCACACCTTCTTGAGGAACCGCCTGCCTACTAAAGTCGCTACTTACAGCTGCGCTTGTGGTAGATATTGCAACTACTGAAGGACTTACCTTTTTTACAATTTCAGGTACAGTTAAAACAGTTGTACTGTTTGTAGTAATAAGCTTTGCTTTTGCATTGGTAGCAAGGTCTGTAGTAGATACTTTAGGTGCACTGGATACATTTGTATCACTTGAATTTTTCATCATATTAAATGTAACAATAGCAGACCCTACGCCACCAAGTGTAGAACATATAACGCCTACTATTATGTAGGATACTATTCTCTTTCTCATGCCACCTTTGTATTTTTTTTCCTTTTCATTATTTAATTCTGTGAAGCTATTATCTGACCTGTTAAGAGATACATTTTCGCTTTGTTTTTCTTTAGACTCATCATTAAGTTGATTTACTGTTAGCTTTTCATTAACTGTTTCATTCGTGTCTTCATTCTCACTTGAATTATTGTTTTCACTATCATTTATGGTCTCACTATCATTAATGTTTTCACTATCATTTATGTCTCCATTATCATTTATATTTTCACTATCATTCATATTTTCGTTAACACCATTTGTTTCATTTGCTTCATTATCAGTTCTATCTTCACTCATAACTATTTCCCTCCTTTTTTATTTCTTTGGTAAATATGTTATTAACTTTTGTTATCTTAAATCTTATAATAAAATATGACTAATATATTTTTTTATACCTAAGCTTACATTTTATCTATAATTATATATTAAAGCTTTTATGTTGCAGTTTAGTGACAAATTTGTTAACAAACCTTGAACTAGTGTTAATTATCTCTTATTTTTTTTCTTGAAAAATAAAACTACCTCTCCTATTTAATTTAGAAAAGGTAATTTTGATGTATCTTACTATTTATTTTTATACATCTAGCTCATATTATTTACCAGTATATATCTCAACTATTTTAAGTATCACTTCCACAGCTTTTTCCATTGCAAATGTAGGTATAAATTCATATTTACCATGAAAATTATGACCGCCAGTGAATATATTTGGAGTAGGAAGTCCCATAAAGGAAAGCCTTGAACCATCGGTACCTCCCCTTATAGGTACCATTATAGGATTTATACCTACTTCTTTCATAGCCAAAAATGCGGTATCTACAATATGTTTAACTGGCTCTATTTTTTCTTTCATATTAAAATACTGATCCTTGACTTCTATTTCAACTGTTCCATAACCATATTTATCATTTAGTTTATCCGCAACATTTTTTATATATATCTTCCTACGCTCAAAGCTTTCTTTATTAAAATCTCTTATAATATACGCAAGTTTTGTTTGTTCAACTTCACCATTCAAACTAGTTAAATGATAGAATCCTTCATAACCTTCTGTAGTCGCTGGCGTCTCATTTTGAGGCATTAAATTAACAAATTCGTTTGCTATAAGCGTAGAGTGAATCATTTTTCCTTTTGCAGAACCTGGATGAACATTTCTTCCATGGATACAAATTTTTGCCCCAGCCGCATTAAAATTTTCGTACTCTAGTTCTCCAATAGTCCCCCCATCCACTGTATATGCAAAATCTGCACCAAATTTTTTCACATCAAAAATATCCGCACCACGACCTACTTCCTCATCTGGTGTAAATCCAATACAAATACATCCGTGTGGAATATGAGGATTTTGCATTAAATATTCTACTGCTGCCATTATTTCTGAAACCCCTGCTTTATCATCAGCTCCGAGTAACGTGGTTCCATCTGTAGTAATAATAGTTTTTCCTATGTAATTCTTTAATTCCGGAAAATCTTTTGGGGATAATATTATGTTATTTTCTTTGTTTAAGATAATATCTTCTCCATCATAATTTTCAACAAATTTAGGTACAACATTAATACCTGCCATATCTGGGGCTGTGTCCATATGTGCTATAAATCCTATAATTGGCACATTTTTTTCTATATTGGATGGTATTGTTGCCATTACATATCCATTTTCATCTACACTAACCTGTTTTATACCCATTGACTTTAATTCCTTAACTAATTCAATTGCAAGTGTCATTTGTCCCTTTGTACTTGGCACTGTAGTTGATTCCTCGTCAGATTTAGTATCATAGCTTATATATTTTAAAAATTTTTCAACAACTTTTGACATAAACTCATCTCCTTATTAAATATTGATAAAATTTATAATTCTTTCTTTAGAAAATTATCAATTAATTTTTCTGCCATTCTTTTTTGCATATTAGCTTTGTTAATAAGTAACAATATCATTGATATTAATTCTATTAACTCCCCATCCTCTTTTCCCATCTCTTTAACTTTTCCCTTTATGAATTCGCTATCTTTATCTATATCTATAACAAACTCTTTATTTTGAACTTCTTTAATATCTAAAAAATCATTATACAAATCTTCTAATGGAATACCTATGCTCCTTGGAGCTTTTAGATCAATGATAGGATCAAATATTGTATTAATATCATTAATTGATACTGTCTGCTTTAAATTATAAATAAGTGTCATCAAAATTATATGTTCCTTAGTATACTTTTTGTTTTTTGCTGGCATCAAAACTTTACCTTTAGTATAATTATTAATCATAGTTTTTGTAAGAATTTTATCTTCCTCATTTCTTTTGAGACTTGAAAGCTTCTCATCAAAAAATGTTGTAACCTGATCCATATATAAGTCTACACATGGTATATCTATTAAACTAATTTCTTTTGCTACTATAATCTCTTCTACTAATTTATTTAAACTTTCTTTATTATACTCCATTTAGTCCACCTCCATTTCATTATATAGTATTAATTACCAGCATTCCATAATTACTAAAATTTTTTAATAGTATTTATATCATTTATAGCCTATAAAAAATAATTTAATCAATAAATCATAAAAGAAAAAGCCTTTAATATTCTTTAAAATATTAAAGGTCTTTATTTATCCTCATTTCATTTCCCATTTAGAAATTCACAATAAGGTGCTATAAGGCATATATCGCAATTGGGTTTCCTAGCTTTACATACTTTTCTTCCATGCCATATAATGTAGTGATGAGCATCACTCCACATTTTTCTAGGAATGTTTTTCATAAGTTGCTGCTCTACAACTTCAACATTTTTTCCAGAGGCAAGGCCAATTCTTTTTGATACTCTAAAAACGTGAGTGTCTACAGCAATAGCAGGAATGCCAAAAGCATTAGATAAAACCACATTAGCAGTTTTTCTCCCCACTCCAGGAAGTTCTATTAATTCTTCCATAGTGCTGGGTACTTCACCATTATATTTTTCTAATATAAGTTTTGTAGCACCTATTATGTTTTTACTCTTATTATTATAAAATCCACAGCTCATAATTTTTTCACCTAGTTGCTCACTTGATAAGGTAATCATAGATTCAGGTGTATTATACTCCTTGTATAACTGCACCGTAACAGTGTTTACACGTACATCCGTACATTGTGCTGATAATATGGTTGATACTAAAAGTTCATAATGTGATGTGAAATCAAGTCCACACTTAACTCCTGCATATGTTTCACTAAGAATTTCAAGCACAACTTTGATTGTTTTTTTATTCATTAAAGTTTACCTTTATTTTCAGTAGAATATACTCCCCTATACTGCTCTGGAAGCATAACCGCTATACTTGACATTATTTCATTCATAACCCTATCATAATATTCATTTTTATCTTCATCTGCATTTTTACTTTGAAGTACAATAGGATCACCAATACTAATATTTACATCTGCATAATGAAATCTTTCTGATGCCATATCACTATTAATATTAATTGGAAGTAGCTTTTCCGTTCCCCATATTCCCATTGGAACAATTCTTGCCTTAGATAATTTAGCCATTAATATAAGGCCTCTCTTGCCCTCTATCATTTGTCCATTTCTGCTTCTAGTTCCTTCAGGGAAAATCATAATATTATCGCCTTGTTTTAGAGTACTAACTATTTTAGATATTGCTTCCTTATCTGCTGAATTAGGTTTTAATTGTATAGTTTTTGCTACATGAAAACCTAATTTAGTAAGTTTATTATCTGTTAGCTTAACACCGGCAACAAATGTTACATTATTGTTTTTTAATAACTTATTCAACACTATACCATCCGCATTACTTAAGTGATTACATATAAATATTATAGGAGATTCTATATCCTTAATCTTCTCCATTCCTTTTGTTTTAATGTTTGCGTATTTGTTAATATATGAATCCAGTAATTTCTTTGCTATATAAGTTACAACTTTATCGGGCATTATGTCTATTACTCTTAATAATCCTTTGGAAATCATATCTATTCCACCTTTCAAAAAAATAACCATAATATTATTATAATTTGAAAAACTTTAAAAGTCTATAATAATAATCTTTTATATAAGGTGATGTTTCCTTCTCTATAGTTATATTTTTACCTTTTTCAATAAATAATGCATTAATCATACTATTCCTCTTAATTATATTCTTACCTCTCCAACCACAAGAAGTAATTTTATATTTTTCTTTAAATAACTTATTATCAATTTTCATTAACTCTATTAAATCGATTTTCTCCATATGCTCAAAAGGTTTAAACTCTTTTATAGAACTAAATTCAATTTCTTTATTGCAGGGACATACCCTCTGACAAGTATCACAACCAAATAATCTACCATTTAATTTATCAAACCAATAATCCTCTATATCTTTTTTCTGAGTAATGTACGACAAACATATATTTGCATCATTATTTACTCCTAATTCACCCTGAGTTATAGAGTTTGTAGGACATGCTTCTAAACACACTTCACAATTACCACATTTTCGCTTTATTGGTTTGTCAGGTTCTATTATTAAATCTGTTATTATTTCTCCTAAAAAAACATATGAACCATATTTTTCTGTTATCAAAGTGTTATTTTTTCCTATGAACCCCACTCCAGCAAGTTGAGCAATATACCTCTCTGGAAGTGCATTACTATCTACAAAATACATAGCTTTTGAGCCCATGATGCGAATAAATTCACAAATTTTTTCCATATACTTTGTTGTAACACTATGATAATCTTTTCCTAGCGTGTATTTTGAAAAATAAGTATTCAAATTAAAATCCAAATCATATAAATAAGGAAATGCAATCGAAATTATAGTTTTCCCCTCAGGCATATATAAAAACGGATTTAACCTCTTATCTATATCCTGATCCTCAAATTCATTTTCTAGTCCGAGTTTTTTTCTTTCATGGAAATAAGGACCTAGCTCATGAAATATCCTACACTCGCCAAATCCTATAACATCCAATCCATTTTTTTTGCAAAATCCTATTATTTCTTCCTTAACATTCATTTTTTAATTCCCTTTTAAATTACCATTTCATTATATATTCTTTTAGTGTTACCTGCATAATCCTTAATTTCTATTATTGTGATGTCATTTACAAAAATAACTCTAGCGGGTATACCTACTGCAGTTGCCCTTGGTAATACATCTTTTAAAACTACAGCATTTGCACCAATCTTACTACCAGTTCCTATTTTAATTGGTCCCAAGATCTTTGCACCAGCACCTACTATCACACCATTACCTAAAGTAGGATGCCTTTTGCCTGTATCCTTACCAGTTCCACCTAGCGTAACCCCTTGATACAAGGTTACATTGTCCCCAATTTCTGAAGTCTCTCCGATAACAACTCCCGTTCCATGATCTATAAATAATCCTTTTCCAATTGTAGCACCTGGATGAATTTCTATTCCAGTAAAAAACCTAGCTGTTTGAGATATAGATCTAGCCAAAAAAAATCTTTTATGCTTATATAGAAAATGAGCTATTCTATATATCATAACAGCATGTATACATGGATATAATAATATTACTTCAACCCAATTCTTAGCTGCTGGATCTTTTTCTAATATATTGTTAATCTCATATTTTAATATTTTAAACATATGATAATTCCTCCTATAGAATTATAGTTTGCAAATATCCAAATCAGTATCATTAGATATAAATTTGGATATTTTAAACACACACACTTGGCACAATTAAATAAATAATAAGTCAGTATGTTAGTATATTTTCATGTGCCTTATTTATCTATAGAGTAGAAATAAATCTTTTAGATCTAGTCATATATACCCATTGAAATATACTTTTCTCCTCCATCAGGTGCAACAGTAACAACCTTTTTACCCTTACCTAATTTTTTAGCAACTTTTATAGCTGCTGCAATATTAGCTCCTGTTGAAATTCCTACGAGTATTCCTTCTTCTTTAGCCATTCTTTTTGCTATATCAAAAGCCTCTTCATCAGTTATTTTTATTATTTCATCAACTACACTACTATCATATATATCTGGTGTGAAACCTGCTCCTATTCCTTGTATCTTGTGTGGTCCAGGTTCTCCGCCTGATAAAACTGGTGATTTTGCAGGTTCAACTGCAACCACTTTAATCTCACTTCTAATTTCTTTTAATCTTTTACCTACACCTGTAATTGTTCCACCAGTTCCTACTCCAGCTACGAAAACATCTACGTCTGCTACATCCTTAATAATTTCCTCTGCAGTTGTAGCATAGTGTTTTTCTGGATTTGCTACATTAACAAATTGTTGTGGTATGAAATAATTAGGATTACCATCTGCTATTTCTTTAGCTTTATTTATAGCACCTTTCATACCTTTTGAACCATCTGTAAGCACAAGTTGTGCTCCATATGCCTTAATTAAATTACGTCTTTCTACACTCATGCTATCTGGCATTACAATAATTACATCATATCCTTTAATTCTTCCAATCATAGCAAGTGCTATTCCCATATTTCCGCTGGTTGGTTCAACTACAGTAAATCCTTCTTTCAATACTCCTAATTCCTCAGCTTTCTCTATCATTCCAAGTGCCGCTCTATCTTTTATGCTTCCAGCTGGATTGTATTTTTCTAGTTTCACAAAAATATCAGCCATATCACCATTGACTAATTTATTTAATTTGAGGACTGGTGTTCCTCCTATCATATCTAAAACATTGTTATACATCATAATAATATCCCTCCAATTTTAAAATAAGTAATTCAAATCTCTCCATATTTCTACATTTGTACAATTCTTTAAAATGAAAAAGTGACAAGTTTATAATTATTAGTGTGTTATTTCACAAGTTTTTGGGTACAAAAAAAACTCCCTCTGTAATTAGAGACGAAGCTTTACTTCGTGGTCCCACTCTAAGTTACAATCACTAAAGTAATTGTAAATCCACTTTTTCAAGCACAATAGTATGCTCTATCACTATAACGGGTGAACCCCGATGCAGCCTACCTGTAGCATATGAAATCAAATAACAACTTATTATTTATTTTCATATGTCTAATTCGGTGCATAACTCCAAAGGGCACTTCATATAAGTTTCCTATAAGAATCTTCTCAGCTTTAGATTCTCTCTCTGCAAATTCTTCTTATACTACTTTCCTTTTTCTTAGTATTTATTATTATTTCCTAGTATTTCACTATGAATTACTTTTACTTTATTATATTCTTAACCTTAAAATATGTCAATAGTATTTTATTTGTTTCTATGGATATTATTTCCGAAATTTATCTAAACATAAATAAAAAGTAATATGTTTACAAAACACTAGTTCATATAGCATTTTGAAAGATATTACTTAGAAACGTCCTAAAAATTAGAATTTTTTATATATTGTGATGTGCACTTACCTATATCATAGTTTTTCTGCACTATATTTTTATTAAATCCATATCCATAAGCTACACTTCCACAGGCAAAAACTCCATCCATATTGGTAAGTGAATTTTCATTTAATTCAATTCTCCCTGTGGATGAATTAACTAGTATTTTTGCTTGTTTTGCCAGTTCATTATCTGGATACAAATCTACAGATAAAAGTAATGCATCACAAGAAATATATTCCTCACTACTTTCAATAATTTCATTATTATCATTTAGTTTTACTAAAGTAATGCCTTCAATCCTATTTTTACCTTTAATATCAATTACCTTATGCTTTAGCCTTAAAGGTATATTAAACTCCTTAAGTGAAATAGTCAGCCTTTTATCAGATGCATCAATAAAATTTTTACTCTCAACAATACCCTTAACTTTAGCTCCTTCGATTGCCAGTCTTCTTGCCACTATTAACGCCATATCTCCTGTACCTAATATAACTATTTCTTTCCCTGGCATATATCCTTCTATATTTATAAACTTCTGCGCACACCCTACAGTATAAATACCTGCACATCTACTACCAGGCAAATTAGAGAATCCTCTTGGTTTCTCTCTACACCCAGTGGCAATTATTATAGCTTTAGCTCTAATTTTAAAATTTCCATCTAACTCATTCACAACGTTAATTTCTTTTTTATCATATAAATTTAAAACAGTAGTATTTAATTTGTATGAAATGTTGAGTTTATTAACTTTATCTATAAACTTCTGTACAAATTCTGGTCCTGTTAGGTCTTCATTAAAAATATTCAAACCAAATCCATTATGAATACACTGATTTATTGTTCCACCTAATTGATTTTCTCTTTCTAAAATTAAAACGCTACCTTTATAGTGTTCCTTAGCTGAAATAGCAGCTGAGAGGCCTGCTGGTCCTCCGCCAATTACTACTATGTCATATCGTTCCATTACAAACCCTCCATTTGCTAGGCATCTTTAACTCCATTTTTTTCAGATGTCTAATATTGTATTTAATAAATAAATAAACGTAAAAACCTGTGAAAATAATTTCACAGGTTTTATTTGGCAGGGGTAGTAGGACTCGAACCTACAACCAATGGTTTTGGAGACCACTACTCTACCAATTGAGCCATACCCCTTTATTAAGTTTTAAAATATAAAAATGTGAAAATGTGAAAATGGCAGGGGTAGTAGGGCTCGAACCTACAACCAATGGTTTTGGAGACCACTACTCTACCAACTGAGCTATACCCCTAAAATACATTTGAATTATATCATGTGGTTTAATAAAATGCAAGATTTTTTTATATTTTAACTCATTAAGAAACGTAGAAGTAATATAACGAAAGCCCCTCCAACATTTCTTAATGTTTATTTTACTGCTAAGGTTTATTCAACATTAAAACCTGCTGCTTTTACCTTTGCAACAATGCCTTCAAAATTGCTAGTCTTAAGCCTTAAAATAATTTCTTTCACTTTTGTAAGACTTTTAAGATCAACAACTACAAGGCTAATTATATCACCTTTATTCTCAGTTATTACTTTTGTAAGCCTTGAAATTTGCCCTTGAACATCATGCGCTATAACAGCTAATCTTCTTCCTTGGTTAACCCCAAATAATTCAGTAAATTGATGGAATATTACATTATGTGTTACTATGCCCTCAAATTTACCATCGCTATTCACAACAGCAACAAATGAAACCCTTCTTGTTTCTAAAAACTCTACTGCTTCTTCTATTTGTTGCATTGGATCAATAATAGGCACATCAGTTCTCATTACGTTTTCAACTAAAAAGTCAGATAACAAACACTTCTTATCAATGCATTTATCATAATAATAAGCATAAATTTTTTCTTTTGAAATTACTCCATAGAATTTACTGTCTTCAACCACTGGAATCGATAGAAAATTATTTTCTTTCAAAATCTCTAAAGCTTTACCTATTGTCTCTTTTGGTGTTATCGTAATTAAATCTTTTTCTAATAGTGTCAAATTATTAACAAACATTCTTTTGCCCTCCTTATTTAGGTATATTACTTATTATACATTATATTGTAATCTAAGTTTAATTAATTTTATATAATATTTTTTATAATGTTTTTAGAGAAATAAATTTGTTTAATATTAGTAATCTCCTAGATTACCTTTTCTTTTTTTATGTTTTAGGATAAAATATTTAGTGAGGTGAAACTTATGGAATTTATAGTAACTACAGTAGACGAAACTTATAAATTAGGGGAACTAATAGGCTCTTTTGTAAATTCAGGGGACATAATTTGCTTAATTGGCGATTTAGGCACTGGCAAAACTCATTTAACAAAAGGAATTGCAAAAGGCTTAGATGTTAAAGACAATATTACAAGCCCAACATTTACAATTGTAAATGAATATACAGGTAGGTTAAAATTATACCATTTTGATGTCTACAGGGTAAATGACCCTGACGAAATAGCAGCTATTGGTTTTGATGAATATATATTTAGTGATGGGGTTAGTATTATTGAATGGGCTAACTATATCATGGAGCTTATTCCTGAAAGTAATTTAACCATCGAAATTGAAAAAAATCTTGAACTTGGAGATGATTATAGAAAAATCAACATTAATTATTCTGATAATAGATATGATTATATAAAGGAGATAAAACTATGAAAATTTTAAGTATAGACTCTGCTACGCAGTCGGCAACTTGTGCTATTCTCGACGATAACAAGGTCCTTGGTGAAATAACTTTTAATTATAAAAAACAGCATTCTCTAGTTCTTATGCCTATAATAGATGAATTATTTAATAATACAGGAATAAGCATTAGTGATATTGATGCATTTGTAGCCTCTAAGGGCCCTGGTTCTTTTACAGGTCTTAGAATAGGAATGGCTACCGTTAAGGGGTTAAGCCAAGGCACTGGAAAGCCTTTTGTAACTGTGTCTACCTTAGATTCACTAGCATATAACCTAGCATACACTAACGGTGTTATATGCCCCATATTAGATGCTTTAAGGGATAATGTTTATACGGCCTTATATACATTTAATAATGACGAGCTTACACGTATTAGTGATTATGTTAATATCTCAATCGACGAATTAATAATTATGCTTAAAGAGAAAGATTGTTGTATTACCTTTGTAGGAGATGGAACTGAAAAATTCAAAGAAAAACTTATATCGAATTTACCTAAGGTTCGCTTCGCGCCAGCACATTTGAATTTATCTAAGGCTTCTTCTCTAGGAGAATTAGGTCTTAAGCTTTTATCTAATGGAACGGTGGATGATATATATGCTTCAGTTCCTATTTACCTACGCCTTCCCCAAGCTGAGCGTGAATACGCGGAAAAGATGAGGCTAACTAAAAATGAATAATGATTTTAAAATTTTTCCAATGGATGAATTTTCTATTATGTCCATACTCAATATTAGTCAATTAAGTTTCGCTATTTCTTGGAGCCTTGAATCACTCCAAAGTGAACTAGATAATAAGTTTGCAAGATACGTTGTGTTAAAGAGTGGAAATTCTATAATAGGGTATGGGGGGATGTGGGTAATTTTAGATGAGGCCCATATTACTAATGTTGCAATTCACCCAGAGGCTCGTGGACAAGGCGGCGGAGATATTATCGTGGAAGCATTATTCAGGATTTGTCGAAAACAAAAGGTCACAGCAATAACCTTAGAGGTTAGAAGTTCGAATTTCAAAGCCATAAATTTATATGAAAAGTACGGCTTTGAAAAGGAAGGCGTAAGGCGCCATTATTATGAAGACAACAAAGAAGATGCAGTAATTATGTGGAACCGACACTTGTAGTAATATTGTAAAAACATTAAAAAATAAGCGGGCACCTGCTAAACAGGTACCCGCTTAAAAATTTGTATACTAATAATTTTTTTGTCCAATTTTATTTTTACTCTCTAAATGCTCTTTATGAAGTATAGGTGACACTCTCTTATACAAAGCTAAAGTCAATACTGAAATTATTACTCCTTTAAGTAAATTAAAAGGAATAATCATCCATATAATGAAAGAATTTAAATTTGTAATGTTATGGTTTATTAGTGTTCCCATCCCTACAACTGCTGTAATTGGGAACCCTAACACTGTCTCATATAAAGGTAATATAACAAAATAATTTAATACTCCTGCAAAAATTGACATAACTACTACCCCTGTTAACAACCCGCCAATAGCTCCACCCTTGCTTTTATGAGCTTTATATATATATCCAGATATGAATACCAAAACTCCTCCTACTAGAAAATTTGCAAGTTCTCCTACAAATGCTGTTTTTGTTGCTAGTAATCCGTGTAATATATTTTTAAATAGTTCAATAGTGACTCCCGCTACTGGTCCTAATGCAAAAGCCCCTAGAAGTGCTGGTAAATCACTGATATCAATTTTCAAAAACTCTGGAAACATTGGTAATGGTAGTTCAATGTACATTATAAGAAAAGCTATTACGGATAAAAGTGAAATTTTGATAAGTCTAACAAGTTTTTCGTCTCTCATTATTAGTTCCCCCTAATTAAATATATCTTCTCGGGATGGATATAATAAAAGCCCTGACATATAACTATGTCAGGGCGAATTCATATATATATCTCATCTTCTTTCATCCAGACTTTACTGTCGGCTTCGGAATTAAACCGAATCAGCCTTACGGCTCGCGGGCTTTACCGCCGGTGGGGAATTTCGCCCCGCCCTGAAGATTATTAAATTTATTTTTATATCTTAATTGTATACATAACTTACAAAAAAAGCAACATAATAATTATTGATTTTTCATAGATAAAGATATTCTTTTTCTTTTCTCATCAACTTCTATTACGCTAACCTCTACTATATCTCCAACACTAACCACATCTAGTGGATGTTTTACAAATTTATCGGATAACTGGCTTATATGCACTAACCCATCCTGATGAACTCCAATATCTACAAAAGCACCAAAATCAGATACATTTCTAACTGTACCCATAAGTTTCATACCCGATTTAAGATCCTTCATTTGAACAACACCTGTTTTTAATATTGGTTTTGGTAATTCCTCTCTTGGATCTCTACCTGGCTTTTTAATTTCTTTAATAATATCTCTAAGAGTAGGTGCACCTGTTTCTAATTCTAATGCGAGTTCATTAAAATTAATATCTTTTATCCTCTCATCCATGTCCCTAAAATTTAAAGATTTAAAATCATCTTTTGTATAGTTTAGGAAATCCAATAATTTTTTAGCAACTGCATATGACTCAGGATGAATTGAGGTGTTATCTAAAAATTCTTTTGACTCCATAACTCTTAAAAAGCCTGCACATTGTTCATAAGCCTTTGCTCCCAGTCTTTTTACCTTTAACAATTCTTTTCTAGCCTTAAACTTACCATTTTCTTCTCTATAGGCGACTATATTCGTTGCTATAGCAGCATTTATCCCCGATATATAAGTTAGAAGCGATGGTGTTGCAATATTAAGATCTACTCCAACAGCATTAACGCAATCTTCAACTACTCCTTTTAAGGATTCATCAAGCTTTTTAGGTGTCACATCATGTTGGTATTGACCAACTCCAATAGCTTTAGGATCAATTTTAACAAGCTCCACTAATGGATCTTGAAGTCTTCGGCCTATAGATATAGCTCCACGAATAGATACATCTATATCTGGATACTCTTTAGAGGCAAGTTCTGAGGCAGAATATACTGATGCTCCTGCTTCTGAAACTATAACGTAGTACAAATCTTTTGAACATTCTTCTTTAAGTTCTTTGATGATTTGCGCAAGTATTTCTTCAGACTCACGGCTAGCAGTTCCATTTCCTAGTGATACTACCTCTACGTTATGCTTAATTACAAGTTCTTTAATAATAGCTATAGATTTTTGAACACCGTCTTTACTTCCCGCAGTAGCATATACTGTAGCCATATCTAAAACCTTGCCAGTATCATCAAGTACCGCTATTTTGCACCCAGTTCTAAATCCAGGATCAAATCCAAGAACTACCTTCCCTTTTATAGGTGATTGCATTAAAAGAGCTTTTAAATTAGCTTTAAATATTTCAATAGCTCCTATTTCACCCTTATCTGTAAGTTCAGAACGTATTTCTCTCTCAATTGATGGAAATATAAGTCTTTTTACTGAATCAATTATACTGAGCTCTATATACTTATCAGTTTCACTATTTCCTTTTAAACATTTAGTTCTTAAGTACTCCACAATCTTATCATTATCTGCTTTTATTTTCACAGAAAGTATCTTACTATTTTCGCCTCTGTTTATAGCAAGAATTCTATGTGGCGGAATAGATTTAATACCTTCCTTATATTCATAATACATTTCAAAAGGGGTGGTGTCCTCTGAGCTTCCTTTAGTTTCTACATTTCCATGATTATGCACTAATGCTCTAATCCATTTTCTATAACCGGCTTCGTCCGAAATCATTTCACTAATAATATCCCCAGCACCTTGAAGTGCATCGACTACATTATTTACTCCTTTTTCTTCAGTTATAAATTTTTTAGCATACTCGTTTATATCCTCTTTAAGTTCTCCACTAAAAATAATTTCAGCAAGAGGTTGTAAACCCTTCTCTATTGCAATAATAGCTCTCGTTCTTTTCTTAGGTTTAAATGGTCTATATATATCTTCAATCTCCGTTAATGTTTCGCATTTATTTACAGATCTTTCAATTTCCTCTGTTAGCTTTTCTTGTTCACCGATAAGACGTACTACATCAGCTTTTCTTTCTTCTAAATTTCTAAGATATATAAGTCTCTCTGTGAAATTTCTAAGTATTATATCATCAAGTCCACCAGTTCTCTCTTTTCTGTATCTGGCTATAAAAGGAACTGTATTCCCTTCGTCTAATAACTCGATTACACTCTCCGCCTGATTTATTGTTATTGCAAATTCTTTAATTAATCTGTTATTTATATTTTCCATATTTTTTTGACTATTTATTATTCACATGCAAATAGATAGAATCCATTATGCCATTCTATTTATTTTTATATGCTTAATAGCCAATCCTCCTCACGTAATTTATATTTTGCATCTTAAATTTTATGGACTAAAATTAACACATTTAATCATACCACGAATTACATCCTCATATCTATATAAAATATAGAAATTTTTAGGAGAAATTTATGAAGAAATTAATATGTTCTTGTTTTCTAGCATTTTGTCTTTTATTATTCTTTTATAGTTCGCATTTATATTATACCCTATATAGATTCAATCCTACAAATGTAAGCCAAAACATAAAATATATCTCTTCAGACCAGTTTAAGGGCAGATTGCCTGGCACTTTAGAAAATGCAGAAGTCGCTCAATTTATTAACACTGAATTTAAAAATAATGGATTAGAACCTTATAAAGGTAAAGAATTTCAAAATTTTAAAGTGTTATATCCTAAAAAGATTAGTAATAGTCCGTATTTAAAGGTAACAGACAGTGAGGGTAATCTAATAAAAGATTTTGTTTATGGTAAGGATTTTAAAGAAGATATGTTAAACTTCAAAACTAATCACTTAAAGTTTAGTAAAAGTAATGTTTTAATAAAAGAAACCTATCTTAAAGTAACTACAAATGATGGTTCCTTTATATTATTTGTTCCAAGCGGAAATGATTTGTCCTTTAGAAGTTCCTTTATTAAGGATTCTAAATTTAATATGTATATCATGATCACTAAAGAAACCTATGGGGCTCTTAAAGAATTATTAGCAAGCGATAACACAGTTGATTGTTATCTCCCGTATGAAGTCTCAGAAACCAATATAAACAATGTTATGGGCTACTTAGAAGGAACGGATTCATCTCTTGACCCTATAATTGTTTCAGCGCACTTTGACCACCTAGGTACAGATTTGAATAATACTGTATATGGTGGAGCTCTAGATAATGCATCTGGTCTTTCCTTTATGCTGGAAATGAGTAAATATCTAACTTCACTTGGTAAGCCCTCTCGCAGTATTCTTTTCTTAGGATTTAACGCAGAAGAATTCGGGTGTTTAGGTTCGAACCAATTCATTAAAGAATATAAAGACAATATATTGAATAGCAAAGTATTCAATTTTGACATGATTGGAAGTAATAATGCTGTTCCACTATGCATCATGGGAGGAAAAAAAGACACCGACAAAACGCCTTTCATTAAAGCAGTCTCAACTACTTGCGAATCAGAAAAAATATTTTATAATTATCTTTTTGAAGATGCTAGTGACCACGAAGGCTTTAGGAGTCAAAATATTGATGCTATAACCTTTTGCGACAATGATATGTCCCGAATACACACCCCTCGTGATACTTATGATACTATAAGTTTAGATTCTATAGAAAGATGTTATGACGTAGCATCTAAGGAGATTGTAAAAAATGCTTTTAAAAGCAACTTAATCATTATATATTACAAAGAGTGTTTTTTTATTTCTATAATTGGAGTTATAATATTTACTTTGCTTTATAGAAAAATAAGCAAAAAAGTCCCTAGCAAAAGCAAAAATAATAACAATTAAATATCACCTTAATAAAATACACAGTAGAAATGTTAAATATTCTACTGTGTTTTCTATTTGGAACTTCTGATTTTGTATCGGATTATATTTATTTATTTATCTGCCTTAAATACTCTTCAATAAACATATCAATATTCCCATCCATAACTGCATCTACATTTCCAGTCTCTGTATTAGTCCTATGATCCTTAACCAAATTATATGGATGAAATACATAAGATCTAATTTGACTTCCCCAACCATTTTCTTTTAGATCACCGGTTAGGTCTTCTATTCTATCTTTTTTAGCTCTTTCCTTTAAGTCTAAAAGTTTTGCCATAAGCATCTTCATTGCAGTTTGCTTATTACTATGCTGACTTCGCTCATTTTGACACTGAACTACAATACCTGTAGGTATATGAGTAATTCTTATAGCTGAGTCAGTTTTGTTTACATGTTGCCCACCTGCCCCGCCAGACCTATAAGTATCTATTCTAAGGTCATCAGGCTTTATATCGATATCTTGATCCTCAGTAAGCTCTGGAAGTACCTCACACGACGCAAAAGATGTCTGCCTCTTACCGTTTGCATTAAAAGGTGATATTCTAACTAATCTGTGCACGCCCTTTTCGGCCATTAAATATCCATAAGCATACTCACCAGTTATTTTTAATGTAACTGCTTTAATTCCCGCCTCATCTGATGGCTGATAATCTAAAACTTCAACCTTATACCCTTTTTTTTCACACCATCTTGAGTACATCCTATAAAGCATTTCAGTCCAATCTTGAGCGTCACTTCCACCTGCACCAGTATGAAGCGTTAATATTGCATTATTTTTATCATATTTACCAGATAATAAAATCTCTATTCTAAACTTGTCAGTATCACGAGCTAAGTCCTCTAGTTCAATTTTTATTTCTGCTAATGAGGAATCATCTTCTTCATCGGAACTTAATTCAATGAGCAGTTCTAAATCCTCTATCTTACTAATCATCAAATTAAACCTATCAATTCTATCTTTAATGCCCTTCGATTGCTGAGTGATTTTTTGAGCACGAGTAATATCTTCCCAAAAGTCAGTTTCTTGCATTTTAAACTCAAATTCTTTCAACTCTTTTTCTAGTGTTGTTACGTCAAAGAGACACCCGGATTTCTTCTACGTTGCCTTTTAATATATTCAATTCACTTAATACTTCTTCAATTAATATTATCAATAGTAACACCTCTCTCTTTCTATTTAAAAGGGGTAAGCAATAAATTATTGCTCGCCCCTTTATAGCTTTCATTTGAATATTATAAATCCCAGCTATCCTCTGCCGCAGCAGTTTTTATATTTCTTCCCTGAACCACAAGAACATTCATCATTTCTTCCTGGTTTAGTTTCTTTTTTATTTGGTTCTTTTTTAAGAGAATCGTCTTGATTTGTTGATGTAATTTTGGCAACCATTTCTCTTTCAGGTGCTTTTTCTATTTGAACGTGGAATAAATATTTAACAGTTTCCGTCTTTATGTTTTCAATCATTTCAGCAAACATATCGCTGCCTTCCATTTGGTACGCTTGTGTTGGATCCTGTTGCTTGTAAGCTCTAAGTCCAATACCTTGCTTTAAATGTTCCATGGCATCGATATGATCCATCCATTTACTATCTACTACCCTCAAAAGAATAACTCTTTCAACTTCTCTTATTTGTTCCTCACCAAATTCTGCTTCTTTATCTCCATAAATATATTTAGCTATATCAATAAGCTTATCTTTAATTTCATCATTAGACATTTCTGAAAGTTCTACTGCTGAAACCATATCTTTTGGAAGATATATTTCTTCAAGATAGTCAACAAGTTTTACCAGTTCTTCATCAAAAGTTTCTTCAGACCCGCTAATATGTGAATCAACTGCAGCAAAAATAACATCTTTTATCATTACTTCAATTTGATCTTTTGTATTATCACCTTGAAGAACCTCAGTTCTTTGTCTATAAATTATTTCTCTCTGCTGATTCATTACATCATCATATTTAACAACATTTTTTCTTATATCAAAATTGTTTCCTTCTACTTTCTTCTGAGCACTTTCTATAGCTCCACTTACCATTTTACTTTCAATAGCATCATCATCAGTTAATCCTAACTTACCTACAACCCCTTGAAGTCTTTCAGAACCGAATATTCTCATCAAATCATCTTCAAGAGATATATAAAATCTTGTATTCCCAATATCACCCTGACGACCAGCACGGCCTCTAAGCTGATTATCTATTCTTCTCGATTCATGTCTTTCAGTTCCAATTATTTTAAGTCCACCAACCTCAACAACGCCTTCTTCAAGCTTAATATCTGTACCACGACCTGCCATGTTAGTTGCTATAGTAACCATACCAAGTGACCCTGCATGGGATACTATGTCTGCTTCCCTCTCATGATACTTAGCATTAAGTACTTGATGAGGAATTCCGCGTCTTTTAAGCATCTCAGATAATAATTCTGATTTTTCTATACTTACAGTACCTACAAGAACAGGTTGCTTATTATTATATGTTTCAACTATGTCATCTATAATAGCTTTATATTTTCCTTTAACGGTCTTAAAAACTAAATCTGCATTATCAAGTCTTGTCAACGGCTTATTAGTAGGTATTACTAATACATCAATTCCATATATTTCTCTAAATTCTTCTTCTTCTGTAAGTGCAGTACCCGTCATTCCCGCTATCTTCTCGTACATTCTAAAATAGTTTTGGAATGTAATAGTTGCAAGAGTTTTTGACTCTTTTTCAATTTTTACTCCCTCTTTTGCTTCAATAGCCTGGTGAAGTCCATCACTATACCTTCTACCTTCCATAAGTCTTCCAGTAAATTCATCTACAATGATGACTTCCCCATCTTTGTCCATATAGTCTTTATCTTTTCTCATGATATAGTTTGCTTTTAGCGCTTGAACTACATGGTGCTGTACTCCCATATTTGTTGCATCAGCATAATTTTCTAAATGGAAATATTTTTCCGCTTTGTCCATACCTACATCAGATAATATAACTGCACTAGCTTTTTCATCTATTGTGTAATCTACTTCCTTAACTAAGCCTTTGGCAAAATTATCTGCAACTTTATAAAAATCTGTAGACTTTTCTCCTTCACCAGATATTATAAGTGGAGTTCTAGCCTCATCTATTAATATAGAGTCAACCTCATCTACTATTACATAGTTTAATTCTCTTTGAACTCTTTCTTCTTTATAAACAACCATATTATCCCTTAAATAATCAAATCCAAATTCATTGTTTGTTCCATATGTAATATCTGAATTATAGGCCTCTTGCCTTTGGTTTTGATCAATATCATGAATAATTACCCCTACAGAAACACCTAAAAATTCATGTATTTTTCCCATCTCATCTCTATCTCTTTTGGCAAGATAGTCATTAACTGTAATTATGTGTACACCTTTTCCAGTTAATGAATTAAGGTATGATGGTAATGTCGCAACCAGCGTCTTTCCTTCACCAGTTTTCATTTCTGTTATTCTACCTTGGTGAAGTACTATACCTCCAATTAGCTGTACCCTGAAATGCTTCATGTTAAGAACTCTCCATGATGCTTCTCTAACTACCGCAAATGCTTCAGGTAATATGTCTTCCAATGTACTTCCATCGTTTAATCTAGTTTTGAATTCTTCTGTTTTTGCTTTCAGTTCTTCATCACTTAAACTAGTCATTTCTGCATCCAATGCTTCTATTTTATCTACGGTTGATATTATTCTTTTTATCTCTCTATCACTGTAACTACCAAATAACTTTTTAAAAAGTTTCATACTTTTCATCCTCACTATTCATTTAAATTCATTTTAAATTTATTTTAAATTTATTTTAAAACATTTTAATATTTGCTAATTATATACTTTTAAAGTATACCACTTAATTTATTGCTATTCAACTTATATAATATGGTGAATTTTCTTTTACTACAACTGATTTTCTAATATAATATTTAAAATTTAAAAAAGGATTAAAGTAAATACATTTACTTTAATCCTTTAAATTCATTATATTTTAAAATTCTGGTTCTATCAAGCCATAATCTCCATCTTTCCTTTTATATACTACATTTACTTCTGAACTGTCATCTCTCATATATACGAAAAAACTATGACCAACTAATTCCATTTGAAGTACTGCTTCTTCTTCAGACATTGGTTTGATTGCAAACTTCTTTGTCTTTACTATCTTAGGTTCTGCGTCTTCCTCAGTGTAATTATACTGTGGTATACCCTGGAATTTAAGGGAACTTCCATGATTTCTTTTTTCTAATTTTGTTTTGTGTTTTCTAATTTGTCTTTCTAATTTATCAGCAACAATATCTATTGACATATACATATCTTCATTTTGCTCTTCTGCCCTTAAAATAATACCATTAAAAGGAATTGTAACTTCTATTGTATGTCTATTCTTTTGAACACCCAAAGTTGCCTGAGCTTCTACATCTGGATTAAAATATTTATCTAATCTAGATACTTTTTTTTCTATAATATTTTTCAAGGCTTCTGTTATCTCTATATTTTTTCCTATTACTTTAACTTTCATACGTCCAGCCCCTTCCTAATATTCACATAATGCTTTATTTATAAGCAATTATGTTTGATGTGTTAATTCTATTACTTTTACTACAAAATAGCAACTATAAATTCAGAATTAACATAATATTTTGTAATTTAAATTATCTTCTTAAATTAAGTGAATAAAATTTCTATAATAGTCTATAATTTAAATAACATCCTTTTTAATGTAAATAATAACCAACTAATGAAAAAATACTGCACAGGGATCCCCCCAAGTGCAGTATTTTTATGTCTGCCTTTATTTATCTACCTGATTATTAGATGGCTATTTGGTGGCTAATTTAATCCCAAAAAAGTAAAAAGCAGTCTAATAAAAGACTGCTATACCGCACTGTTAGTGCTGTAGTAAATCATTTGACCTGGTCTTTGACCCCACACTCGCCTGCTGGAGCTTTTGCTACCCAGAATTACCTTCTCACTACTAACACTCTCGCCCGTTAAAACGGCAGGACTAACCTCTAAGCCGCACCATGCTCACTAAACTTTGTTTAACTTACGTGGATCGTTTCGCCTGCGACTGGCATCGACTTTCAACCACAAACCTAACTTACTACAACAATATTATACATTACTTTTAGCTATAGTCAAGATATAAATATTATTCGCTCCATTTTCTTTTAACTTTTGTGCGCAATGAAAAGCTGTGGCTCCAGTGGTTATAACATCATCAACTAATAGAATTCTTTTATTCTTTATAATCTTATTTTTTCGAATTTCGAAACATTTCTCCATATTACTCCATCGTTGTTCACCATTTAGACCTATCTGATCCTTAGTATTCTCAGTTTTAATTAAGCTTCTAAAAACAGGAATCTCTAAAAATCTAGATAAGTAGTTCGCCAAATACTCACTTTGGTTATACCCTCTGCTTTTTAAACTTTTTTTACTCATAGGTACATATGAAATTAAATCAAACTGTAATTCATTATTTTTAACAACTTCTAACATATATTTTGCTAAAATTTCACCACATATAAAATCATTTTTATATTTAAGCCTAATAATTAGTTCCTTCACAATACTAGAATAATAAAAAACTGACCTAACAAGATATTTTTCTTCATGGTGACCAATATAAAAGTTTTCTTGACACCACCTTAATTTCTTTGTGCATATAGTACATAATGTTTCATTTTCTTCGCTATACCCACCACAGATTACGCAAAACTCATCTCCTGAATATAAAAGCCCAGCCAAACAATAGAATATATTTTTTATATATTTAATAATCCTCTTTCCCACGCTTCCTCATTAAATTTTCTAGCTATACTTTTCGCTTCATCCATTTGCTCCGTTTCAACATTAGCTAAAAATATAGCCTCTCCTCCATGAGTATTGTCATATCTTCCGACCTTATTTGATAAACATAATAACTGTTTATAATTAAATCTATCATCATCAGCGAAGTAAACAATAACATCAATGGAATGAAATTGTAAGTAACTTTCTTCAAAATCATCTGTAACTATTATCCCCTTTTGTTTATTCATAAAGTTTAATTTAATATAATCATCATTTTTATTAGCAATAAATAAAAATATGTTCTCACTTAACTTTTCTTTAAAATTACTTAGATACTCAAATACCCCTTTAGCTTTTTCTGCGTCTGGTGTAAATATTATTACCTTTCTATTAGATATGATTGACCAATTCAAATATTCATAAACAACCAAGGGTATATCCATATTAAGATTTATTCTTGTAGTTATGATTCTGGGCTCTATGATTGGTATATTAATGCTTTTAAGTGGAAACATAATTGGGTCACTCTCACTTAAAATATTCTCCACAGAGTATGCTATAGCCGTGCCTTCCTCTTTACACATTTTTAATAATATTTTTTTTATTTGTTCTTTATTATATTTAGGAAAACTTCTAATATCATTATATATAACTAGATCAAATTTTTTTTCCAATTTTAACGCATTTTCATGACTACATATATATAAATACCCATTTTCACTATTATTTTTTGTTTGATCCGAATATACATATTGAGCTAAATTACTAAATTTATTTATATAGTAAATAATATCAGTATAACGTTTGTCTTCATTAGTTATATATAATATATTTTTCTTAGCATTAGCAAATGCAATTATAATGCTTAAAAATATATCTGAAGAGTTGTAAAACGCAGACACAACATCAATTCTTTTTTTATCCTTTAGAGAGTTTCTTAAAATTTCTTCACTAATTTCATCTTTTTCCGTGCTAAGGTTCAATTTCGCATAGTAAACCATATAAAATCTCCTTTACTAATTTTCATTAAGGTTTATGTTTTCATCTACTATCTGTCTTATTCTAAAGCCTAACGCAGAATACCTCTCGAAACTTCTATTGTTATCTTTCATAAAACTAATAGCTTTTATTGATCCTACTAAAACGACCATATTTTTCGCTCTAGTTATCCCTGTATAAAGTAGATTCCTGTTCATTAAAAGTGGAGGTCCCATAAACATAGGCATAATTACAACTTCAAACTCACTACCCTGGCTCTTGTGTATTGTAATAGCATACGCAAGTGTTAATTCTTCTAGAAATATGCCTTCGTATTCTACGCGCTTATCATCATCAAAAATAACAATGACATTTTCATTATCTTCATCAATATCTTCAACGTACCCTACATCACCATTGAAAATTCCAGTTCCATCTTCAGCCCTTGCGCTCATTTTATGCCACTTCATAGAATAATTGTTTTTAATCTGCATAACCTTATCGCCTACTCTAAATATGGTATTTCTATAATCCTTCTCTTTTTTATAAATAGATTTAGGGTTTAATACTTCCTGAAGCCTTTGATTTAAGTTTTCTATGCCCAATATCCCTTTTCTCATAGGGGAGAGTATTTGAATATGTTTCATCTTATCCCACTCTTTATTAAACTTTGGTAACCTAGTATTAATTAAAGTAATTATACTATCTAAAATTTTCTCTGGTTCACTTCTTTCAATAAAATAAAAATCTTTATCCTTTTTATTTAAAACAGGCATCTCTCCGTTATTAATTTTATGAGCATTCACAATAATCATGCTCTCCTGGGCCTGCCTAAAAATCTCCTTAAGTTTAACTACTTTAACACAATTACTGTCAATAATATCTCTTAGTACATTTCCCGGGCCTACAGATGGCAATTGATCTACATCACCAACAATTATAAGTCTAGTTCCTATGCTAATAGCTTTTAATAAATTGTTCATAAGCATTATATCTATCATTGAAGCTTCATCAACAATGAGCACATCACAATCTAATGGAGATTCCTCCGATTTAAAAAACTCAGACCCATCATCTGCGCCTACTCCAAGTTCGAGCAACCTATGTATAGTTTTTGCTTCGCGACCAGTCGCTTCTGTCATCCTCTTAGCAGCACGCCCTGTTGGCGCAGCCATAAATACTTTCATTCCCGCTTCTTCAAATACCTCTGTAATGCAGTTTATTATAGTAGTTTTACCAGTACCTGGACCTCCAGTTATAACCTCAATACTATTTCCCACAGCGTTACAAATAGCAGCCTTTTGAGACATTGCAAATTGTATGTTTTTTTCCTGTTCAAAATTTTTAATTTTCTCTTCTATATTTATCTCTAATTCATCATACTTAGCTACAGATAAAGTTATAATTTTTTTAGTAATACTTAATTCGCAATAATAAAAAGGCATAGTGAAAACACATTTTTCTTCATGAATATCTTCAACTTTTAATTTCCCCTGCAATACATTATCATAAATATTTTTCTCTATTTCGTCATCTGTAACCCCGAGAATATTTTTAGCTTCCCTATATAATTTTTCAAGTGGCATATAGGTATTTCCCATAGCGCAAAACTCATTAACTACATAATTAATTCCACTTTGTATTCTAAAAGGTGATTCTTTGTCAATACCTAAACTTCGTGCTATCTTATCAGCAATTTTAAAGCCTACTCCAGCAATAGTTTCAGTTAAAACATAAGGATTCTCTTGCACTACCTTAATAGACTCTCCTCCATACTTTTTATAAATTTTCACACATTGGTTAGGTGTTACCCCATAGGTTTGAAGAAATATCATTATGTTTTTAACTTCTCGTTGTTTAGAATAGGATTCAAAAATTAATTGAATCTTCTTTTGTCCTACACCATCAATCTCTTTTAATCTTTCAATTTCGTTATCTAGAATATTCATAGTATCTTCCCCAAAACGTTTAACAATCTTTTTAGCCGTTACTGGTCCAATACCTTGAATAACTCCCGAAGCTAAATATTTTTCTATACCTACAACAGAACTAGGTATTATTTCCTCACAGTACGTTATTCTAAACTGCTTCCCAAATTGCGGATGGGTAACCCATTCTCCAGTTAATTTCAGATTCTGACCTTCACTTATATATGGCACAATGCCTACCACAGTTATTTGTTCTTTCTTATCAAACAAATGAGCAATTATATAACCATTGTCTTCATTATGAAATACTACATCTTCGATTGTTCCTTGTATTTCTGGCATAAGATCTCCCCTATTTATAAATTTATATAATAATTTTACATCATATGTACTTTTTATCTTATTTTTTTCTTTTTACCTTTAGTATACCCCTATATTATATTTTATCAAAATGCCATTTAATAAATCATACAATAAAATAAGAGGGATAACAATTAACAATTGTTATCCCTCTTATTTTTGTATATATATTTTATTATAAATATTTTTTTATCTCATCAACTTTATTTAGTTTTTCCCAAGTAAGGTCTAAATCAGTTCTTCCAAAATGTCCATAAGCAGCTACTTGTTTATAAATAGGTCTTCTTAAATCTAACTCTCTTATAATAACAGCTGGTCTTAGATCAAATACTTTTTCAACTATCTCAACGATTTTATCATCGGATATTTTTCCCGTTCCAAAAGTATCAACTTCTATAGATACTGGTTTCGCTACTCCTATAGCATAAGCTAGCTCTATTTCTAATTTATCGGAAACCCCTGCAGCTACTAAATTTTTAGCAACCCATCTTGCAGCATACGCAGCAGATCTATCTACTTTTGTTGGATCTTTCCCTGAAAATGCTCCACCGCCATGTCTTCCGTATCCTCCATAAGTATCTACTATAATTTTTCTTCCAGTTAAACCTGAATCTCCTTGCGGACCTCCGATTACAAATCTACCTGTAGGATTTATAAAATATTTAGTATCAGCATCTAATAATTCACTTGGAACTGTAGGTTTTATTACATATTCCTTTAAATCATTTTCAATTTGATCATGTGTTGCATCTTTACCATGTTGGGTTGAAATAACAATAGTATCTATTCTAACTGGCTTATTATCTTCATACTCTACAGTAACTTGAGTCTTTCCGTCTGGTCTTAAGTAATCTAATGTACCATCTTTTCTTACTTCACTTAATTTTCTTGCGAGTCTATGAGCCATTGCAATTGGTAATGGCATGTACTCTGGTGTCTCATTTGTAGCAAACCCAAACATCATACCTTGGTCCCCAGCACCTATTGAATCTGTCTTATCAACTAGGCCTGCCTTCGATTCTAAAGCTTCATCAACTCCCATTGCTATATCTGCAGACTGCTCATTAATAGATGTAATTACCGCACATGTGCTAGCATCAAACCCGTATTTTGCTCTTGTATATCCTATGCCTTCAATGGTATTTCTAACAACTTTAGGAACGTCTACATAACAACTAGTTGTTATCTCTCCCATAACTAATACCATTCCTGTAGTAACCGCTGTTTCACAAGCAACTCTAGCATAAGGATCTTGTTCTAAAATAGCATCAAGTACTGCATCTGAAATTTGATCACAAATTTTATCTGGATGTCCTTCTGTAACTGATTCTGATGTAAATAATCGTTTCATTATAATTCTCCTTTCTAATGCCTAAAAATTTTTATATAAAAAACACCTCTTCCAAGTATAAGAAGAGGTGTTTTAACCATCTCCCTTATCTTGCAGGTTATAACTGCAGGAATTGGCACCATGGTGCGCAGCACCGGTTGCCGGGTTTCATAGGGCCTTTTTCCCTCCACCTCTCTTGATAAGAGTTATCATTATTAAGTTGCAATCATATTAACACATGCATTTTGTAGTGTCAACAGAATCGATATATTTTAAAATAAAGTCAATAAAAAAGACATCTAAAGATGTCTTTTGGTGGAGGAGGACGGATTCGAACCATCGAAACATTACGTAACAGATTTACAGTCTGCCCCCTTTGGCCGCTCGGGAACTCCTCCATATATGGAGCTGGCAATAGGAATTGAACCTACAACCTGCTGATTACAAGTCAGCTGCTCTACCGTTGAGCCATGCCAGCATGCATTTTATTCTTTTTAAATTTTATAATGGTGGGAACAACAGGGTTCGAACCTGTGACCCTCTGCTTGTAAGGCAGATGCTCTCCCAGCTGAGCTATGCTCCCAGAACTATTGATAAAATATGTGATTGGTGGAGGAGGACGGATTCGAACCATCGAAACATTACGTAACAGATTTACAGTCTGCCCCCTTTGGCCACTCGGGAACTCCTCCACTTTTGGAGCTGGCAATAGGAATTGAACCTACAACCTGCTGATTACAAGTCAGCTGCTCTACCGTTGAGCCATGCCAGCA
>Ga0209123_1000888_pt1 | contig 33883 bp, 27 predicted proteins | sample BarGraIncu00431A_FD_184500 | JGI IMG/M metagenome (GOLD analysis project Ga0209123, IMG submission 184500) | Arctic peat soil microbial communities from Barrow, Alaska, USA - Barrow Graham LP Incubations 004-31A (SPAdes) (version 2) | ecosystem: Environmental > Terrestrial > Soil > Wetlands >... | reverse complement strand
CACGGAGACAGCCGAGTCAGTCCATTATTATGTTACAGCGGTCCTCTCTGTCCGCACCGGTCCCGGCACCGAATTCCAGAAAATCAGATCTTATTCCGCAGGTGATGAGTTGGATTCGATCGCAGGAACCAGCAATGGATGGAAGAAAATTGCAGACGGCGAGTATGTCACTGCCGAATTCCTGTCGGTCACACCTCCGGAAACCCCGATGAGCGGAACCTATTACGCAATCGGCGATATCAATGTCCGTTCCGGTCCGGGTACCGAGTACCCGGTAACCAAAACACTTTCTGCAGGTGACGCGATTACGGTCACAGCCAAGACAGCAACCGGCTGGTACCGTACGGCAAAGGGCACGTATGTCAAAGCGGATGTGTGTTCCTCCACTCCTCCTGCCACACCGACACCGAAGCCCACCCCCACCCCGAAGCCTACTCCGACTCCGACCCCAAAGCCGACGCCGGCACCGGGAGAAAAAGTTTATGTAGGCGCATTCAAAATTACGTATTACGGGCCTACCGGCTTTCAAACGCATAGCGGTACTGACTGCACCGAAGGCCAGACGATAGCTGTGGATCCTTCTGTGATACCTCTTGGATCAAGGGTCTATATTAAAGGTATATCCATTGCAGGCAACTCCGGATATTTTATTGCAGAAGACACTGGTTCAGCAGTAAAAGGAAATGTTGTTGACATTTTTGCTAATGATGGGGAGTCCTCCTCATACAGCACAAAATATAATATTGAAGTCTATATCGTCACTCCGAACTGAAAACGTCCGGACAATGCCGTCAGGATGACTCTTCCGGCGGCCTCCCCTCCTTTTGCATCATGCGGTCAATGATTGCGTGATGTGCTTCCCCGTGTATGCACGCGTTTTGCGTGCATGGAGTCCGGGGATTTTGCCATGGATCAAAACTCTGAAAGGAACAATATATATGCCAAATGAAAAAAAGAAAGATTCAGGTCTTACACCCAAGCACAAACCGGAGATGAATCCGGCCACCCCTGACTACAACAACACAGTCAGACTTCCCGGAAAAGCAAAATCAGCAGAACCGCACGCACCAAAGACTGCCAGGATTTCTGAACCGCAAAGTGAAAAACCTGCAGGATATGCAGAGCGCCATTCGGTAAAACCCGCGAAATCAGCGGATCCCTTTACCTCAAAACCCGAAAGGAAACAGCTTCCTGTACCGGTAGACAGCATTCCGGGAACCAGGGTAACCTCATCGAGGACTTTCCCCGCATCGGCTCCCGTCTCAGCATACTCGCCCTTTACGCCCTCCCGTCCGGCCAAATCGATGCGGGCGCAGCCCTCTTTATCCAGGCCTGCTGCAACGGAAAAGCCTTCCCGTTTACCAAAAATAAGTGATGAAAAGATGCCGAATTTCTATCAGCAGTCAGCATCCAAACCGAAAAATATTAAAGAGAAGAAAAAGGGCGCCCTCCGTGTCATCCCTCTCGGCGGCCTCGGTGAAATCGGCAAGAATATGACTCTTCTGGAATTTGCCAACGATATCATTATTGTTGACTGCGGAATGGCATTCCCGGAAGAAGACATGCCTGGAATTGATGCTGTCATCCAGGACTACACATATGTAATACAGAACAAGGACCGCGTCAGAGGAATCTTTATCACGCACGGCCATGAAGACCATATCGGTGCACTCCCCTACCTGATGCGCGAACTGAAGTGCCCCATATACGGCGGGAAACTGGCCATCGAGCTGATTCGCGGTAAGCTGACCGATAAAGGAACAGGTACCCGCGGTGTTGAACTGAATCATTGTGTCGCCGGTGACGTCGTGAAAGCAGGCGGTTCTTTTGCCGTCGAATTTATCCGTGTCAATCACAGTATTGCCGACGCTTTCGCCCTGGCCATCCGCACCCCGGCCGGAGTTGTCATCCATACGGGTGACTTCAAGGTCGATTACACGCCGATCGACGGGGAACCGATCGATCTGCAGCGTTTTGCACAATATGGTTCCGAGGGTGTGCTTCTCCTTCTGGCAGATAGTACGAACGTTGAAGTCCCCGGATCCTCACCTTCCGAAAGGCAGGTAGGGGAATCATTCCAGCGGATTTTCCAGAATGCCCCCGGACGCCTCATTGTTGCTACATTCTCCTCGCATGTCCATCGTATGCAGCAAATCTTTACAGCTGCCGAAAAGTTCAACCGGAAAGTAGCTCTTGTAGGACGCAGCATGCTCAACGTATTTGCTGCCGCCAATTCGCTCGGATATATTGAAATGAAACCCGATACATTGATCGACATCAATGAGATTGACCGTTACCAGCCGGAGCAGATCGTCATTCTTACAACCGGAAGTCAGGCAGAGCCTATGGCTGCCCTGACACGAATGGCCTATGCCTCCCATAAGATTGTGGAAATCCATCAGGGCGATACCGTCATCCTGTCGGCGAACCGCATTCCCGGCAACGAAAAGCCGATCTACCGGGTAATCAACGAGCTTTTCAGACTGGGTGCAACCGTAATTTACGAGGCGCTTGCCGATGTTCATGTATCGGGCCATGCGTACCGCAATGAACTCCAATTGATCCACCAGCTGGTTAAGCCGCGTTATTTCATGCCGGTCCACGGTGAATACCGCATGCTTTTCCGCCATGCCCAGCTTTCCCATGGTTTAGGCCAGTCCTGGAACAACATTTTCATCCTGAACAACGGGGATATTTTCGAATGTTCCAAGGATATGGCAAGAATTTCCGGATATATCAATGCCGCTGCTGTCCTTATTGACGGATCCGGAGTAGGTGACCTTGACAACAGAGTCCTTCGCGACAGGCGTCTTCTGGCGGATGACGGCATCGTTGCCATTACGCTGGTCGTTGATAAGAAGGGCAAAATGCTTGCGGCTCCCGGTGTGCAGGCAATGGGCTTCCTGTATGAAAGCGAATCCGCGCAGGTTATAAAGGACTCATCCGAGAAACTTACGGCCTATATCGGAAAATGCAGCCAGCAAAACAGAAGCATACATTCCATTGTGGATTCCGGACAACTGCGTGATTATTTGAAGAGCCTGCTTTTTGAGAAAACGAAAAGAAGGCCTATGATCCTGATTTCACTTACGCAGGTATAATCACCTTTAGTAAGGTGTCAAGTACCTTGTTGGACCGCCATTAGAAAAACCATCCGAAAAAGGCTTATAAAAATATCAGTGTCCGCGGCGTACTTCGATTACGTCGCGGATTGCTTTTAGCCGTCCGACAACGCGGTCATACTGGTTCTGGCTCTTCACTTCTATTGTCATATTGAAGTTAGCCGTGACATCCTTCATCGCCTGCAGCTGAGCTGTGATAATCGAGACTTTCTCTTCTGAAATGGCATTGGAAATATCCGCCAGCAGATGCCGCCTGTCATGGGCCAGAATGCTGATTTCCACCTGATAACTTTCCTGTTCACCGCGTTCATCCCAATACACGTCAATGAGGCGGGAAGCTTTTTCCGCATCCTTTGCCGTATCACCGGAGTTTTTCAGGATATTGCGGATATTGGAACAGTCGGTACGGTGCACGCCGACGCCGTTGCCACGGGTGACATACCCGATAATGGGATCACCGGGAACCGGGCTGCAGCAGCGGGAAAGATGCACAAGGCAGTTTTCAATCCCTTTTACAACAATGCCGGATTCGTTGAGCTTTTTGTTTTTCCGGACCGTCTTACTCTTCGGAAGCGCTTTTGAGGAAATAATCAGGTTCTCTTCCGTGATCCCCGTGGGAAGAGGCGAATAAACAACCTGGCCTGCCTGCGTGACACGGTACCCAAGCTTGAATCGCTCGTCCTCAGGCAGGGTTTTAATGTGTTCGTCCTTCAGGCGGCTGATAATCTTGGAGGCCGGAATACCGCCGTATCCGACAGCTGCATACATATCATCTGCGGATATAAATGACTGCTTGCGGAGAACTGTTTCCATATAATCGGCCCGTGTCAGCTGGGCAAAAGTAAAGCCCGTCTTCCTGATATCGCGTTCCATTACTTCGCGCCCGTGCAGGATGTTCTCTTCACGCATTTCTTTTTTGAACCACTGGTTGATTTTCGACCGGGCCGCCGAACTCTTTACAATTTTAAGCCAGTCCCTTGAGGGTCCGTGGACCTTCTCGGAAGCAAGTATTTCGACAATATCCCCGTTCTGCAGTTCATAGGTCAGCGGAACAATTCGTCCGTTCACTTTGGCGCCGTACATACGATTACCGACTCCGCTGTGAATCGTATACGCAAAGTCGATCGGGACCGAGTGCGCAGGCAGGGAAATTACATCGCCTTTGGGCGTAAATACAAATACTTCATCGACAACAAGTCCGTTCTTGAGTGTGTCGAGGAATTCACCGGCATCCTTTGAGTCGCCCTGCCAGTCAAGAAGCTGGCGCAGCCACGAAAGCTTGGTATCGATTGTTTCCTGGGAGTTATGAGGTCCGGCTGTCGCGCCTTCCTTATATCTCCAGTGGGCGGCAATTCCATATTCAGCCGTACGGTGCATGGAAAATGTGCGTATCTGCACTTCAAAGGGCGTGCCCTTTTTGCCGATTACCGTCGTATGCAGCGACTGGTACATATTGGGTTTGGGCATCGCAATATAGTCCTTAAACCGTCCGGGCATCGGATAATACAAATCATGTACCAGTCCCAATACCGCATAGCAGTCCGAGACTGTGCTTACGATGATCCGGCAGGCAAAGAGGTCGAAAATCTGATCGAGCGTCTTGCCCTGCTTTTTCATTTTGTTGTAAATGCTGTAAAAATGCTTGGGGCGGCCTTCGATCTCCGCATCAATTCCCATTTCCCCGATTCGTTTCTGAAGCTCACTTACCACCTCAGACAGGAACTCTTCACGTTCCGAACGTTTCTGCGAAATCGCTCCGACGAGCTCGTAATACGAGTCACGGTCAAGATACCGAAGGCAAAGATCCTCAAGTTCCCATTTAATTTTGTAAATTCCGAGGCGGTGCGCCAGCGGAGCGTAGATATCCAGGGTTTCCTTGGCCTTTTCCATTTGTTTTTCCGGCGGAAGATGCTTGATCGTACGCATATTGTGCAGGCGGTCGGCCAGCTTGATCAGGACAACACGGATATCCTTCGCCATGGCCAGAAACATTTTGCGCATGTTTTCTGCCTGTGTCTCTTCTTTAGATGAATAGGGAATCCGGCCGAGCTTTGTTACCCCGTCGACCAGAAGCGCAACATCCTCACCAAACAACTCTGAAATAATGCTCACGCTGACATCGGTATCCTCCACGGTATCATGCAGGAGGGCAGCGACCAGCGTGTCCGTATCGACTTCAAGCTCTGTAAGAATCTCCGTAGTCGCAAGGGGATGAATGATATAGGGTTCACCGGTTTTTCTCAGCTGGGGACCATGCGCCTTAAATGCAAAAACAAAAGCACGGCGCAGCTTGTCCGACTCGTCCTTTTCCGTATAGCTTTTGTAGCGCTGAATAACTTCTTCAAAAGATTCCAAAATTTCGGGGGCCAGATTATCCGGGAAAGTAAAGTCGCGCAGATCAGCTTCAAAGAGCTCCAGTTTCCTGGCCTCTTCGGATTTTTCAAGCATCTTCGCCGAATCTTTTTTTCCTTCTGCAGTCATAACGGCTTGCCTCCCCCGGCAAATAATCGTTGATATGTCGGTGTATTTTCCAGTTTAACCTTGCCGTCAACAAATAACAAGGTGAAGCATACCCTCTGTCCCCTCCGGGAATATAATCGAATCAGGCCGGCCTCGACAAAAACGTCCAAAATGCGGCCCAGCGCAAATCCATGCAGCGAAATGCCGTAATTTGCCGACACAAACCGTGCCATAAGCCCCAGATCGCAGAGTGTAATTTCATCCGCACACCTTGTCCGGAGAAACTGGTATGTTTTTTTGAAGTCATCCTTCTCCGGAAGAAGCTTCTCCACGGCAGTCTTTGAAAGCACTGCCAGCTGCTTTAACGGAAGGTGATTCTCATAAAGTTTTTCAAAGACTTCCGGCGTATCATAGAGCAGCGCTCCCGTTTTTGAGAAATGCATATCAGCCACCTGCATGGAAAGTGACTCGCGATTTTTCCAGACGGAAATGGTCAGCCCGAAAACAACATCGACTGTAATTCCCGGTTGATACAGTTCTTCCAGATGGCCCATTCCGAAGCAGATACCATCACAAATTGTGCCCTCACCTTCCGGTCCGGGCAGCAAAAACTGTATTTTCAAATGCTTACCGTTACTGCAGCCTGATGCCTGCCTGATTATGCAGTTCCTGACCAGAAATTTCGGTTCCCGGTTTCCTTCGCCGAAAGGCGCAAGGCCCGCAATCTCACGGCAGGTCTCCAGTGTAAAGTCCTCTGCTGTAAGGCTCGCATCGATACCTATCGACGGTTCGCAGGGCTCCTCTGAACGCTGAAGGTCATACTCCTCGAGCGATTTCGAAAATTGTGCAAACATATCAGCAGCCACGGTAATCCCGGCGGCTTTTGGATGTCCGCCGAACTGCTGCGTGAATTCCTGGGCAAATTCAATTGCCTCAAGGATGTTGTATCCTTCACAAGCCCTGGCTGATCCTTTCAGAAAGCCTTCCTGCCCGGAGACTTCAGTGAAAACAATCGCAGGCCGGTTATATCGGGCGGTGAGCCTGGATGCAACAATACCAATAACACCCGGGTGCCAGTTTTTCCCGCACACCAGAATCGGACCGGTATGTGTATGTACAACCGGGTCGCCTTCTTTAGGGTTTTCCAGAAGAGCTACTGCTTCATCAAAAATCGCCAGTTCAATTTCCTGCCTGCGGGTATTTTCCTGAGACAATATCCCGGCAAGGGTAACGGCTGTTTCTTCATCTGCTGTCATTAAAAGCTCAACTGCGCGCGAAGCGTCCCCCATGCGTCCGGATGCATTAATACGGGGGATCAGCATGAAGCTGACGGAAGTCGCTGAAAGCTTCTGATCATTCTGATGGGCAATATCATAAAGTGCACGCACGCCGATTCTTTTCATCTGCGTCAGCACCGCCATACCTTCTTTTACCAGCATTCGGTTTTCATCGAGAATCGGAACAACGTCCGCAATTGTGCCAAGAGCCGCCAGGTCAAGATATGCACGCCAGTCCTCCGGCTTTGTAAGAGGCGCCAGGCGGGTGCAAAGAGCCTGTACAAGCTTGAGTGCGACACCGACACCGGACAGCTGGGAAAACGGATACAGGCTGTCGGCACGTTTGGCATTCAAAACTGCCAGAGCCGCCGGAAGTTCAGGTTTTACTTCATGATGGTCAGTAATAATTACGTCGATCCCCGCCCGGTTAAGTGAAGCCACTTCGTCGAAATCCGCAACGCCGCAGTCAACGGTAATGACAAGCGACGGCTTTTTTTCGATAATCCTGGAAAAAAGCGCCCCCGACATACCATAACCCTCCGACATGCGGTCCGGAATCAAATAGGAACAATCCGCACCCGTTTTCCGAAGGAAAAGTATAAGAAGTGCCGTCGCGGTAATGCCGTCGGCGTCATAATCACCGTACACAAGAATAGTCTCCCCGCCGGTAATCGCTGCCGAAATACGTACGCACGCACGTTCCATATCAGGAAACAGCATGGGATCGTGCCATCCGTTATGTTTATCGGATAAAAAATCACGCATCGCCTCCATCTCCGTGATTCCTCTTGAAACAAGAAGCCGCGAAGTAAGCGGAAGGCTTTTCACATCCCGGGAGGCCGTCTCCGGCATATTCCATTTCTTCTCAATCAGTATCAAAATATATCCTTTCGGAGCGTCCCGGAAATCATTCCAGATGCCACCCGGATAAAAAATCTACCGGGTAGAAACACTCATTTTCGAAAAATGTATCCGGAAAGAAAAAAACCCGACGCAAATGCATCGGGTCTTTACCAGTCAATTTGCAAAATCAGCGCTTGCGCTTTCTGGCAGCTTCTGACTTCTTCTTACGTTTCACGCTCGGCTTCTCGTAATGTTCTCTTTTACGAACCTCAGCGAGAACTCCCGATCTTGCGCACGAACGCTTAAAACGGCGCAACGCACTATCAAGGGACTCGTTTTCCTTAATTCTGATTTCTGACACTTATATCCCTCCCCTCGTGCGGTAAACTTATGAGCCGAAAAAGGCATAACTGCCGCTTCTGATAACTCATAACGTGGGTATTATACCTGTAATTGATAGACACGTCAAGAATGAGTGAGTACCTTTTTTCGCTGTCTTGGGCTGGCGCCCTGCGAAAGGCGCTGCAAAAAGGTACTCACTCATTCCGGCAGGGGGGCTGCCGCCCCCATGGAGCCTTTTTTCGCTGTCCTGGGCTGGCGCCCTGCGAAAGGCGCTGCAAAAAGGAAAGATTATTTTGCAAATTTGCAATTTCCACTTGTATAAATTGCATTTTTTGTGTAAAATTTGTCTTGGCAAGGGTGCTGTCGCGATTGCCCTGCCGATAACAAGATGCAGTTATGCATATTTTTTTCAGAGGCAATGGAGTCACTGAGGTTAGGTCACACATTTTGTGCGGGTCTGACGGAGGTGACTTTTTTAGTGGGAAGGATCAAGAATGAACGCCGATATCGCATGGCTTTTAACCGCTTCTGCATTAGTACTGTTTATGACGCCCGGACTTGCTTTTTTTTACGGCGGTCTCGTCAAGCGGAAAAATGTAATCAATACAATGATGACAAGTGTATTCGTTATGGGAATGGCCTCCGTAATGTGGGTGCTCGTAGGTTACTCGCTGTCTTTTTCCGGAGATATCGGCGGAATTATCGGGAATTTCAAGTGGCTGGGACTTAATAATTTCGGTCCCGAAGCAGGCCCCTGGCTTCCGGCTGTTCCGAATCTTGTCTTTGCCATTTTCCAGATGATGTTTGCCGTCATCACGCCTGCCGTGATCTGCGGGGCAGTTGTAGAACGCATGCGGTTCTCTGCCATGGCAGTTTTTGTAACGGTTTGGTCACTTCTTGTTTATTACCCCCTGGCTCATATGGTCTGGGGCGGCGGGTTGATTTCCCAGTTGGGCGCCGTTGACTTTGCAGGAGGATATGTTGTTGAAATCAATTCCGGAATATCTGCGCTGGTGGCTGCCATTGTTGTCGGAACCAGAAAGCACCATGGGAAAATCACCTACCATCCGCATAATGTTCCTTTCGTTTTCCTTGGTGCCAGCATTCTCTGGTTCGGCTGGTTCGGTTTTAATGCCGGCAGTGCAGGCGGTGCTAATTTTCTGGCAGCCCACTCCTTTATGACAACAAATACGTCGGCAGCCGCAGCCCTCCTTGTCTGGATGATTATTGAAAAAATACATAACAACAAACCGACACTCGTCGGCGCATCCACAGGTCTGGTCATCGGACTGGTCGCCATCACTCCCGGCGCCGGATTTGTTCCGATTTGGGCATCCATTATCATCGGTGCATGTGCAAGTATCATCTGCTATCTCTTCATCACCAGGATTAAACCGAAATTTCGTCATGATGATTCACTTGATGTTTTCATCTGCCATGGAATCAGCGGTATCTGGGGATGCATCTCAACCGGAATTTTTGCATTGACTTCAATTAATGGTGTTGCAAAATGGAACGGTTTAGCTTATGGTGAAACTGCACTCTTCCTTCGACAGCTGGCAGCTGTCGGAATCACCGTCGTCGTAGCTGTATTGGGTACACTCGTATCTCTCGGGGCAGCCAGACTGGTGACAGGAAGACTGCGTGTCCCGGTCACATCTGAAGATATCGGACTCGACATAGCAGAGCATGGAGAAAACGCATATCCTTCCTTTTTAGGATTGGATTAGTTCAAGGGAGAACTTCCATATGAAAAGAATCGAGACTGTCATTCGTCCGGAGAAGCTTGAATCACTTAAAGAAGCTCTGAACGATATGCAAATCAGAGGAATCACCATTACTCCGGTCATGGGCTGCGGAAATCAGCTTGGCTGGAAAGAGTCCGTCCGCGGCAGCGACACAGTACTGACCATTTTACCCAAAATCATGCTCATTTTGATTATTGCAGATGATAAGCTCGAGGAAACAATCGAGACGATCATCAGGGTGGCACAAACCGGAGAAGTAGGTGACGGCAAAATTTTTGTAAGCGAAGTCACGGATTGCATCAGAATCAGAACGGGCGAACGCGGTGAAATCGCAATTTAATAAATCATAAATATGGTTATAGCTTTGACTCCTGTGCTTCCCGCACAGATTGACTCAATGAGATGACATAAGACACGACTCTGTTCGGAGGCAATGGAGCCACTGGAATCTGTTCATGCAGCAAATGCGCATGATTGGATGCGGTGGTTTTTTATTTGGAGGAAATCGTATGAACTCAGCGGATATTGTCTGGATTTTGGTCTCATCAGCACTGGTACTTGTTATGACGCCGGGACTTGCATTTTTTTATGGAGGAATGGTTAAAAGGAAAAACGTCATCAACACAATGATGGCTTGTGTCTTCATTATGGGGATGGCTTCCATTATGTGGGTGCTGTTTGGGTATTCCCTTTCATTCTCCGGGGACATCGCAGGCATAATCGGGAATTTTAACTGGTTCGGCCTGAACGGTGTCGGCGGTGCTCCCGGCCCATGGCTTCCGACCGTTCCCAATCTCGCTTTCGCCATTTTCCAGATGATGTTTGCCATCATCACACCTGCACTTATTACCGGTTCAGTTGTGGAGAGGATGCGCTTCTCTTCTCTTGCTGTATTTACAACCGTCTGGTCAGTTGTCGTTTATTATCCCCTGGCCCACATGGTCTGGGGCGGCGGTCTTCTTGCCCAGCTCGGCGCCATCGATTTTGCCGGCGGCAACGTCGTCCATATCAGCTCGGGTGTCTCGGCGCTTGTCATTGCCCTGGTTATCGGGAAACGCAAGCATCACGGCAGAATAACATATCATCCGCACAATATTCCCTTTGTATTTCTTGGAGCGGCTCTGCTGTGGTTCGGGTGGTTCGGCTTTAATGCAGGAAGCGCAGGAGCTGCCAACGAACTTGCCGTACACGCATTCATGACGACTAATACGTCCTGTGCCGCTGCCCTGCTTTCCTGGATGCTGATTGAAAAGCTGCACAATGGTAAACCGACCCTTGTCGGGGCATCGACAGGCCTGGTTATCGGACTTGTTGCCATCACGCCCGGTGCAGGCTTCGTACCCATTTGGGCATCTATCATTATTGGTGCTCTTGTCAGCCCAATCTGCTATTTCTTCATAACAGTGGTCAAGCCCAAACTAGGCTATGATGATTCCCTTGACGCTTTCGGATGCCACGGTATCGGAGGAATATGGGGAAGCATTGCAACCGGTATTTTCGCAATGACATCGATAAACGGCGTAGCAAAGTGGAATGGTCTGGCCTTTGGTGAGACAGCCCTTTTCTGGAGGCAGCTTGCAGCTGTCGGTATTACAATCGTCGTATCCGTAGCCGGAACCTTAATAGCCCTTGCAGCAGCCAAACTACTTACACACAGCCTGCGTGTCCCGCTTTCTTCGGAGGATATCGGACTGGATATTGCCGAGCACGGGGAGAACGCCTATCCGTCCTATCTGGGATTGGATTAATTTCAAGGATCTGCAGTATAGGAGGATTCATTTTATGAAAAAGATAGAAACCATTATACGGCCCGAAAAACTGGAAGCAATCAAAGAAGCCCTGAACCGCATACAAGTCAGAGGCATGACAATCGTCCCCGTGATGGGCTGCGGGAACCAGCTGGGGTGGACGGAATCCGTCCGCGGAAGCGATACGCTTCTGACCGTCCTTCCAAAAATCCTGCTGATCCTTATCATCACAGATGAGAAAATCGATGAAACCATTGCTGCGATCATCAACGAGGCACAGACCGGAGAAGTCGGCGACGGCAAAATCTTTATAAGCGAAATTACGGAATGTATACGAATCCGTACAGGGGAACGAGGCGAAGGAGCGGTCTAGGGGGAGGAATCAGCTCTGCTCTTTTTGCTCAAATCCTTGCGTGAGCAGACCGGCTGCATTCGCTCCCATGTCCTCGGGCTTGCGCCCTGCGTAAGGTCGCTCACACAACCGGTCTGTTCACTGTGCACACCCTTCGGGGTGCTAAGGAAACTGATATCCTCGGTTTAACGCTCTGTGTATGACAAGTTCAAAAAAAACATCCATGCCTTTTCAAGGGGCTTCATACCAAAAATCCAATTTACAAAAACGCTCCTCCGGATGAATTCTGAAGGAGCGTTTTCTTTATTGATTTTATACAAAATAGTCAGATATGCCCATTCGCGGCGGGTGTTCCTACTATAACATTTTTGCGCCGAGCTTTATGCCGCCGATCAGGTGGAAATGTACGTGCATAACGGTCTGCCCGCCGTCTTCACGGCAATTGTTGATCAGCCGGAATCCCGATTCAACTCCGGTAATTCGGGCAACTTCGGGAACTGCCTTCAGAACGGCTGTCATGACCTGCTGGCCTTCTTGTGTGGCGGACAGATCAAGGATGTCGTCGAAGTGTTTTTTGGGCACAATGAGGACGTGGACAGGCGTGATCGGCTTCAAGTCATTGAAACAAATGACATCGTCGTTTTCATACACAACATTGGATGGAATTTCTTTTTTGGCAATCATACAAAAAACACAAGGCATGGTATTTCTCCTTATCTGTTTTTGCTTCGGAATGAAAATTTCTTAAGCTCCGAGCTGCTTTTTGATTGTACTTCGCGCCGCGTCCAGTGCGTCGGCAAGCTTTGTTATATCTTTACCGCCTGCCTGCGCCATATCGGGACGCCCGCCCCCGCCGCCTCCGGCCGCTTTTGCCGTCTCACGTATGATATTTCCGGAATGAATTCCTTTACTTAATGCTGTCGGGGTTGCCATGGCGACAAAAAGAAGTTTGCCTTCTTTTATCGTAGTAAGGACAACTACGCCGGCTTCAAAATGATCACGGACCTGATCGGCTGTCGCACGCAGGGCATCTGCATCTTCGGCTGTTATGGAGGCGATAACAATCGATACTCCGTTAATCACATCCGCTTTGCCGGCTAAATCTTCAGCTAGTCCGGCAGACTTCTGTTCCTGAAGAAGCGACAGTTCTTTTTCGAGTGCTTTAACTTCAGCCATGGTCGCACGGATTCTTCTGACCAGCTGATCCTGTGTGGTTTTCAGGGATTCACACGCAGCCTCAATAGTAGCCTGCTCATTTTTGGCAAGTTCATATGCGGCCGATCCCGTAACGGCTTCGATACGTCGGATGCCGGAAGCAACTCCGGTCTCGGACAAGATTCTTATCTGACTGGCCTGGCTTGTATGTGTCAGGTGAGTACCGCCGCAGAACTCCCTGGAATAAGGATTTTCCTGGTCACCAACGGTTACGACACGGACTTCGTCGCCGTATTTTTCACCGAAAAGGGCCATAGCCCCAAGCTTTCTGGCTTCATCGATCTTCATGACACGTGTGACAACCGGCATGTCGGCAAAAACTGCCTCATTTACCATATCCTCAACCTGACGGAGTTCGTCATCCGTAAGAGGCTGGAAATGAGTGAAGTCGAAGCGAAGGCGGTCTGCAGTTACAAGGGAGCCGGACTGTTCGACATGATCGCCGATGACTGTCCGGAGTGCCTTTTGCAGGATATGCGTCGATGTATGGTTTCTGGCAATGGACATTCGATGGCTTGCATCGACGCGCATTCCCAGCTCGTCCCCTGCTTTTAGAGTACCTTCGTTAACAGTAAGGCTATGCAGGAATTTGTTCGCTGCGTCTTTTTCGACAGAGGTAACATGGGCAAAGAATCCCTTCGCCATGACAACTCCCTCGTCTGTAACCTGCCCGCCGGATGTTGCATAAAAAGGCGTCCGGTCGAATATTGCAATCACTTTATCACCGGCAAACGCTTCCGGAACCATTTGAAGAGTCCCCTCTTCATCTTCCTTCAGAAGATACAGCAGTTTCCCGTTGACAGAGAGTTCGTCATATCCGACAAAAACAGTCGGGGATTTATCCGACAGCAGTTCGGCCGGAAGTTCCTTGCCGCCCCAGGCCGTCCCTGTTTTAGCTTTGGTTGCGGCACGGGCCGCATCTTTCTGGGACTTCATTGCTGTCTGAAAACCAGTCTCATCGAGTGCAAGTCCTGCATCCTGGGCGATTTCCCGTGTCAGGTCCAGAGGAAAACCGAATGTATCATGAAGCATGAAGACCTGGTCTCCGGCAAGAGTCAAAAGTCCTTTGGCCTTTGCCTCGGAAATATAGGTGTTCAGAATTTCGGTGCCTTGTTCAACCGTACGCAGAAATGCTTCTTCTTCTTTGCGTATAACGGTCATTATGTACGTCTGCTTTTCAAGAAGTGCCGGATAAGCCGTTTGATTGAGTTCAACAACAACAGCGGCAATCTCCGTAAGGAACAGATCCGTGATGCCGAGAAGGCGGCCATAACGGGAAGCACGGCGCAGCAGGCGGCGAAGTACATAGCCGCGTCCTTCATTGGAAGGAAGAACACCGTCGGAGATCATCATCGTAGTGGAACGCACATGATCGGTTATGACGCGTATTGCAATATCGGTTTTTGGATCTTTACCATAATCGACACGGGCCTTTTCGCAGACCGTATCAAGGATCTTACGAACCGTATCCACCTCAAAAAGATTATCGACACCCTGCAGGATACAGGCAAAACGCTCGAGGCCTGCCCCGGTATCAATATTTTTCTTTGCAAGGGGCGTATATGTGCCGTCTTCCTCGCGGTTGAACTGTGTGAAAACCAGATTCCAGAACTCAACGTAACGGTCGCAGTCACAGCCGACTTTACAGTCGGGAGATCCGCATCCATACTCCGGCCCGCGGTCAAAATATATCTCCGAACAGGGTCCGCAGGGGCCTGTCCCGTGTTCCCAGAAATTATCTGCCTTACCCAGGCGCGTGAGGTGATCCTCCGGTACTCCGACGTCATCACGCCAGATTGCATAGGCCTCATCATCCTCTTCATAAACAGAAGGATACAGGCGGTCGGCCGGCATTTCCAATACTTCAGTGCAGAATTCCCATGCCCACGGGATAATTTCCTTCTTAAAATAATCACCGAAGGAGAAATTACCAAGCATCTCAAAATATGTGCCGTGACGTGCCGTGTGCCCGACCCGCTCAATATCCGGGGTGCGGATGCACTTCTGGCATGTAGTCACTCGAAGCGACGGCGGTGTCTGTGCTCCCGTAAAATACGGCTTCAGCGGCGTCATACCGGCATTAACCAACAGGACCGACGGGTCATTAAGCGGTACCAGTGAAAAAGACGGCAGGCGCAGATGTCCTTTTAATTCAAAAAATGACAGAAACTTTTCGCGAATTTCATTTAATCCAAGAGGTTCCATGAAATAATTCTCCTATTTCTCTGCCCGATTTAAAAACAGGCCTCACGAGATCGTCCAAAAGCGAACGAAAACAGAGGTTTTTACGGACATGCATTAACTTATTGATTTTACATTAAACGGGCAAAAAAAGGAATGCCCTTTTTGCTCACGCCTCAATTGAAACGGATGTCGCCAAAAGGATACTCCTTTGATTTGCATACGGGGTTTTACACCTTTTTGATTACTTGACAGCAGCTGCCTCAATTTTCTTATTGCGGAAATAGAGGAAAATATCAGTTGATACCATGATTACATTCGGGAAATAGAAGAAAAAAGCCAGGTTGTATGTGCCGGAGAAACACTTGGAGGCGATACCGCAGAAATAGCCGAACAGGATAAAACACATAAAGAGCAGGCTTTTGCCCTTGGTAGACCGGGAACGGTAAGAACGGAAGATGGAGAGCGGCCATGACACACCGAAGCTGATAATCATAATTGTTTCGAGAATACTTGCATAATCCATTTTTTTACTTCCTCATCATTTCTATTTTTGTATTTATTGTGGTCATTCATGTCCGTGTGTATATGTCGGCAGCAGTTTCGGGGATTCTATTTCACTTCTGATTCCTGCTGTTTCCATTTCCTCTGCGAATTCCGTAACATGACTGATTGTCAGCTTCCCGACAGTGATATCCCTGCATTTGGCTGCTGTATTTTTACCTGCAGCCCTTCCGAAAACAATGATGTCCAGAAGGGAGTTCCCCATCAGCCGGTTCTTGCCGTGGATACCCCCTGCCGCCTCGCCGGCGACATACAGGTTTTCAATATTGGTCTCACATTTGTCATTTATCTGCAGGCCGCCGTTCTGATAGTGAAGCGTCGGGTATACAAGAATCGGCTCTTTACGGATGTCAATGTCATACTTTTCAAACATACGAAGCATGGCGGGAATCCTCTGTTCTATGGTTCCTTCCCCGTTTATCAGTTCAATCATAGGTGTATCAAGCCATACGCCGATTCCATCCGATGTATGGATACCTTTTTTACGGATGGTACATTCACGTATGATTGCCGCAGCTGCAACATCACGGGTCTCCAGCGGATGTACAAAAACTGTCCCGTTCGTATTGATGAGTTTTGCGCCCAGGGAACGAACTTTTTCAGTAACAAGTGCTCCGAAAATCTGCTCGGGATAAGCTGCACCTGTAGGATGATACTGAAGTGTCTCTGCATATAAGAGCCTGGCACCAGCCCGGTAACCCAGAATCAGGCCGTCGGCTGTGGCCCCGTAATGGTTGGAAGTCGGAAAGCCCTGGTAATGAAGCCTTCCTGCACCGCCTGTTGCGATAATAACGGTCTTTGCCCGTGCAATAAGGATTTCTTTGGTCTCCATGTTAATCAGCACGGCCCCGGCCGCCCTGCCCTGTTCGTCAAGAATTAATTCGATAGCTGATGTAAAGTCGACAACCTGAATATCACGGTTGAGCACTTCGTCGCGGAGCGTACGCATGATTTCGGCGCCTGAAAAATCCTTTGCCGCATGCATTCTCTTACGGGAGGTTCCGCCGCCGTGGGTTGTAATCATCGTGCCGTCGGGTGCCTTATCAAATTCCACACCGAGTTCGTTCAGCCACTTGATTGCATCCGGGGCTTCGGTAACGAGTTTTCTGACCAGTTCCGGCTTGTTGGCATAATGACCGCCGCCCATAGCATCAAGATAATGCTGTGCGGGCGAGTCGTTCGGCTTATCAGCTGCCTGGATGCCGCCTTCAGCCATCATCGTATTGGCGTCCCCCATACGGAGCTTGGTAACAATCAGCACCTTTGCACCGGCTTTTTGTGCTTCTATTGCAGCCGACGTGCCGGCACCGCCGCCGCCGATAATCAGGATATCGACATCATAGTCGATTTTCCCGAAGTCTATGTCCATGACAGAGATCCTGCTGTTTGCCTGCAGCAGTGCTGCGAGCTCGGTAGGAACCATATCCCCACTATTCGGACCAATCTGCAGGGAAACAAATTTATCCTTCTTATAATCAGGATGATAAGTGACAAGAAGGGTTCTCTTCTCTTCCGCAGACATTCTATCGGGTTCCATGACGGCATTTTCCGCTCTTGCCGCTTCAACTTTATGAATCGAAGCAAGCATTTCTTCTGTGTACATATCAGCTATCTCCTTACTCTTCTATCACTCTGGTATTGTATAACTCCCTGATTTCCTCTACCGGTTTCTGCATTAAGCTTTCCAGCAGATCGGAGAAGGCTCCGTCTTCAATTTCCCGGACCCTGTTCTCAAGATGCTCGGATTTGGGCGCCAGATACTTACCGTTGAGGCGTCTTGCCAGAAGGGATACCTGCGGATGGGAAATGCCTGCCGGGCATCGCGAAGAGCATACCCCGCACATAACGCAGTCAAATGATTCCTCCGCACACTTCTCATATTCCCCGCGCTGTGCGTATGCAATATACTGCATGACATTCAGTCCCTGCGTACAGCTTTTCGTACAGGCATTACAGCCGATACAGCTGTAAATTTCAGGGTAAAGCTGCATCATGATCTGCTCGGTCGGCTTTATCTTGTTGATATCATAACCCTGTTTTACCAGCGGGAAAAAAGGAAGCGTGGCAATGTACATGTTGTCTTCCACTTTTATCTGGCAGGCAAGGCAGGCCTTCAGCTCCCTGTCGCCTTTAATTCTGTATATGGTTGCGCATGCACCGCAGAAGCCATTCCGGCAGCCGCAGCCGCGGATCAGCTGGTAGCCGGCATATTCCATTGCACACATTATTGTCAGATTGGAGGGAACACTATACTTTTTGCCCATTAAAAAAATGTTTACCATGTTTTCCATATACATGCGATCTCCTTATCAATATTCATTCGGAAGTTCATCAAGCTGGTCACAGCGAAAAACCGGACCATCCTTGCAGACGTATTTGTCCCCGATGTTGCAGCGGCCGCATTTGCCTACACCGCACTTCATTTTGAGCTCCATCGTTGTAAATACCTGTTTCTTCTCGAACCCTAATTCCTGCAGCCCGGCAAGCGTATACTTTATCATAATGGGAGGTCCGCAGATAATGACCGTCTTATTTACGTCAAAACCGAGTTCTTTCACATAATTGGGAACAAATCCCACATGGCCGGTCCAGCCTTCCTGTTCGCGGTCAATCGTAAGATGTACATGAATGCCTTCTTCCCGGCTCCATTCATCGATGATTTCCTGGTAGTCGACAAGATCTTCCATACTTCTTGACCCGTATACAATATCGACCGTTCCATAGTTTTCGCGGAAATGGCGTACATAGTTGATTACCGAGCGCAGCGGCGCAAGACCGATGCCGCCGGCAACAAAAAGCAAGTCCTTGCCGCTGAAATCAGTGTCGACAGGAAATCCGTTCCCGTAAGGACCGCGGATAGTAATCGTCTGACCGGGTTCCATCCTATGCAGCCAGTTTGTCAGGCAGCCGCATTTCTTGATGCTGAACTCCATATATTCAGTATTGGTCGGCGAGGAAGTGATGGAAAACATCGCTTCGCCGATACCCGGAATGGACAGCATCGCACACTGGCCGGGAATATGCGTAAAGCACTTCCCGCCATCCGGTGCAGCCACCCGGAAGGTCTTGACATCCGGAGTATCCGTGCGGACATCCGTAACTTTCCCAAGCTTGGGAATTAAAGTATCTTCTGTCATATTATTCATCCCCCAGTGCTCTTGCCACCTTGGCAATATTCATCGAAACCGGACATTTAGCAAGGCATCTTCCGCATCCGACGCAGCCATATTCCCCGTTATTATTAGCCGGGAAATAGATCAGTTTGTGCATGAATCTCTGGCGGAATTTCTCCGTCTGTGTAATTCGGGGGTTGCCGTGTGCCATCTTTGTAAAGTCAGAATACATGCAGCTGTCCCAGCAGCGGAAACGTTTGACTTCATGTCCGGTATCAAAATCGCAGATGTCATAGCACTGGCAGGTGGGGCAAATAAAGGTACAGGTTCCGCAGCCAAGGCAGGCCTGCGAAAGATCCGCCCATTTTGGCGAATTGAATTTCTCCAGCAGCTCATCTTCATTAAAATCGGGAAGGTCCAGACCGCCCAGCGGAAGTTTGGCCATGATTTCTTTTGTTCTCATTTGTTGTACTTTGACGGCACCTTCATCTGTTTCTTCAAGAATGGACAGGAAACTTGCAAGCATTGCAGTGCCTTTTTGAGTAATCGCTTCAAAGTAAATTTCACCGTCCTCTATCCATGAGGAAATATCACCTTCAGGATTGCCGGGATCAATTCCTAACACGGAGCAGAAGCAGGTTTCTTCAGGACGGGTGCAGGAAAGGGTGATGATTGTGCCGTGCTCCCGTCTGGACTGATAGAAAGTATCAACGGGTTCAGCAAGAAATACTTTGTCAAGGATGGAGAAACTTCTTGCGTCGCAGGCCCGGACACCAAAAATCACAAAATTCTCAAGTTTACTTCGGGAATCAATCAATTCAATATCTTTTCCCGCCATCTTAAAATCAACAATGTTTTCCGTCTGCGGGAAGAAAAAATCCTTTGCACTTCTGACCGTATTAAGAGCCTGGCTCATTGTAACTCCGGACTCCCATTTTTTGTACTGTGCCTGTCCGGCGCTGTTATCAACCGGCAGGTAGAGCAGTCTGTCAGCGGCAATGATTGCAAAGAGTTCGCTCAGTCTAGTCAGTGAAAGCTTCTGCATCTTACATGCCTCCCTTGGTATTCACTATACCCGGTTCAACATCTTCTTTTGTAAATTCGGTAAGCGGAGAGAGTGTTTCGCTGTCCTCACCTGCCTGGAAATTCCCGAAATATTCATTGATATCCTTGATTCCTTTACGGTTCAGCAAATGCAGCGGAATGTTCTGCGGGCATACCCGGGAACACTCGCCGCAGTCGGTACATCGTCCGGCGACATGGAATGCACGGATGATATGATACATGTTTTCTTCAAAGGTATCGGCACTGGCTTTAGCGGCGACCCCTGAATCATCATTGTCAAACACGCATTTTTCACATGTGCAGGCCGGACATACATTCCTGCATGCATTGCAGCGGATACATCGCGAAAGTTCACCGCGCCAGAATGCATAGCGCTCTTCAGAAGTCATCTTCTCGAGTTTTTCCACCATATCGAAGCGGCCGGCATCCTGTACTTCGCCCTCCTGACCGATCAGCTCATCATAGACAACATGTTTTTTACTTTTACAGCTTTTGCATTTTTCGAGCAGAACTTCCTTTTTTTCAACGGTATGACTGCCATAGATTGTATCCACGGCAAAGTTCTCATCATCACTTGTAATGCCTGTAACTCCGCTAATTCCCGCTGCCTTAATTTTTTCAATATCAGCTTTACCGCTGCACGGTACACCGATAACATAAACATTGCCGCGGAGTATGCGGTGTTCCTTGATAAGCTGGTTAAAACTATAGGTGTCGCAGGGTTTTAAAAATACTGCGACTTTTCCCTCTTTTTTGGATTCCTTTACCAGATATTTGGAAAGATTGTTCCCGCAGAAATCGTTGTAAACAAATCCCTGTCCGAGTTCTTCCGCACTCCTGAACACGTATGGTGTAATATCATAAACAAATGTACCGGCCTGCCATCCAAGAACACGATTGACCGTGCCGTCCTGTAGAAGGGCTATGGCACGCTCCTGCATTATTTCCTGCATCTCAAGTCCCCCAATCTTTTGTTTTCTCCGAGGTTAGTCACGGTTTCAACAAAATCGTTCATTGTAGCGGCAAATTTTGCACCCTCTGCAGCCGATACCCATTCGACACGGGTCCTGCCGCGGTCAATACCGAGGAAATCAAGCATAGAGAAAAGCATTGTCATTCTTCTCCTGGCGTAATAATTACCGGTTGTATAATGGCAGTCGCCCGGATGGCAGCCGCAGATGATTACACCGTCCGCTCCTTTTTGAAAGGCACGGAGAATGAACATCGGATTCACGCGGCAGGAGCAGGGAACCCGGATGATTTTAACGTCAGCAGGGTAGTTCAGCCGGTTGTTGCCTGCAAGGTCTGCTCCCGCATAGGAGCACCAGTTGCAGCAGAAAGCTACAATATTAGGTTTGAATTCGTTTTTTTCATTTATCTGCATATAGCATCAACCTCCGCCATAATCTGTCTGTTGGAAAATCCGTCCAAATCCATAGCACCGGAAGGACACGTTACCGTACAGGCACCGCAGCCCTGGCATACGGCGGCATTCACGGATGCGACGCGCCGGGTTGCAGTGGTTCTGTCAGGCATCCTGAATTCCTTGTCGGAATAACTGATGGCTCCGTAAGGGCAGACCTTTTCACAGGAAGAGCAGCCGTTGCACAGCTGTTCATCGGAATGGGCCACGCAGGGATTGCAGGTCAGTTTATTTTTGACAAGGAGTCCGATGACCTTGACCGCGGCCGCGCCTGCCTGGGACACTGTCTCAGGAATGTCTTTGGGACCCTGGCAGGTACCGGACAGGAAAATTCCTGCTGTGGGACTTTCCACCGGACGAAGCTTGGCATGGGCTTCCGTGAAGAAATCATTGGTATCCATGCTTGCAGTAAGCATGGTAGCAAGGGACCGCGCACTCTTGTCAGGCTCAATCGCTGTCGCAAGAACCACCATGTCTGCATAGATATGAAGCTGTTCATTCAGGAGCAGGTCGGATGCCTGAACCATAAGTTTGCCGTCAGCCATGGGAGCAACTTTTCCGACCATACCCTTAATGTAATGGACATCGTAATCTTCAACGGCACGGCGGTAGAACTCATCGAAATTCTTGCCGGCAGTACGTACATCAATATAGAATACATATACTTCGGTATCCGGATATTTTTCACGGGTAAGCATGGCGTGTTTGGCCGTGTACATGCAGCAAACCTTTGAACAGTACTGCTTTCCGCATCCGGTTGTATCACGGGAACCTACGCATTGGATAAACACGATTGTTTTGGGATGAACCCCGTCCGAGGGGCGAACGAGCTTTCCGTCCGTGGGGCCGGCTGCATTGAGGATGCGTTCGTATTCGAGGGAAGTCACAACATCGGGACTCCGGGAGTATGCAAACTCGTCGAAATTTTCAAGAGTAATCGGATTATACCCGGTGGCAGCCACGATAGCACCATATTTTTCTTCAATATATTCATCCTGCTGCGTATAATCAATGGCATTTGCCGTACAGACCTTTGCACAAATACCGCACTTACCGGTTTTCAGCATTGTGCAGTGTTCCGGATCAATTGTGGCAACTTTTGGAACCGCCTGGGCAAAAGGAATATAAACTGCACTGCGGTTATTCATCCCCAGATTGAATTCGTCCGGTATTTTCTTCTGGGGGCATTTCTTTGTACAGTCGCCGCAGCCCGTGCAGATATTCTCTTTTACATAACGGGCCTTCCTCTTTATCTTAACCGTGAAGCTGCCGACAAAGCCCTTCACTTCAGTGACTTCGCTGTAAGCATAGATTTTTATGTTTTCATGCTGAGCCGCTTCGACCATTTTGGGAGTGAGAATGCAGGCTGCACAGTCGAGTGTCGGAAATGTTTTATCCATCTGGGCCATTTTGCCCCCGATGGTAGGGGATTTCTCTACGATATCAACTTCAAATCCGGCTTCCGCAATATCAAGCGCCGTCTGAATCCCGGCTATCCCGCCGCCGATAACGAGGGCCCTCTTGGTAACAGGGCTTTCACCCGAAGTAAGGGGAACATTGAGATTTACTTTTGCCACAGCTGCCTTGCCAAGGACGATGGCCTTGGCCGTGCCCGTGGGCATATCCTTATGTATCCAGGAACACTGCTCCCGGATGTTGGCTATTTCCAGCATGTACGGGTTGAGTCCTGCTGCTGTGGCGGCCTTACGGAAGGTCACCTCATGCATACGCGGCGAACAGGAGCAGATAACCGCTCCGGTCAGCCCATTCTCCCTGACTGCGTTTTTAATGATGTTTTGGCCGGTCTCGGAACACATGTAAGGATATTCTGTGGAGAAAACAACTCCGGGTTCATTTTTAAGAGCCTCAGCAACTGCATGTACATCAACGGTTCCTGCTATGTTCGTGCCGCAATGGCATACAAATACACCTATTTTTTGCATTATGTTTTCCTTCTCATTTACTGTATTTTCGAAATGCACTGACGATCGCCTGCTGCGGAAGATCTTTATCCAGAAGTGCGGGAATCTGATCCGCTTTCAGGTGATTTTGTCCCTGCTGCCTGACAACCATAAGCCTTATTGCCTCAATCAGCTTTGCCGGTGCCACGCCGCGGGGGCATCTTTCTACGCATGCCATGCAGGAAAGGCAACGGTAATTGGATTTCATCAGGGCATCCACATCACCCCTCTCCACCATGTAGACAAACTGATGGGGATGGTAATCCATTTCTTCATAAGAAGGGCAGGAACCGGAGCATTTGCCGCATCTCATACACTTGCGTACATTCACTCCGCTTGTCCTAAGAACCTGTTCTGTCAGTTTTTTCTTAAGCGTCTGCATTTTCTTTTTCTCCCCTGTCTTTTATGCCTAGTGCTTCTGCAAGGAGTTCAGTAAAATAGATGACCGGAACCTTATGCTGTGCATTGTTTTTACTCAGGTTATATAAACAAAGGGGGCATGCCGTAACAATCATGTCTGCGCCGTTTTCCTGTGCGCTTGCGAGAACTTTTACGCTGTTCTTACCCACCAGGGCGTTGTCTTCAAGAGTTACATAACCGCCGCAGCATTCATTCCTGTACGGATAGATCACAGGATCCCCGCCGATGGCGCGAATGAAGTTCTCCATTATTTCCGGATTTTCAGGATTGTCCATCTTCATGACACCGGCAGGACGAAGGAGCATGCAGCCATAGTAAGCGGCAATCTTTCTGCCGGTCAGCGGATGAACGACTTTTTGGGCCAGAACATCAAACCCGACTTTGTCGCGCAGCATTTCCAGGTAATGAATCACGTTTGTTTCGCCATGGTATTCGACGTCGGGATTCAGGTAGTTGTTGATTTTACCCTCTATGTCCCTGTCATTTTGCATATCGTTATTAACCTGCTTGATGACATTGTGACATGCAGAACACAGGGTAACCAAGTCGTAACCCTGTTCCTTAGCACTCATAAGGGCTCTTACCGAGGAGAGTTTTGTTACTATTTCATCCCTTGCCATAGGGTACACTGCACCGCAGCACTGCCAGGCGGGAAGTTCTTCAAGTGTGATTCCTAGTACCTGTGCCGACAGTCTTGCGTATCTGTCCAGATCTTTTGCTTTTGTTTTCAGAGTACATCCGGGATAATAGCTGAAAATCATTTGCGTGTATCCTTCCTTATGTCATTAACTTACTGTCATATGTCAAATCAACTGAGCTGATTCCTGGCCGCGCTTTTTTGCTAAACCATCTGTTCGGGATGGAATACTTCATCAAATTTTGCCTCGGTAAGAAATCCCAGGGAAAGGCATGCTTCCTTCAGTGAAATATTATCTTTGTAAGCTTTCTTCGCCGTCTTTGCGGAGTTTTCATAACCTATATATGGATTAAGTGCTGTAACAAGCATCAGGGAATTGTGGAGATTGTGCTTCATCTTTTCCCGGTTTGCCTTGATTCCCACAGCACAGTTATCGTTGAAAGAGACTATTACATCGGAGAGCAGCCGTACTGACTGCAGGAAATTATAAATGCATACCGGCATGAAAACATTGAGTTCAAAGTTGCCCTGTGAGGCAGCCATCCCGACCGCAACATCATTCCCCATAACCTGAACGGCCACCATCGTTACAGCTTCACACTGGGTAGGATTGACTTTGCCGGGCATAATGGAAGAACCCGGCTCATTTTCCGGAATGAAAATCTCGCCGAGTCCATCGCGGGGTCCGGAAGCCAGCCAACGTACATCGTTGGCAATCTTCATCATATCTGCGGCAAGAGCCTTAAGAGCCCCGTGCGCAAATACAAGTTCATCTTTGGATGTAAGGGCATGGAATTTATTATCCGCTGTCAGAAAGTTTTTCCCGGTTATCCGGGAAATAGCCCCGGCAACTTCTGCACCGAATTCTTTGGGTGCATTCATTCCGGTTCCTACTGCCGTACCGCCCAAAGCCAGTTCCTTAAGTTCCGGCAGTGCAATCCCGAGCATTTTCCTGTCTTTTTCAAGACTGCTCCTCCAACCGCTGATTTCCTGTGAAAAGCTTATCGGAGTGGCATCCTGAAGATGTGTGCGGCCGCTCTTTACAATGCCCTTATTCGCTTCTTCCAGAAGCTTTAATGTGGCAATCAGTTTGTCCATTGCAGGAAACAAATTGTCTTCCATGCTGATAACTGCCGCAATATGCATGGCTGTGGGAAATGTATCGTTGGAGCTCTGGCTCATATTGACGTCATCATTGGGGTGCAGGAGCGTCCTCCCCGCAATTTCATTGCCGCGGTTTGCAATTACTTCGTTCGCATTCATGTTGGACTGCGTCCCGCTTCCTGTCTGCCAGACCACCAGGGGGAAATGATCCTTTAGCGAACCGCTTATTACTTCGTCGCAGGCGATGGAAATGGCAGCAAGCTTATCATCCGTCATTTTCCGGGGATTAAGAGTATGATTTGCAATAGCAGCGGCTTTCTTGAGAATCCCAAAAGCGTGGATGATTTCTTCGGGCATCACTTCGATTCCCACACCAATCCTGAAATTCTCCTGGCTTCGTTCTGTCTGGGCGCCCCAATATTTATCGGCAGGAACTTTAATCTCTCCCATGGAATCCTTTTCAATACGATATTCCATTTTTTCTCCCATCCATCTTTCAAAAATTCTTCCGCTTCATCTTTAATCAGTAATTTTCTTTAAAATAGAAATCACTTTCGATAATCCTATATCGATATTATCGTATCGATTTGAACTTTTGTCAAGTTACTTTTCCCTGTTTGAAAGTAAAAAACAGGACAGGAAAATCCATATGCTTCGTGCAGGCCGACAAAAAACAGACCGTCCAGGCAGTTTTAACCGACACAAAAAGACCAGTTACTTTCTGCGCCGTGGCTTTCGCTGCGGATTCTGCTGATAGTAACTGGTCTTTGTTGTTAAGAAAGCAGGGGAAATAATTGTTATTTCAATTCACTGCAGATCTTTTCCACGATGGATAAATCGGTTTTCCTGTCCAAAAGAGGCACTCCGCTTTTGAGAATCGTGTTCTTCTCATGATATGTCTGTTTGGGTTCACGATATATGACGCCGATCGGAATCCTGTCGCCGAACTCGAGTGATTTCTCCAGGGCGGCAAGCTTACTGGTCGGATCATACGAACTGTCGAGTTCATATACACGTTTGCTGTACCATGCAAAAGTATTAACTTTGTTGAAGCTTATACATGGCTGAAGGATATCGACAAGGGCATAGCCCTTATACTCGATCGCCTGTTTCATAAGTGCAATCAGGTGCTGCTTATTTCCGCTGAAACCGCGTGCAACAAACCCGGCACCGGCGGCGATAGCCAGAAGCGGCGGATTGAGCGGGGTATTGATGCTTCCCGTTACCTGTACAGGCGTCACAAGACCCTCAATCGAGGTCGGCGATGCCTGGCCTTTGGTAAGTCCATAAATCTGATTGTCATGGACGAAATGTGTAATGTCGACATTCCGGCGGATATTATGAATAAAATGATTGCCGCCCTCGCCGTAGGAATCCCCCTCGCCGGTATTAACAATTACCGTCAGTTTTTCATTGGCAATCTTTGCAGCAACAGCTGCAGGAAGGGATCTTCCGTGCAGCCCGCAGAAACTGTTGGCACTGATGTACTGCGGAGTTTTTGCTGCCTGGCCGATGCCGGCGACCATAAGCACCTCATAGGGATCCTTCCCGAGTTCTTCAAGCGCCGTCTTAAGGCATTCAAGGATATTATAGTTGCCGCAGCCCGGACACCATGCCGTCTCATATGTAGCAAAAGAAGTTGTACTCATTCTTACACCCCCTTCATAAGTATGTCAGCAATTTCCTCGCCGGAAATCTGACGGCCGTCGTATTTCAGGATGCTCGATGTGCAGAAAATGCAGGTATGTTCACGGATGAGTCCTGCAAGCTGACCTGTCGCATTCTGCTCGACATTGATAATTCTCTTTGCTGACACAGATTTCTCCATAAGGAGCTTAGTCGGCAGAGGGAACACATCGCCGAAGAGAAGTGCCGCGTATCTGCCGGATTCGTTCTTATTAAGGATCCCCACTGCCTCGGAAATCGGCCCGTACATTGAACCCCAGCCAACCAGAAGCGTATCATATGCCTGCGATCCGATAAAATCGGGCTCCTGCAGTTCCAGTTCCAGCTTTTCAAGCTTTTTCATGCGCTTGTCCATCATACGGATACGAACCTCACCGGATTCCGTAATCCGGCCTTTTTCATCATGCTCGTCACTGTCTGCGGATACAAAATTATTTGATTTACCCGGAATCAGTCGGGGTGAAATGCCGTCATCCGTATAGCGGTAGCGAAGGTATTCGCCTCCGCCCTGGTTTTCAACGGCAGCCTCGGCAACATATATATGGTTCAAGTCAAAGGGCCTGACCGTTGCAGAAGCATCGGCTAAGTACTGGTCACTTAGAAGAATTACCGGAATCTGATATTTCTCGGCCAGGTCAAAAGCCCGTATTGTCTGATAAAAAATGTCTTCGTGATGCCTCAGGGCGATCACCATACGCGGAAACTCCCCCTGGGACGCTGAAATAACAAAAGCCAGGTCGCTCTGTTCCGTACACGGGTCGGAAGACCGGTAACCGGACCGGGCCGCTGTACGTCGACAACGACCAGCGGTATCTCCGCCATCCCGGAAAGGCCCAGTGCTTCGACCATCAGTGAGAAACCGCCTCCGGACGTGCCTGTCATAGAGCGGGCTCCTGCATAAGAGGCACCGATTGCCATATTGATTGCTGCAATCTCATCTTCTGCCTGTTCAACGACAATTCCGGCTGCCTGCCCGTATTCAGCAAGATTTTCCATCAATGATGTTGAGGGCGACATCGGATACGCCGAGTAGAACCGCAGTCCTGCTGCGACGGCTCCAAGGGCCATTGCCTTGCTGCCGGAAAGAATCATTGAACCGCCCGCATCGCCTTCGAGTCTCGGGAAAATCGCCCGCACCGCATTGTATCCTTTGATCATCGCCTTCAAATTAACATCAACGACAGATTCTTTGACAAATGATTTAAGTGCCGCCTCAAAATAGTCGGTACCCTCGCTGAATATCCGCAGTACCGCACCAACGGCAATGCTTCCTGATGCCCTGGGATTCCCGAGCGCCAGTGCAATCGCATCCATGTCGATTTTGACAACCCTGGGGTCGGTCGTTATGAGCTTGCTGTCACAGAGGATGAAGCCGTTCTTATGGATCTGATCCTTATGTATCTCCACCGTCTCATCATTTAAGGCAATGATACCGTCAAGCTTGTAGCTGTGGGACTGAATATCTTCCAGTCCGAACCGGATCAGCGTAAAATTATGCCCGCCCCGGACGCGTGACATAAAGTCACGGATCGTAAAAACATGATATCCGGATTTTTTGAGAAGCATCTCCAAAACCGCAGCCGTTGTCTCAATTCCCTGACCGGCTGCCCCGCCGATTAAAACATTGTACATACGCGTCCTCCCAATATCGAAAAATGTCATTTGTTATGCTTCATTAATCTGATCATTGTACTTCTTATTGTACTTCTTATTGTACTTCTTATTGTACTTCTCAATATGTATGCAATCAATGTAAATGAACAAACGCCAAAGCCCCATTTATGACAAGTGATATACCTGAAAGGATTAGCAGAATAATGATAATCTTTTTGACTTTTTTCTCATTTATTCTCTGAGCCAGAAACATACCGGCAAATAAACCAACAAGCATAAACGGCATCAGCAGCAAGGCTTTTTTAAAGATATCAAAACTAAGAATGCCAATAATCGAATATAGAATGATTCTGAAAGTGTTCTCAACCAAAAAAACAATACAAATATTTCCCTTAAACTGGCTTGCATTTTCTGTTGTTCTGCTCATGTAAGCTGCGAGGAGTGCACCAATCCCGAAGAGGCCGCATAGCACGCCTGACAAAATCCCTAAGCATGCGAGTATTATTGGGGAGGCTGCCTTTTTCTCTTTTTGCTGTTCCCTGATAAACATCTCAATCCCGACAAACACAACGGCAAATCCGAATAGTACTTTTATGAACTGCGTATTTCCGTTCTTCAAAAACAAAGCTCCGGGTATGCTTCCAAGAATTACTAAAACAGATAATGGAATACAGATTTTGGCGGAAACGGATTTTCTGTCCTGCCAGACCATCAGAATGTTGGACGGATAACCGGTGATTAGTTCCAGCGGCGAAATAGCAATGTTGTTTGCAGAAAAGTTCATGATCGTGCTGAATACCAGAGTGTTTGCAAACCCGCACATTCCTTTGACTATATATGCGCAAAGAACTGCGATAACCGCAATAATATCCATCCGATCCCCCAAAAAATACACTCGCACGCGGCACGCCAAACTTCCGGAACCGCCTTGACTGATGTCACGTTTGCCGATAAGCTACATGAAGTGCATTTAAATACCCTTATTCTTAGTAAATACTATATCACAGCAGGAGGTTAAGGTATGAAATACACCTATAAAGACACCCTGCATGCATGCTATACAGGATATATAACGCAAGCGATCGTCAATAATCTTGCGCCCTTGTTTTTCATTATATTTCAAAACCGCTACGGCTTGTCCTTCGAGGAAGTCGGCCGGCTGATTCTTATCAATTTTATCGTCCAGATAGCTGCGGATATCCTTTCCGTTAAGTTCATGGATACCATCGGTTACAGGAAAGGCGCAGTCCTTGCCCATTTTCTGAGCGCATTCGGGCTTGTTTTACTGGCCGTGCTGCCGAATGTGCTGCCATCTCCTTACGTCGGTATTATGATTGCCGTGGCTTTCTATGCCTCCGGCGGCGGACTTCTGGAAGTATTGGTAAGCCCGATTGTGAACGCGCTGCCGGGAGACCAGAAAGACAGTGCCATGAGTCTTCTGCATTCATTTTACTGCTGGGGGCAGGTCGGTGTAGTTTTGGTAACAACTCTCCTTCTGGGTATTCTCGGACACGACTACTGGCCGCTGCTTCCCGTCATGTGGGCTCTCATCCCGGTTTACAATCTGTTTCGTTTCCTGAAGGTACCTCTCGCACCTGCGATACCGGACGAGGAGCGGCTTCCGCTTCGAAAGCTATTTAATTCCCGGTTTTTCCTGATTTGCCTGCTGATGATGCTTTGTGCAGGCGCCTCCGAACTCACGATGTCGCAGTGGTCGTCCCTGTTTGCTGAAAAAGCCTTGCATCTGCCCAAAGTGATGGGCGACCTTCTGGGCCCCTGTCTCTTTGCCGTGTTCATGGGAACCGGCCGAACGATTTACGGTATTTGGGGCAGCAGGATCAACTTGAAAAAAGCACTCCTTTTGAGCAGCGCCCTTTGTGTGCTGTGTTATGTTACTACTGTGTTCGCTCCCCTTCCCCTTTTATCCCTTGCGGGATGCGCATTCTGCGGTCTTTCGATCAGTCTTATGTGGCCGGGTACTTTCAGTCTGAGCGCCGGGCAGTTTCCTGCCGGCGGGACTGCTATGTTCGGGATGCTTGCCGTATTCGGCGACATCGGCTGCTCACTTGGACCCTGGCTTACCGGCTTTGTATCTGATCTGGCAAAACAAAATAAACTGCCCTTACTGACACAACTGATTCAGACTCCGGCTATGACCACGGATGAAATCGGGCTTAAAACCGGACTTATGATTGCGATACTATTCCCTGTACTCATGATTTTTGCAATGGTTTCATTTCGAAGGAAGAAAAAGCAGAACAGTCAGTAATAGTTTTCAGTCAATTCTGCCTGACGATCTTGTAGAAGAACTTCTTTGCAATTTCCGTAATCAGGATATAAACAACAGCTATCCCCGCGATGGCCAGAAGGATAAGCGGGGAAATCGGTGCAAATCCCAGGAGTCCCGCAACCGGCGTATACGGAATCGTAAGTGCCGCAGCTGCGACACAGGCGGTCGCGATCATCAGATATTTACCCGGGGTGCTCTTATAGAAGGGTTTTCTGGTTCGAATCACGAGCACAATGATGGATGCGGAAATAACAGATTCGATGAACCACCCTGTCCTGAACTGCACATCACTGGACCGGAAAATCAGCATCAGAATACCGAATGTGGCGTAGTCAAAAAGTGAGCTGATGAGCCCGAAGGTCAGCATAAATTTCCGGATAAATGCGATGTTCCATTTACGCGGCTGCATAATCATTTCCTGGTCGACTGTATCCGTCGCAATCGTCATTTCCGGAAAATCCGTAAGAAGATTCGTCAGGAGGATCTGCTTTGGGAGAAGCGGCAGGAAGGGGAGGAAAATCGATGCCCCCGCCATACTGAACATATTGCCGAAGTTCGCACTTGTCGCCATAAATACGTATTTGAGGGTATTTGCGAACGTAATACGTCCGGCTTTGACACCGTTGATCAGTACGCCAAGGTCCTTTTCGAGCAGTACTATATCTGCCGCCTCCTTGGCAACATCGACCGCACTGTCGACCGAGATACTGACATCAGCCGCATGCAGGGCCGCGGCATCATTGATTCCGTCGCCCATGTATCCGACCACATAACCGGATTTCTTCAGGGCAATGATTATACGCTCTTTCTCGTTGGGCTCCACTTCTGCAAACACAGTCACCCCGCCAACCTGATTGACCAGGGCCCTGTCACTGAGTCTGTGAATTTCCGGGCCTGTCAGTATTTTGGCATCCCCGATCCCCAACTGGGAAACAATATTGGCCGCTATGAGTTTGTTGTCACCGGTGATAATTTTGAGCTGCACACCCAAATTTTTCAACTCATCAATTGTCCTGGTTATATTCTCTTTCAGAGGATCAAAGAGGGTAATAAATCCCAGAAAAGTCATTTTTTCTTCTTTTTCATCTTCTATCGTAGTTTTTTCCGACATACGCTTGTAGGCGACGCCAAGGGTCCGTAAGCCTTTTGCGCTGTATGCTTCGAATTCCTTTTCTATCGAGTCGGATACTTCGCTGATATCAATGATCTTTCCGTCTTCGGTTTCGGCCTGCGTACAGACAGACATAACATTAGTCAGTGCCCCTTTGGTAATCATGATATGCGTCTGTTTTGAACCGCCCTCAGAAACCGGCTCAGTCAGCATAATGCTTAGTCTCTTGCGGATAAAATCATATGGATGCTCATCTATCTTTAAATAATCCTTAACATCTATTGTTTTGAATGTACGTATTGCTTCGTCAATCGGGTTACTGAACCCGGATTCGAATGATGCGTTCAAATAGGCATACAGGAAAACCTTGTCACTTTCTTTCCCGCTCACACCGAGTGTCGACTGAAGCCGTACGGTTCCATCTGTCAGAGTGCCTGTCTTATCCGAACACAGCACATCCATACTGCCGAAATTCTCAATCGATGCCAGGCGCTTCACGATGACCTTGCCTTTAGCCATCATCTTTGCGCCATGCGCAAGGTTAATGCTGATGATAGCCGGCAGCAGCTGCGGAGTCAGGCCGACAGCCAGTGCAAGGGAGAAAAGAAACGAGTCCAGCGGCGGACGCTTCAAAAACATATTAATCGCAAAAATGGCAAAAACCAAAAGGAAAGTAACTTCCATCAGGAAATAGCCGAATCTGCGGACACCTCTCTCGAACTCGGTCTCAAGGGGCTTAAGCTTAAGCCTCTCCGAGATTTTGCCGAACTCCGTATCTTTACCTGTGCCTACAATCAATGCCTTCGCAGTTCCGCTGACCACATGCGTACCCATCCACAACGCATTGGTCCGCGCGTTTATCGGGGTTTCCAAAGCGACAACACCCGGCTGCTTTTCGACCGGGAATGTCTCTCCGGTAAGGGTCGCTTCATCCACATTCAGCGAATCGGATTCAAGTAAAAGGCAATCGGCCGGGACTACGGCTCCCGCTTTCAGCAGAATGATATCCCCCGAAACCAACTCCTCCACGGGAACGGACACCGGATTTCCATCGCGAAGAACAACCGCCTTTATCTTGACTACTTCCAGGAGTTTTGCAACAGCATCGTTTGCCCCCCGTTCCTGCCAGAAGCCGAGAAGTCCGCTGATCAGCACGATAGACAAAATGATAAAGGCATCAACGGTATCTTTCAGGAAAAACGACAATCCAATCGCAAAAAACAGAATAATAATAATCGGGCTTTTGAACTGCGCAATCAGAAGCTGTATTGTGCTGCTGCTTTTCAGTGGCTTTATTGAATTGGGTCCGAATGCATCAAGATTTTCCTTTGCCTTCTGACCGGACAAACCTTCTTTCGCAGAGCCTAATTCCTTACATGCCTCTTCCACCGGAACAGACCAGAATGTGTGTTTTAAATCAGACATATTGCAACCCCTCCACGGACAAAACCTTATCGTGCCTTCTTATTAACAAATAAAACAATAATTATATCCCGTACATTCAATTAAATATTAAATGACTGTCAAAGCGATATTTCAGACTCCGACGTCAGCCATTCGCGTGCCGGATCTTCCTCACTGAAGAAGCGGATACGCTCACCCCGGTT
>Ga0209123_1000887_pt1 | contig 33919 bp, 33 predicted proteins | sample BarGraIncu00431A_FD_184500 | JGI IMG/M metagenome (GOLD analysis project Ga0209123, IMG submission 184500) | Arctic peat soil microbial communities from Barrow, Alaska, USA - Barrow Graham LP Incubations 004-31A (SPAdes) (version 2) | ecosystem: Environmental > Terrestrial > Soil > Wetlands >... | reverse complement strand
CAATCATTATCGAAGGTGAAGTTAGCGATCAGGCAATAGCCACACTTTACGATTTACAGGGTTTAAAAGTTCTTGTTCATTCCTTGCAAAAAGGGTCATTGAATATCCTCTCGTGTCCCGATTTAATGAATGGCATTTACTTGTTGACTATTCAACAGGATGGAGAAATTGTGACCAGAAAATTGATAATGAAATAAGAAAATTAAAGACATGAAAAATTAAAGACATGAAAACATCTATAGAAAGTACAGAAAAGAAGGTTTATAGTTCACCTCAAATTGAACGAATTTTATTAGACAACGAGATTTCATTGGTTTTGTCATCTCCTGAGTCTTTACCAGATTGGTCAGAAAACAAAGAGAATTTCAACAAAGATCCCTTTAAAACGAATGTGGGATAGTATTATTCAATAGGTAAAAAATAATAGGCTGTTACATTTAATTTGTAACAGCCTATATTTCATCAGAATCCTATATTTATCCTACAAACGGCTTAAAACCGTTGATCGGAAGAAGAGATTTACCAAATAGAAACGCGTTTATCAACGGGAACAAACATTGGATCACCGGCTTTAATTCCAAAAGCATCGTACCAATTTTGAATATGAGGTAAAGCACCGTCTACGCGCCATTTTCCAAGCGAATGTGGGTCTGATTTAGTACGTTTGAGGATTTCTTCAGGACGAACATTTCCGGCCCATACATTGGCATAAGCAAGGAAGAAACGTTGTTCCGGAGTAAAACCATCTTTTACTGCTAAAGGAGCAGCAGCAGTGGCATTTTTGAATGCCTGGAATGAAATTTGTAATCCACCTTGATCGGCTATATTTTCACCCAACGTAAATTTACCATTACCATAAACTCCTGGTGAAACTTGTATTGAATCGAAATAATCAGCTAACCCTTTAGCCCTTGCATCAAAATTCTTTTTATCAGCTGCAGTCCACCAGTTTTTTAAGTTTCCTTGTTTGTCGAACTGACAGCCCTGATCGTCAAAACCGTGTGTCATTTCGTGACCAATTACCACACCAATTGCACCGTAATTGAATGCATCGTCAGCAGTCATATCGAAGAAAGGATATTGAAGAATACCAGCCGGGAAGCAGATTTCGTTCGTTGATGGGTCATAATAAGCATTTACTGTTTGCGGTGTCATTTGCCATTCTGATTTATCCACTTTCTTACCGGCTTTGGCGTAACGATATTCGATTTCAAAGCGACTTGCTCGTTTCACATTGGCATAATACGAATCCTTATTGATTTCAAGTTTAGAATAATCTCTCCATTTATCAGGATAACCAATTTTTACAATAAATGCTTTCAGTTTTTCGTTGGCTTTCACCTTTGTAGAATCGCCCATCCAAGTCAAAGCATTGATACGTTCACCTAAAGATTCCTGAAGGTTATGAACCAGTTTCAACATTCGTTCTTTAGCTTCAGCAGGGAAATATTTCTTTACGTACATTTGTCCGACAGCTTCGCCCAAAACACCATCAACTGTTCCAACTGCACGTTTCCAGCGTGGTTGTTGTTCCTTTTTACCGGAAAGTACTTTTCCGTAAAATTCAAAATTCTGAGCATAGATATTATCACTTAAATAAGCAGCAGATTCGTCGATTAGTTTCCATTGTAAGTAAGCAATTTGAGATGGAATTGGTTCTGATGAGAGAATTTTTCCAACTTCAACTAACGATTCCTTTTGGGAAGCATTGATATCTTTTATATCTTTCAAACCTAATGATGTAAGGTATTCATTCCAGTTCAATTCAGGAACCATTTTCTGCAAATCGGCAACCGTCATTTTGTTGTAGTTGGCATGCGGGTCGCGCAGTTTTACTTTATCGTAAGCAGCTTTAGCCAAACTGGTTTCAATATTCATAACCGCTTCCATATTAGCTTGTGACTGAGCAGGAGTGAAACCAACTAAACCAAACATTTTTACAATATGTTCTTTGTACTTATCACGGATTTCCTTTGTATGTGCATCATTTTCAAGGTAATAATCACGCTGTCCAAGGCTGATACCGCTTTGGTAAGTTTGTACCATTTCCATAGAGCTGTTCATCGCATCAGCACCCACGTAAACACTGAAATACGGATCCAGACCAGACAAAACTAATTCAGGCATGAGTTTCAAAATGTCTGAAGTAGTTTTCACTTCACCGATTTTTTTTAATTCAGCTTCAATAGGTTTGTAACCGTCGGCATTTAGTTTAGTACTGTCCATTGCCAGGTTGTACATGTCACCGATCTTTTGTTCTACTGTTCCTTTGTCGGCTGTTTTAGCAGCAATTTCTTCAATTAAACCGCGTAACTGTTTGCGGTTGTTTTCACCAAGCTTGTCGAAACTACCAAAGCGGGAGTATTCTCCTGTGAGCGGGTTGTTTTTCATCCATCCGCCACAAGCGAACTGGTAAAAATCAACTTTGGGCGATACCGTAGTATCCAGATTTGCCAATTGGATGCCTGCACTGAGGTCAGTATCCTTTTTGGAATTGCATGCAGTTGTCATAAGCGTAATTGCAATGATTGGGATTAAGAATTTTTTCATAAAATAATAATTGAAAATTATTTAATAGAGAATAATAACATTAATATCTGTCTTTGGGTTCATTTACTGAGTCAATTATGTTGAAAAGTTCACTCAGCGTATCTGCTCTAAGCATAGCAATTCGTGTTTCCTTAAAGTTTGGTATTCCTTTAAATACAGGCGTTGCAGCCAAATGTCTGCGACTGTGAATAATTCCTTTCAAGCGCTGATTGCTTACACTTTCAATCTGCGTTTTATCATCAATATCAAGCCATTTTACGGAAGCAATAATATGTTCCTTAAGAATGGATTTTTGTTCTTCGAATGATAGAATCTGACGACTTTCGCCCATATTGAAATACTCTTTCATTTCTCCAAAAATCCATGGCCTTCCAATGGCAGCACGTCCAACCATAACAGCATCCACTCCATATCTATCAAAACATTCTGCAGCACGTTCAGGAGTAGTAACATCTCCGTTTCCTATAATTGGAATTTGCATGCGTGTATTGTTTTTTACCTGACCAATCAACGTCCAGTCGGCATCGCCTTTGTACATTTGAGCCCTTGTGCGACCATGAATGGCTAATGCTGCTATTCCACAATTTTGCAATTGCTCGGCTAAATCAACAATGATTTTATTTTCTTCATCCCAACCCAGACGTGTCTTTACCGTTATCGGTGTTTTTACTGCATTTACTACAGCTTTAGTTATTTCAAGCATTTTAGGAATATCACGTAGTAGCCCCGCTCCTGCTCCTTTACCTGCAACTTTCTTAACCGGACAGCCAAAATTTAAATCGATAAATTCCGGTTTTGCTTCCTCTGCAATCCGTGCAGCTTCTGCCATAGCATCTGCTTCACGACCATAAAGCTGAATAACCACAGGACGTTCCTCATTGTAAATAGTCAGCTTTTGCTCTGTACGTTTCACGTTTCTAATCAAAGCATCGGCCGAAATAAACTCCGTATAAACCATATCTGCACCAAAACGTTTACATAACAGACGAAAAGCCGGGTCAGTTACATCCTCCATGGGAGCAAGAAACAGGGGTTTATCAGGGAATTCAATGTTCGAAATCTTCATATTTATGCAAAACAGATATGCAAAGGTAGGAAATATTTTTAAGTAAGAAATTTTGAATTGTATTATCTATCTTTGTAATCGAATTTTAGTTAGACTGATATGAAAAAAGGATTCTTAATTTTACTGATATTTCTTTGCCAGCAAAGCTTTTACGCTCAAACTCCTTATTCTACCGCCTGGTTTGGACCGAATGCCAATCCGGTTCCAGAATTTACCGATGCTCGGATTCCTGCCAAAACAACCATCAGTTTAATGGGCGATTATTATTTCGGATACGGCGATCAAACTAAAAACGGCTATTTTAAAATAGAGTTTCCCCTCCTACCCGAGCGTGTTTCTTTTAAAATATGGTCAACGGTTCTGGAAAATTATCAGGTAACGCCTGAACTCAGTGCTGCGCGCTCTATGCTTAATGGAAATACTTCCGGACAAGCTAATGGTGACGTTTATTTTCAGACCCGAATCAGGTTTTTGAAAGAAAAAAAATACAGTCCATCCCTAATATTTAATACTACGCTGAAAACCGCTTCGGGAACAAATTCTGAACAACGACGTTATTTTGACACGCCGGGGTATTATTTCGATCTGGAAGCAGGGAAGTCATTTTACACCAAAAGCAAATTTATCAGCGAAATTCGTGCTGTGGCAGATGCCGGCTTTATGTGCTGGGAAATTGACCGGGTGAGTACGCAGGACGACGCGCCGATATATGGCGGAAAACTAATTATTGGTAATCCAACCTGGAAACTTGAAAACTCGGTTTCTGGCTATTGGGGCTGGATGCATACAAATAGGAATTTTGGGAGTAATTACGGCGATGCACCAATGGTTTATGTTGCCAAGTTTTCAATACTTTCCAAAAACATTGATTATTTTGCTCAATACCAATACGGAATTACCGATTTTCCATACCATCAAATTCGTGTGGGTGTGAGTTTTACAATTGATAAATTGACTACGAAATACAAATAAAACTACTACCCCCAACCCCCTAAAAGGGACTTTTGTGTAAGTGCAGTTTTGAATTATAATTTAAAAAATGAACAATAAAAATATACAAAACAATACTAACTCAGCTCCCCTTCAGGGGCTAGGGGTGGATTCTATTGAAATCATGGCTCCGGCCGGTTCATGGGAAAGCCTTTCGGCAGCCATTAAAGCGGGTGCCGATTCGGTGTATTTCGGCATTGAAAAGCTGAATATGCGCAGTAAATCGAGCAGTAATTTTACGACTGATGATTTAAGGGAAATTGTTAGAATATGTAATGAAAATAAAGTAAAAAGCTATCTAACTGTCAATACCATTCTTTATGATGGAGATTTGACTTTAATGCGCGAAATCATCGATGTGGCTAAAGAAGTTCAGGTTTCAGCCATCATTGCATCGGATGTGGCTGCGTTGATGTATGCCAACACGATAGGAGTAGAGGTGCATCTTTCAACTCAATTAAATATTTCCAACATAGAATCGCTGAAGTTTTATGCACAATTTGCCGATGTAGTGGTGCTGGCGCGTGAACTGAATATGGAACAGGTTTCAGAAATCTATCAGGCCATTATCAATGACAATATCCTGGACAAAAAAGGCGACATGATTCGGATCGAAATGTTTTGTCATGGAGCACTTTGTATGGCTGTTTCCGGTAAATGTTACCTGAGTCTGCACGAAAAAAATCTATCGGCTAACCGTGGTGCCTGCAACCAGATTTGCCGGAGAGAATACATTGTCAAAGATAAAGATTCGGAAATTGAACTGGAGATTGACAACGAATATATCATGTCGCCCAAAGATTTGAAAACAATCGGTTTTGTGGACGAAATGCTGAAAGCAGGAGTGAGGGTATTCAAAATCGAAGGCAGGGCACGTGGAGCGGAATATGTAAAAGCAGTAGTGTCGTGTTACAAGGAAGCTATCGAATCATGCCTCGACGGGACGTTTTCCGACGCTAAAGTGGCTGAATGGGACATACGGCTTGCCAAAGTATTCAATCGTGGATTCTGGAACGGCTATTATCTCGGGCAACGTCTTGGCGAATGGAGCAACAATTACGGTTCTGAAGCTACACATAAAAAGATTTATGTGGGCAAATGCACGAACTTCTTCAACAAACTCGGTGTGGCTGAATTTTTACTCGAAGCGCAATACCTTACAGTTGGTGACGAAATACTGATTACCGGCGAAACAACCGGTGCGATTGAAGATGTGGTCGATGAAATCCGTGTGAAACTCGAACCAGTGGATAAAGTTGAAAAAGGAACGTATTTTTCTATGAAAACCAAGGACCTTATACGGCGAAACGACAAATTATTCAAGATAGTTCCAACTGAACATACAACAAAAAAAATTGAATAAATTCCCCTTTCGCGGTGTGTAACTTCGAAAACCAATTTTATTAGTCTGGCAAATTTTCACACCAAACTCGGCTTCACTTTTCCTTTCCTCATCATAAACCTGTAAAAACCCGAGTAGCTGCCAAAGCCCAGGCGTTTAGATACTTCTCGTAATTCTTTCTTTTTTTCTTTCAACAGATCTTTTGCCATAAGCAGAACGTAGGCTTCGGTAAAATCCGTATATTTCATGCCGGTAAGCGTGAAAATGGACGTACACATATCAATCCGGTTAATGCCGAGCAATGCCGCATGATAATTGCCGGTGCGAATACCGTGTTGGTGGAGATTGCCCACAAAAGCATCGAGGAATGCTCCGCCCGTTGGACGAAAACCGGTGGTAGGAACTTCATCCGGACCGTCTGCTTCGAGTGTTTCGGGGTCGTTCATGTTAAGATATAGCTCCGCAGGAGTGTATTGTTTGAAGGTCAATTTCATACAAGTTGATTTTGAGGTTATTGTTTTACAAAAATAACAATAATTTTTAATTTAATATACCATGTATGAAATAAAATATTGCGAACAAGTAATGGGCGGAAATGTCCTAAGATTGAGAAAGTGCGACTGATATATCATTGGCAATTTCCGAACGTTTTAATATTGCCGCTGAAAGATCGTTGGTAATTTCCGATTTGTCGGAAAGTGCGGCTAATATATCATTGGCAATATTCATACAAAAGAAAATTGCCGCTGATAATTCAGTGGCAATTCTACAAATTATTTAATGGCTAATGATAGTTCAGCGGCAATGATATTCAAAAATGATTATCTTACTTGCTTTTCAATAGTAAATTCACCTATCAAAGGCTCATTCAACGATTTGTCTTTATAATAAATTTTATAATTTCCATCTTTCAAATTTCCTAATTTAGCAGCCTTACATTTCGTACTATTATTTCCCAATATTGACATACCGGTTGCCACGGTTAAGTATATTTTGTTTTCCTTAATGCTTACTTTTGTTTTCAAACAAAATAGGGAAGAATTTGTAGTTATGGGTTTTACAGTAATAGAATCCCATCCGGAAACATTACAAAGGATGGGCAAATAATATCCATCTTCGGTCTCTACTGGTTTTTCTGTTTTAATACCACCTACACTTTGAATAAAATTCCAATCTGCAGATTTTCTGGTCAATGAATTAAATGCTAACCATCCAATTAATACTAACGAAACAACAATAATTAATGAAATACTTAATTTTTTCATAGGATTTATTTTTAAAGTTTCTAACTCATTTCCAGCATTCTCAAAATCGGTTTCACGGCTTTTAGACGTATTTCTTCATCAATAAGAATTTCGGGGGTTTCATTCAATAAGCAATTATACAGTTTTTCCATGGTATTCAAACGCATAAAATTGCATTCGTTGCAGGCACAGGTGCTGTCATTGGGTGGTACGGGGATGAATTCTTTGGTTGGGTTATTTTTTTGCATTTCGTGCAAAATGCCGCTTTCTGTAGCTACTAAAAATGAAGTGGCATCTGATTCGGTGGCATAATTAAGCAATGCCTGAGTGCTTCCAATAAAATCGGCCATCAATAACACGGTTTTCTTGCATTCAGGGTGCGCCAAAATGAGCGATCCGGGATGTTCGGATTTTAATTTCACCAACTTTTCAACAGAGAATTGCTCGTGTACATGGCATGCTCCGTCCCATAATAACATACTGCGACCGGTCACGCTGTTGATATAATTACCCAGATTTCTATCCGGTCCGAATATTAATTTCGCATCTTTGGGAAACTTATCCACTATTTTCTTGGCATTGGTTGAAGTTACCACTACATCAGTTAGTGCTTTCACAGCCGCTGTGGTATTTACGTAGGAAATGACAGTATGATTGGGGTGCCCCTTAGTAAATAGCTCAAATTCGTCCGCAGGGCAGCTGTCGGCCAACGAGCATCCGGCATTCATGTCCGGAACAAGAACTTTTTTAGTTGGAGAAAGAATTTTAGCGGTTTCGCCCATAAAATGAACGCCGCAAAGCACAATAATGTCGGCATCGGTTTTAGCAGCTTTTTGTGCCAGTGCCAGACTATCGCCAACCACATCTGCAATATCCTGAATGTCGCCCATTTGGTAATAATGAGCCATAATTACAGCGTTCTTTTCTTTTTTGAGTCGGTTGATTTCCGATATAAGTAGATCTTTGTTCATTTGAAAGTTTAAAGTTCGAAAGTTTGAAGGGTTTTTAAACAAAACATTATAATATTATTTTTTTTTATTTTTAAAAAAAACTTTATGAAGATAGTAATAGGGTGTTGATAAGGTTGATAAAAATAATATAAAAAGCTTGTATAATCCGATATTAAAAATCCGCTTGTATCTATGAACAATCGGGAAAGATTTATTCCTTTCAGAATAAGAAAAATATGAACTTTATCAACACGCTGTTAGTAACCGCAAAGTTAGAAAGTTTTTATAGTTTCACCTGCTCATAACTTGAAAAAACAGTTTAAAAAAGGCTATAAAAAAGATGCTAACTAATTTGGTGGTATTAAAACAATTGATAAGGGAATATGTTATTGAATCCTGCAAATAAAATTTCTATCTATCTTTCAGTGATTTTTCAACAGTTATCAACATGTTCTTGAGAAGTTGTAAGAAAAAAAGCGAAGAATCATTTCTTCGCTTTTATTACTTTGTTTCATAAGTTTTACCCATAAAGCAGTCCAACCACCCAAAGTCGTAAACTGGCAGGTAAACGGTTGAATAAAAAGCAAATCAGTTTATAATCAATGCCAGGAACAACAGATACGTTCATTTTTTTGCTCATCACTTGAGAAACAATTTTTTTAGCAACAAAGCTTGCTTCCACGCCATTTTGCTCGTCTTTTTCCATTTTACCAACCGATTTTTTCATTTTCACAGTATATGCTGAATTTTCGGATTGAGAAGCAATAGTATATTTTCGAGCAGCAGTGAAATCGGTTTTGGTATCACCGGGAAGAATAGAGCAACATTGAATACCAAAAGGTTTTAATTCTAATGCTAAAGCCTGCATAAATACCAGTAAAGCTGCTTTTCCAGCCGAATAAAATGCCTGAAATGGTATTGGAACTATGGCTGCAACCGACGAAGTAGCGATAATTTTTCCGTAACCTTGTGTGCGAAAAATAGGAATACAAGCCTGAATGATTTTTACAGAACCGAAAAAGTTGGTTTCCATCTGGAATTTAACTTCGTCGGCTGAGGTGTCTTCCACTGAACCGGCAATTCCATTACCAGCATTACTAATAACAGCATCTAGCCGGTTATTTTCTTTGAGTACTTGTGCTAAAACAGTTGAAATATCATCTTGAATATTTACATCCATTTTTACATGAATAATTTCACCATCGCCTTTTTGAGCTTTTTGATTGACTCCACCACGACGTGATGCTGCATAAACCCGCACACCTTTTTTCATAAGCTCTTCTGCAACAGATAAACCTATGCCGGTGCTGGCTCCAGTGATTAATACTACTTTTGTTTCCATATTTGTTTAAAGTATGATTTATAATGATGCAAATATACAGATTATTAAATATATTCTTATTTATGCTTTAATTTTTTTTTATGAAAGAATTGCTACTTTTGTAAATCATCAATGTTTTATAATATGAAGGTTTTAGTTACAGGAGCTAATGGATTGTTGGGACATCATGTTGTTTTTGAATTATTAAAAAGAAATTTTTCAGTTAGAATAATTGTTAGAAACCTGAAAAATATCTCTTTTGATTTAAATACAGTGGAAATTTTTGATGGTGATTTTACAATTTACGAAAATATGAAAATTGCAGCACAAAATTGCGATGCCATTATTCATATTGCTGCAGTAACTGCCACTGATTTATTACATTATGATGATTACAAAAAAATAAATGTCGACGTCACAGCCATGTTAATAAAGGTGGCTAAAGAATTAAATATAAACCGGATAGTATACGTCAGTTCGTCAAATACAATTGGTTTTGGAAGTGAACAAGCACTCAGTGATGAGCGTTTTGATATTCAGTATCCTTTTACCAATTCATTTTATGCACGAAGCAAGGTAGAATCAGAAAAATTAATTATCGAAGCATCAAAAACAGGTGATAAACATTTTATAATCATTAATCCAACATTTATGATTGGAGCTTTTGATACTAAACCAACTTCAGGCAAATTGATGTTGATGGGTTACAAGAAATGGATTTTATTTTTACCTAAAGGTGGAAAAAACTTTGTAGGTACAAACGCGGTAGCATGTGCAATTTGTAATGCATTAACACAAGGAAAAAATGGAGAACGATACCTTGCTTCAGGAGTAAATCTTTCTTTCAATGAATTTTACAAACTTCAAAAAGCGATTTGTAATTACAAACAAATCACGATATTATTGCCAAATTTATTATTGGTTTTGATAGGAAAAGTTGGTGATTTGTTTCGTTTATTCGGAATTAAAACTGATATTTGCTCTATGAATATACACCAGTTGATTATTCAGGAATATTACTCTAACCAAAAAGGAATTATAGACCTGAATTTGCCCCAAACTGACTTAAAAATTGCTGTAAAAGAAGCAATTGAATGGTTTTATCCCCAACCTCCTAAAAGTGATTGAAGTTAGTTTTTTATTTAAAAAATTATGAAAAATCGACAAAACAAAAGTAATTCGGTTCTCTTTAAAGGATTAGGGGTACTTTTTGTCTTTATTTTTATAATTCCAAATCTTTCAGCCGAAATAAAACCTCGAAAAATGGAATCTATTCCTTTTGAAATGGTTGGAAGTTATGTAGTTATTACCGTTAGAATTAACGATTCTTCGCCATTAAAACTTATTTTAGACAGTGGAATAAGGAATACTATGATTACGGAATTGCAACAAGATGACCATATTACTCTGAATTATTCAGATGTGAAAGATTTGATAGGTTTGGGAAATGGGAAAAACTTGGAGGCATTTTCAAGTGATTACAACACGCTGAAAATTGGCAAAATAAAACTGTTTAATAAAACTGTTTATGTGCTTCAAAATAACATATTTAATCTATCAAAACATACTGGAACTAAAATAAATGGCTTGATAGGTGTAGATTTTTTTCTGGATTATAACATTGAAATAAATTATTCAACTAAAAGAATAAAGTTTTATGAACCGACAATGTTTAACACGCCAAAAGGTTATGGCGTATTGCCATTAACGGTTGAAGGTCAAAAATTATTTATAGAATTATCGGTTTTGGATGCCGATAGTACTCGAAAAAATGTAAAAATGCTCCTTGATACTGGAGCGGAACTCAATGCTTGGTTTCAAACTTTTACTAAAAATTCAGTAAAATTGCCCTCCAAATGGATTCAAGGAACTATTGGAGAAGGGTTAAATGGAATTATTACCGGGAAATACGCTCATATTCCAGAGATTTGGTTTGGAGATTATAAATTAAAAAATCCCATCGTTTCTTTTCCTGATTCTGCAACAATAAAAGGAATTATAACAGATTTTAGACGTGATGGAACAATTGGTAGTCAGTTACTCAATAGATTTAATATTTATATAAATTTCAATCAAAAGAAATTCTATTTCAAACCAAATGAAAATTTTAAAAGAAGATTTACTTATAATATTGCCGGAATCGAAATAATTCAAATCACTCCTTCGTTTCCATTAATTGAAGTGTTGGCAGTGTGGAAAAACTCTCCAGCTGAAAAAGCAGGCGTGTTACAGGGAGATAGAATTTCAGAAATAAACGGAAATATTGCATTTTCAATGTCATTAGGTGAAATAAAAAAATTTTTTGAAACACCATCAAATATCCCATTAAAAATCAGTCTAAAACGCGATGATAAAGATGTTTTTGTTTCAATTGACATGAAAGAAAAAATATAAATCAAAATGAAAGATACTTCTAAGACATTGAAAATATTTTTATTGATACTTTTTTTTATAAATTGTCATAGCAATATTTTCTCACAAATATCAATTAATAGTTATTTGGAAATTGGAAATAATAATGTTTCGGAAGGAGTTTACAGCAATTTTTCCAGTCAATTTTTGGCTAAATTTGGATCATTAACTGCTTCTACCAGTGGGTTGTTGACCTTCACTAATGCAAATCCTATTATTTTTTCTACTTATAAACTGAGTGTTGAAAATGAATTTATTATATTTAATAATCCGATAAGTGTAGATGCGTTTTACCTCGGTAAGGCATTTTCTAAAGAATTGAATGAAACAAATACAGGTATTTTGGTTGATTATCTTACCAACCATTTTGGCTTTCAAATAGGTTTGAATGCACGAATATTTAGTTTCAACAACGAAGCCAAGCAAAAATACAATTTTCCAGAGCCTTTTAATACAACAATTTGGGAGCCTTTTAACCTGATGTATAAATTCACATACTATTTGCAATATAATAGAAAATGGAATTTTGAGGCAAGTGTAACTAATTTTGATACATATATAATCGAACAGGAAACTAACCCGATGTTACTTACTAAATTTAGCTATAAATTACAGGATAAATTACTTTTGTACTGCGATTTGGGATATTTGGAAGCAGGCTTGCTGAACATGCGGGTAAATACATTTGGCCTTTATTTAAGAGGAGGTGTTATATGGCAAATCAATTAAAATATACGCTTGTTTTGTTAGTAACTTTTTTTTATGGTTGTTCGTTTACACTTGATTTTGGCGGATTTTTTTTCCCTGGTGATTTAGTCGATTCACGTTTTGTACAGTCCGACCAATGGAATCAAACTAATCCCTTCAAAAATTTGATTGTTTCGTCCGAAAATTACCAACTTATAGTAGCTGCCGACAGTCATATAGGGCCGGAGGTAAATTTTAAAAAGTTTCTGATACAAGCTTCAAAACCTGAAAATACTGCGTTTGTGATTGTTGGCGATATTGTTATAGGTCATAAAGAAGATTATTTGATATTAAAAAACAATTTACCTGATTTTAATCAGGTTCATTATTTTTTGATCGCAGGGAATCACGATTTGTATTTTGATGGTTGGAAAACATTTTTTGCTGATTTTGGATCGTCCACGTATTATTTCACAGTTCAAACGCCAACTAAAAATGATATTTACATTTGCCTCGATTCCGGAAGTGGAACACTTGGAGGTAAGCAATTGTTGTGGTTGAAAAACGTTCTTTCAACCAAAAGAGATAATTACCACAATTGTGTGGTTTTTTCACATGTAAATTTCTTCCGTAATCGTCACACCGGTTCCACCAATCTGCTGGTTGAAGAGCTTTATGTATTGATGGATTTATTTGACAGGTACAAAGTGAACATGGTTATTTCAGGTCATGATCACGTACGGTTTGTTAATAATTTCGGATTTACAACTTATATTACTACGGATGGTTTGTTGGATTCAAACACGAATGCTAGTTTTTTGAAGCTAAAAGTCGATTCTGAGAATTTGAATTATGAATTCGTGAATTTGAAATCATTAAATTGAAAAAGAGTTGGATTTAAAAAATCCAACTCTTTTTATAAAATTTCACTTTATAATTTCTTTCAACTGATTTTCAATGTCGCCTGGTGTAGACATGATTTTAGCGAATGTCCCCATTGTTAAATCTGGGAATGAAAGCGCAATTCGATAACGACCATGAAGCATTACAACGCGATTTTCAATTACTAAAACTTCATAAGGCAAAAAAGCAGTGTGTTTTATTTGCCCTAAATCAATTATTGGAAGAAATTTGCTTTCACCTTTTTCGCCTGAAATGGCAAAATTATACAACGTTAGGTTTTTACCCGAAATTGAAACTTTCGAAACCATTTTTATGTTTGGAAGTCCTTTCTTTAAATTTGCATCTATTTTAGCTACTGCAACTGCGTAATTATCAAATTTTGCAAGTTCAACCACGTCTGAGAAATAAGGCATTGCAATCATGTAATGGTAATTCTGAAGATTCTTTTCCGTTAAACCGTTTTTGGATCCAAAAGATTTTCCCGAAAAGTCGTTAGAAACTTTCATCGCGCTTTCAAGATGTTCTTTCAATGTGGCATAATTACTGCCAACTTTATCAAAATCTGTTCTAAAATAGGCATTTCCCCAATAAAGTGGATTTGTATATGATACCACTGTTTTACCATTTTCAGCTGTGATTCCAACTCGCAAAGTGGCAGCAAATCCAGTTAATCCTCCCACCTTCTTAATTGCATTTTCCAATTCAACACTAGAAATAACAATAACTACCCGGTTTTTATCATTAGCCGGTTGATACTGACCAACAACTTTTATTCCATTGTTTTCAAGCTGTTTAATAACTTTTTCTTGCGTACTTTTTATTGATTCGGTGGTTTCAAATCCGACAATATACGGTTTTAAATCTTGTGCCATAATCCAGCACAGTGGCAAAAATAACATTAAAATAAATCCAAATCTTTTCATGTTGATTGTATTTTAGAATAAATAATAGGAAAGTATTTATGATTTGTCAAAATATATACAGAATATTATTCACAAACATATACAAATATTCCAAATAAAAGCTGGTTTTTAATCAATACTTTTATTTTCGAAAGAAAAAGTTATCAACAGTTTGTAGTTTCAAAAAAAACATCTATTTTTGCAGTCCCAAATCTCAAAGAAGAATAATAACGCAAAAACACTATAGCAATGAAAAGGACATTCCAACCTTCTGTTAGAAAAAGAAAAAACAAACACGGATTTCGTGAAAGAATGGCAACAGCAAACGGTCGCCGCGTATTAGCAGCCCGTCGTGCCAAAGGTAGATCAAAACTTACAGTTGCAGATGAGGGTCGTCACAAACACTAAACTATCTGCTAAAACAGTATAAAGAAAGTAAAGACTTGATGTAAGTTTTTACTTTTTTTGTTTAAGACCCCCTATGATGCAATAATTTCATTAATTTTGCACGATACTATTACTTTTTTTCACTCGTAACTAATTATGAATTTAAAAAGATTTTGGAAAGAAACGTTAGGTGGTTTTGTTCTTAAGAATGTACTGATTGCTATCGGAATAATTGTTGCTCTATGTTGGATTGCATTATTTTATGTTGATTTTTACACCCATCACGGTGAATATCAATCAATTCCTGATTTACGTGGTATGTATGTTGAAGAAGCAGAACAAATTTTAGCCAAAAAGGGGCTGTATCCCCAAATAATTGATTCGGTGTACGTTAGAAATAAAAAATTAGGAACAATTGTGGATCAAGTCCCAATACCAAATTCTACCGTAAAAAGCAATCGCCCAATTTATGTGATAATTAACTCTAAAAAGGTGAAAGAAGTAATTTTACCCGAAATTAACGATGTGTCTTTCAGGCAAGCCGATGCAATGCTACAATCTGTAGGTTTAAGTATTGCAAGTGTAATATATACACCTTCCGAATTTAAAGATTTAGTTTGTGATATCAAATATCATGGAAGAACCATTATGCCAGGAACTCGAATCCCTGAAGGTAGTGCAGTTGTATTGGTTGTTGGAAATGGTTCAGGTGAATCACTCGCAACTGTTCCACTTTTGAAAGGCATCGGTTTAGATGAAGCAATGCAAAAGGCATCTTCGGCTTCATTTTCAATAGGAACAGTAGAATACGATGATAATCATACAGGCAACGAGTCAGATTATATTATTTATCGGCAACGCCCCGCTGCTGGAACTACTGTTAATGGAAGAACTAAAATCGATATTTATCTTTCAAGAGATAAATCGCGTGTAAATGAAATATTTGAAGAAGATACCATACAACAAACTGACGAACAGTTTTTCTAAATTTTATAAATATTGAATTGTGGTTGAAGAATATTTAGAAGAAATTGAAGATGATATTAATAAAGTAGGAGATGAGCAGGAGCTTTTCGAGCATTTCAGGTTTGTAGTAGATAAAGGTCAGGCCATAACTAGAGTAGATAAATATCTGGTCAACTGCATGGCTAACACATCTCGTAACCGTATTCAAGATGCAGCTGATTCAGGTAATATACTGGTAAATGGAAAGTCAGTAAAGTCAAATTATAAGGCCAAACCAGCCGATGTCATTACAATTGTATTGGCATATCCGCCCAATGAATTTGTAATTATACCGCAGGATATTCCAATTAATATTGTTTACGAAGATAACGATATTTTATTAGTTAACAAACAACCCAATCTGGTTGTGCATCCTGGTTTTGGCAATTTCGACGGAACATTGCTGAATGCAATTGCATGGCATCTGAAAGATGTTTCAGGATTCGATGCCAATGATTCGCGTATTGGGCTTGTTCACCGAATTGATAAAGACACTTCCGGTTTAATTTTGATTGCCAAAACACCTGAAGCAAAAATGCATCTTGGCAAACAGTTTTTTGATAAAACCACACAAAGACGATATCACGCTTTGGTTTGGGGAAATGTGAAAGAAGATGAAGGAACTATTATCGGAGCATTAGCACGCGATCCAAGAGACAGAATGCAATTCACTGTTTTTCCTGAAGGTGAAAACCCTTTGGCAAAACATGCTGTAACTCATTTTAAAGTGTTGGAACGGATGGCTTATGTAACTTTAGTGGAATGTCGATTAGAAACTGGTCGTACTCACCAAATTCGAGTTCATATGAAGCATATTGGTCACCCGCTTTTCAATGACGAAAGATACGGTGGACATATTATTTTAAAAGGAACTACTACTGCAATGTACAAAGCATTTGTAAAAAACTGCTTTTATATTTGTCCACGACAAGCTTTGCATGCGAAAACACTTGGTTTTATTCATCCTCGAACCGGTGAATATATGCATTTCGAAAGCGAATTACCTGATGATATGAATGAGTTGATAAATAAATGGCGAAATTACGCCAAAAATATTGAATAAAAATGACTCTTAACCCCTAAAGGGGAACAAGAGGTTAGACAATAAATTATACAAAATACTAATTTAACTCCCCTTTTGGGGTAGGGAGTCTTATGAAAAAAAATATAGCCATTGTAGCGGGTGGAAATTCATCCGAAGTTGTGGTTTCGTTGAAAAGCGCAGCTGGATTGTATTCGTTTATGGACAAAGAACGTTACAATGTTTTTATTGTGACGATAGTTGGAAAAATATGGCAAGTAGAAATATCTGATAAAGAGAAAATTGCTATTGAGAAAAATGATTTTAGTTTCATTCAAAACGGTGAAAAAACAATTTTTGATATTGCTTATATTACCATCCATGGTACTCCGGGCGAAAATGGAATTCTTCAAGGATATTTTGAATTAATTGGTTTGCCTTATTCATCCTGTAATGTGCTAGCTGCGGCTATTACTTTCAATAAATTTACTTGCAATCAGTATCTTAAAGGTTTTGGAGTTAAGGTTTCAGAATCATTAGTTTTACGTTCCGGTCAAACTGTTTCAAATGAAGAAGTTGCAGTTAAAATTGGTTTCCCCTGTTTCGTGAAACCGAACGTTGGCGGAAGCAGTTTTGGTGTTACAAAAGTAAAAACCGTTGAGCAACTTCAATCTGCAATTGTCAAAGCTTTTGCCGAAGGTGAAGAAGTATTGATTGAGGCATTTATGGAAGGAACTGAAATTACTTGCGGTATTTATAAAACCAAAACTAAATCGCAAGTTTTACCGGTTACAGAAGTAGTTCCAAAAAATGAATTTTTTGATTTTGATGCGAAATACAAAGGCGAAGTAGAGGAAATTACTCCGGCTCGAATAAGTGATTCACTTACCGAAAGAGTTCAACATCTTACTTCTGCAATATACGATATATTAGGTTGCAAAGGTATAGTACGTATAGATTATATTATTTCCGTTGGTGAGGTAATTAATCTTCTGGAAGTGAATACAACTCCCGGAATGACCACTACCAGTTTTATTCCACAACAAGTGGCGGCAGCAGGATTAGATATTAAAGCTGTGATAACGGAAATAATTGAAAATGAGCTAAATTCCTAATTAAATAAGGGAATATTATGAAAACATTCGACGAAATAACGCAGCTTATTACTTTCGAACTCGAAAAAATTAGTTGGAACAAACAACCCAAAGGACTTTATGAACCAATTGGGTATGTTTTATCAAACGGAGGAAAACGAATTCGACCAGCATTAACATTAATGGCCTGTAATTTGTTTTCTGACGATATACAACAGGCTGTAAATACGGCTATTGGTTTGGAGATATTTCATAATTTTACTTTGTTGCATGATGATATAATGGATCGAGCTGATGTTCGTAGAGGCAAACCCACAGTTCATAAAAAATGGAATGATAACACTGCAATTCTTTCAGGAGATGTCATGCAAATTGCTTCATATCAGTACATTGCCAAAACTCCAACGAATTATTTAAAACCAGTTTTAGAATTATTTTCCCAGACGGCATTAGAAATATGTGAAGGTCAGCAATATGATGTAGATTTTGAAAATCGTGATAACGTAAAAGCCGAAGAATATCTGGAAATGATTCATCTAAAAACTGCCGTATTATTGGGCTGTGCACTTAAATGCGGTGCAGTGATTGGTGGAGCAGGGGAGAAGGATGCTAAAAATTTATATGAATTTGGGATTAACATTGGCCTTGCTTTTCAATTAAAAGATGATTTACTTGATGTTTATGGCGATGTAAATAATTTTGGAAAAAAAATAGGTGGTGATATTCTTTGCAATAAAAAAACTTACCTTCTTATACACGCTCTTCAAATTGCTAAAGGAAATGATGCAGTTGAATTGAAGAAATGGTTGGAAATTTCAGACCATTCAATTTCAGATGAAAAGATTAAAGTAATCACACAATTTTACGAAAAATTTGAAATTAAATCAATTTGCGAAGAGAAGATGAATGAATTTTATACAAAGGCAATCGCAAATTTGGGAAAAGTGACTGTTTTAGATAATAAAAAGCAAGAATTGAGAAAATTAGCCGAAAAATTAATGTTTAGAAACGATTAATTTTTTATCTTTGTAGGCATAAATCATTTTCAATTATTAAATATTTTATGCCTTATCGCAGACTTCCTAACACAGATCGAGCTAGATTACATGCTTTACGAACGGCTATTCTTCAAGCTGATAAATTGAATTATGGTGACCAAGTAGTAACATACAAAACTATCCACGAAGCAAAAACTTATCTAAACGTTTTTGAAAAACAATTAAGTCAATATCAACAAACACTTGAAACTCAAGTGTCAGCAAACAGACGATATCAACAAATAGTACATAATGCACGGCTCTATATTTCGCATTTTATTCAGGTTTTCAATCTTTCAGTAATTCGTGGTGATATTAAAAAAGAGCATAAAATATTTTATCAATTGGATCCAAATATTCATACAGTACCTGATTTAAGTACTGAAGGAGCATTACTTAATTGGGGAAAATGTATAATTGATGGAGAGAATGAACGACTAAGAAATGGCGGATTGGCAATTTACAATCCTACAATTGCCAAGGTTAAAGTGCATTACGAAATTTTTAAAGAATATAAATCTACCCAGAAGATATATCAGAGTACCACAAATAGAAATTGGGAGGATTTAGTTAGCTTACGCGAGAAAGGTGACTTAATTATTTTAGATATTTGGAATCAGGTAGAGGCAAAATTTAGAGATGAAAAACCGTTTTCAAGATTATTAAAATGTGAGTCTTTTGGTTTGATTTATTATTATCGTAAAGACGAAAAAAAACTTTCCAAAGTTGATGACGTGGTTGAATAGAAGAAACGATTTAAGTTTATTCGATTGTATTAGACATAGTAATAATTTTATCCATTTTTTTATCAAACCGCTGTATAGGGATTGATTTAAGCAATTGAAAATCAAATCCAATTCCTATTTTGAATCGACTCTTTTTCTTAAAAAAAAGATCATAATATCCTTTACCACGTCCCAACCTATTTTTATTTACATCAAAAGCAACTCCTGGCACAATTGCCAGATCAATCTTTCCGGTATATATATCTGTTAAATAAGGTTCCCATATTCCAAGAGTTTTTTGAACTAAATTATCAACTGATATTAAACGTTTTAAAACCATTTTTTTCCCAACAATAGAAGGAAGTATTATAAATTTTTGAGTAATCCATTCCTTAATAATATCGTGTGTTGGCAATTCATACTTTGTTGACCAGTACATCAAAATTGTATTTGCGGCTTTAAATTCAGGTAAAATTTCAATTTTTTCAAAAACAGCATTTGCTTCCTTAAATTTTTCTTCATCAGATAATCTTAATTTTAATAAATGAATTTGAGACCGAATAGTTTTTTTTTCTTTTTGGATACTTTCATGGTTCATTGAAAAAATAATTAATAATGAATTGATCAAGTTTTTCATAAAATTAATTTTAAGTTATAATGTTCACAAATAAGTATTTTATTGATTTGCAAAAATAGTTATATTTTCAAGAAAAAAAATAATATTTATGTTACAATTCAAATAAATCATTAATTTGGTTTAATAAGTCAATATATTTTTTTATTTTTGAAATTTCAAATCAATCTTTAGGTTGAATTTATAACAATTAGATTCATTTGTATATGAAGAAAAACCTTATATTTTTATTCTTATGTATTGGATATCAACAAGTATTTCCACAAATTGCCAATATTCTTCCTTCTTCGATTTCTATTGCTCAAACCTCAGTTTCTGATACTCATAATTGGGCAGCATTCAATAATCCTGCCATGTTGGGTTATTTTGAAGATCCCGAAATTGGGGTTCAATTTGAAAATAGATATGTGATTTCTGAACTTTCAACCAAAAGTTTACAAGTTGGATTACCAACGAATTTAGTTAACTATGGACTTTCTTTTACTCATTTTGGATATTCTCTTTATCACGAAATGATAATAGGAATTGGTTTCGGTAGAAATTTTTCCGACAAATTTGCCATGGGGGTTCAATTTAACTATTACACTGCTTATTTCAATGCAACAAATTCTTATCGAGGTGCATTACTCCCACAAATTGGATTGTCTGTTAAATTGACTCCCAGTTTTAATATCGGATTCAATACCTTTAATCCATTTCAAACATGTATTCAAACGGAATTTGTAACGAAAAGATTACCATCTGTATTTAGTTTGGGTTCGGAATATTTATTTTCCTCAGAATTAATTTGGCGAACACAAATTGATAAAGAAATTAGCAGTAATTACCGCATTGCTACTGGATTTGAATACCAAATGATGCAACAATTCAAAGTAAAACTTGGCGCATATGCTTCTGATTATTTAATACCATGTTTGGGCATTGGATTTAAAACAGGATCATTATTTGTTGATTTAAATTGTGAATCTCATCCTATACTTGGAATTAACGCTTTGGCTTCATTAAAATATAAATTTATAAAATAGAAATCGAGTATAAGTGAAAAGATTGATTATATATTTAACCCTTATGTTGTGTTCTTTTTATACAAGAGCCCAAGAAAATACATCAATAACCGAACAATTAATAGCTGATATTTTTGAACAATATACTTCTGAAACTGACGAAACCATTGACTATGAAAGCTTTTTGGAAGATTTAATATATTGTGCACAAAATCTAATAAATTTAAATAGATCATCTAAAGAAGAATTGGAGAAATTGCAATTTTTATCAGACATTCAGGTAGAAAATATTCTTGCATATATTTATGAGAATGGTCAAATGCAAACAATTTATGAGCTTCAATTAATTGAAGGACTTGATATGACTGACATAAAGAGAATGTTACCTTTTGTGATAGTTGGTGATGCAAGTTACTCCATAAAAAAAATTTACCTGAATGATCTGTTGAAATATGGAAAAAATGAGCTATTTTTCAGACTGGATAAAGGGCTTGAAACCAAAGAAGGCTATCAGTTTTTTCCCGCTGAAGATCCGCTTCAGACCTCAAATCCCGCAAGTTATCTCGGAAATGAGATTTATACATCCATAAAATTTAATTATCATTTCAAAGATAGAATTCAGTTTGGATTTAATGCAGAGAAAGATGCCGGAGAGCAATTTTGGGGAACAAATCATAAAGGATATGATTTTTATTCGTTTCACGCTCAGTTCAATAATTTTGGCAAATTTAAAACGATAGTTTTAGGTGATTTTCGAGCAAATTTTGGACAAGGACTAGTGTTACATCCAGAATTTGGCATGGGGAAATCGTCCTATGTGTTAAATGTCGCTCCGCGCAGTTCTGGTTTAAAAAAATTCAGTTCAAACGACGAATACAATTTCTTTCGGGCAGGAGGTGCCACTGTTCGTATTGGTAAGTTTGATTTGACGGCTTTTTATTCAAAAAAAATGATTGACGGTGATACCATTAATGGCACTTTTTCAACAATTATAAAAACCGGATACCATAGAACTTTAGATGAACTTAAGAAAAAACAAACAGTGAATCAACAAATTACTGGTGGAAATGTGACTTATACTAATATGAACTTGCAACTTGGGGCTACTGTTGTGCATACTGAGTTGGATCAAAATTTGACCCCGGATAAATCGGTTTATAATTTTTTTTACTTTGAAGGCAAACAACAAACTACAGGGGGAGTCTTTTATCGATACCGATGGAAAAAACTAAATCTTTTTGGCGAAACAGCTGCTACTCAAAACGGTTCAATTGCAACTCTTAATGGTTTTTATTTCAGTCCGACTTCGCAAGTAAATCTAGTGATTTTACAGCGATATTATTCACCAGAATTTGACGCATTTTATGCTTCTTCTTTTTCTGAAACATCCCGAATAAACAATGAATCCGGATTGTATTTGGGTGCCGAAGTTCGTCCTTTTCGAAAATGGAAATTATCAGCTTACGCCGATAGTTATAGGTTTCCTTGGCCAAAATATGGTATTGATGCCCCTTCAATTGGTAATGATTATTTGTTTCAGGCTGACTTTGCATACAATCGTAACGTTTTAATGTATTGGCGATTTAAATATGAAGAAAAACAAACAAATTTATCAACCTCAGGTGCTGTAATGCCAATTGTAGTGCCTGTCCAGAAAACATCCTTGCGTTACCAGTTGACTTATTCATACGGAAATTTCAGTTTCAAAAATGTATTAGAAGGAAACATGTCTAAACAAGCTGATGCAACATGGACATATGGCATTATTGCTTGTCAGGATGTGAGTTATGTTTTTAAAACTCTTCCTTTGAAAATTGACTTTCGCTATCAGTTTTTTGATGCTAAGAATTACGAAAATCGGTTTTATTCATACGAAAAGGATGTGTTATATGTATTTTCTATTCCTATGTATTTCGGTCTTGGAAGTAGGTATTATTTGAATTTGAAGTATGAAATGACTAAACATTTTTCACTTTGGTTCAAAATTGCGCAAACTGTTTATGCCGATGACCGTGAATCTCTTAGTAGCGGCAGTGAAACGATTTCAGGTAATAGGAAAACAGATTTTAGATTTTTATTGAAATGGGAATTTTAAAATATTTTATTCTCGAACAAACTTTTTATTGAATTTGTATGTTTTGACATAATATCAATAAATTATAAAAAACTGCCATCTCTACATTGCAATTTTGCAATTTTGCTGTATCTTTGCACCGTTTTTCAGCCAGAAGACGTTTGCACACAGCTGATAACAAAAACTTTATTCTCAAAAAATGGAATTATTAGATAAAATCATGGCGAAAGCCAAAGCCAATCCGCAACGCATTGTGTTGCCGGAAGGCACTGAAATAAGAACATTGAAAGCGGCTGACATTATTTTGAAAGAAAAGGCTGCAAAATTGATTCTTATTGGCAATGAAGCTGAAATAAATAAACTAGCTGCTGAAAATAACCTGACTTACATTTCTGAAGCGACGATTGTTGATCCGGAAACCAGTCCAAAAATGAAGGAATACACCAATCTGCTTTTCGAAATCCGCAAAAGCAAAGGATTGACCTTTGAAGATGCAACAAAACTGACAAAAGATCCCTTGTATTTAGGATGTTTAATGATTAAGAACGGTGATGCTGATGGAGAATTGGCAGGAGCAAGAAATACAACGGGCAATGTACTTAGACCTGCTTTTCAGATTGTAAAAACAGTTCCCGGAATTAGTGTGGTTTCAGGTGCACTTTTAATGTTTACTCCAACAACTCAATATGGAGAAAATGGTTTGTTGATTTTTGCCGATTGTGCTGTAAATCCAAATCCTACTGCTTCAGAACTTGCTGAAATAGCCATAAGCACTGCCAATACGGCTCGTGTGATTGCCGGTTTTGAACCACGGGTGGCCATGTTAAGCTTTTCTTCGAAAGGAAGTGCGAAGCACGAACTGGTTGACAAAGTGTTGGAAGCAACCCGGATTGCAAAAGAAATGGCTCCGGATTTGATGATTGACGGCGAATTGCAGGCCGACGCAGCATTGGTTCCATCTATAGGACAAAGCAAAGCACCCGGGAGTAAAATAGCGGGACATGCCAATGTGCTGGTTTTTCCGGATTTGCAATCGGGAAATATAGGTTACAAAATGGTGGAACGTTTCTCTGGAGCACAGGCAGTAGGACCAATTTTACAGGGAATGGCAGCACCTATCAACGATCTTTCACGGGGATGTTCGGTGGATGATGTAGTACGAATGATTACCATAACAGCGAATCAGGCAATGAAGTAAGTTTAAGGTTAATTAGCTAACTGGTTAATTGGTTCATTCCAACTCAAACCAGTCAACGGATTAACCAATTAACCAATTAACTATAAAAACATGGCAGAAGAAATTATTGAAGCGATAGAACGCTACGGACTCAGCAAACGAAATCGGAAAAGGACCTTGTTTTCGCGCATCGGTGTAGTGGGTTGCGGAAAAGAAGGAAGTGTGATTGCAACCACAGCTGCTTTGAATGGAATGGAAGTGGTTTTTCTGGAAATTAATGAAGAAGGAATTGCCAATGCATACAAACGCATTGAAGAAAAACTGGATAAGAAAATTTCAAACTGGGGATTGACCGGCAATGAAAAGAAAGTTGTTATGGGTAAAATCACAGGAACCACCAATTACGAAGATTTTAAAGGTTGTGATTTCGTGATTGAAGCTATCCGTTACCACGACAATACCGGTGTACGCCGCATTGCGCAGCGCAAAGAAGTTTTCAAGGAACTGGAAAGGGTTTTGTCACCATCGGCCATTATAGCTTCTAATGTATCTACAGTAATTGTTACTGATCTTGCCTCAGAGCTCGTACATACCGAACGTTGTATTGGGTTACACTTTCTTTCGAATGTGCCGGACTCACAAATTATTGAAATCGTTCCGGGTCTGAATACTTCCGAAGAAACGTACGAAAAAGTATGTATGTTTGCCAAACTGATTAAACACGATTATATTCCGGTAATGGAATCATCGGGGTTAGTAAGCATCCGTTTGTTTTTGATACAGCTGAACGAGGCGTGCGGCATTTTGATGGAAGGAATTTCGAGTGTGGAAGATATTGACCGCGTGTTGACAGTTGGATTTGGACACCGCCAGGGAGTTTTTCGTACTGCCGACCAAATGGGAATTGAAAAAATCGTCCGGTTGCTTGAAAATCTGTGGGACGAATACGGTAGTCTGAAATACAAGCCATCGCCAATTTTGCTTCGTCTTTTCCGTGCCAAACATTTCGGAATAAGCACGAACAGGGGTTTTTACACCTACGATGATTTTGGGAATATAATCAAATAAGGAGGAACTTAAACATGAACATATTAGTATTGAACTGCGGAAGTTCGTCGGTGAAATATAAATTGCTCGATATGGTGAGCAAAGAGGAACTGGGAGCCGGAGGCGTTGAAAAAATCGGGATGAAAGGTTCGTTTCTGAAACATGTTCGCCGCGACGGACAGAAAGTGATTCTGAAAGGTGAAATTCTGGAACATCAGATTGCCATTGAATACATTCTTGGCATACTGACGAGTCAGAAACACGGTGCCATTGAATCGTTAGACGAAATCAATGCAGTTGGCCACCGTGTGGTACACGGAGGCGAGAAATTCAATTCAAGTGTGTTGATTACCGAAGAAGTGATACAGAAAATTGTGGAATGTATCGACATTGCACCGTTGCACAATCCGCCAAATCTGGCAGGAATTTATGCTATCAATGAATTGTTGCCGAATGTTCCGCAGGTGGCAGTTTTTGATACCGCATTCCACCAAACCATGCCAGATTATGCTTTTATGTATGGTATTCCGTATTCGTTGTATACCAAATATGGCATTCGTCGATATGGTTTCCACGGAACAAGTCACCGGTACGTATCGAAACGGGCGAGCGAATTTTTAGGAATTGATTTCGAAAGCACGAAAATGATTACCGCGCACATTGGCAACGGTGCTTCAGTTTGTGCCATTGAAAATGGAAAATCGGTAGATACATCGATGGGTTTCACTCCTGTGGAAGGTTTGATGATGGGAACCCGTTCGGGCGATATCGACTTGGGTGTTGTAACCTTCTTGATGGAAAAAGAAATGATCGGTTCGGCTTCGGTTTCGACGCTGTTCAACAAGCACAGTGGTGTGTTGGGCGTTTCGGGGATTTCGTCGGATATGCGCGATATTGAAAATGCTATTGCCGAAGGAAACGAACGTGCACGGCTGGCAATGGATATGTACGAGTACCGTATTAAAAAATATATAGGTTCATACGCTGCTGCATTGGAAGGTTTTGATGTGCTGGTATTTACTGGCGGTGTGGGCGAAAACCAAACCAGAACACGTCAGAAGGTATGCGATAGTCTGGCTTTTATGGGCGTGAAAATTGATGCAGAACTAAATGCGAGATCGCGCGGAAAAGAAGTGTTATTAAGCACTCCCGATTCAACCGTGAAAGTAGTGGTGATACCAACAGACGAGGAATTCATGATTGCAAAAGATACGTTGGAGATAGTAGAAATGAAATGACCTCACCCTAAATCCCTCTCCCAAGGAGAGGGACTTTTGTGAGTGCAAAAATCTAACTTTTTCTCGATTAATATGATTAGTATAAAAAATTTTGAGAGCAAAACGCCCGGCTAATAATAGGTCGGGCGTTTGTTTTAATAGATTGAAGGTGATATGAATAATTTCTGCTAATTTTACGGCTTCTTAACCGTAGAGAAAATTCTTTCTTTACAAAAGGAACACAAAAAGTTTTCAGAGCTTATATGTTACTTATTCGCCTTTTGTGGTTTCATTATTTTGATAAAACATGGAGATTGGGATTTTAATTTTGGGGATTTGTGCGGGCATTATGTCCGGATTGTTTGGCATAGGTGGTGGGATAGTGATGGTGCCCTCGCTGATAGCTATTTTTGGTATGGATATTCTGAATGCAAATGCCACATCATTAGGAGCTATGTTGCTGCCGGTAGGTATTTTTGGGGTGTTGGCATACTATAAAGCCGGTTTTATCAACGTACGCAATGCATTGTGGATTTCGCTAGGGTTGTTCGCAGGTTCGTTTTTTGGTGGCGAAATAGCTGTCTCTCTGGATGAGAAAATTCTTTCAAAACTGTATGTAGGGATTTTGCTTTATGTGGCGTTGGGGTATCTGGATATACCGAAATTACTTCGACGTAATAAAACCTCAACCGAAAGAAATAACCTTCCAACACCTGATATCGAGTATCCTGTCTGGCAATTCGTTTTAATTGGTATTGCTGCAGGTATTTTTGCCGGATTGTTTGGCAAAGGAGGCGGGATAGTAATTGTTCCATTGCTCATTAAATTTTTCAAATACGATCCAAAGGCCGCTGCGGCCACTTCGCTGGCTGCACTTCAACTTCCGGTTGGGCTGCCGAGCGTAATTGTATATGCCCACGCCGGATACCTCAACTGGGTGTATGCCGGATTGATGGCGTTGGGGATCGTAGTGGGTGTTATTTTCGGAACCAAAATGGCGATAAAATTATCCGGAGCGATGTTTAAAAAGGTTTATGCTTTGTTTTTGCTTGGTGTGGCGGTGTATATGGTGGTGAAATATATTTGAGAAATTTCGGGTCTAGCGATTTATAACCAATAGACCCGATTTACAGGTAGGCATTTGTAATAATTTTTCACTAGCAAAAAATGAAAATTTATAAGTAGAAGAACAAGGTTTATAGGTTAACGGGTTATCGTGAATTTGATTACAATAGTGGTGATATTATTATTTGCACTTGCTCCATCCGAACCTCTCATCGACTTTAATTCCACTGAGTCAGTCCCTGTAAAACCGGGTAAAGGAAAATACGTGTAAATAATTTTTCCATTGTTGATATCCCTTTTTAATGTGTTTACCTTAAAATGTTTGGGTGGAATACTAATGGTAGCACCTTCCTCATCACCGAAATATCCCAAATCGTATTGATAAGTCGCATCATATCTTAATGTTACATTCAATGCACCTGACGGTGTAGGGTCATAAGTATTACACCCTTGAATTAGGAAGATAAAGATGATGAAGGTCATCAAAAGGAACAAATGTCTTTTCATTTCTCTGTAATTTAAAAATTATCAACTTATTCAAAGATGGTGTTTCATCTGAAAACGTTGCATGGGGCAACGTATAATTTTTTCTCTTCTTTTCAATAATTAGAACAGAAAGCATTATTTCTTATCTCATCTGCTCCAGCCTCGCAGCGTCCAGCCTAAGCAAGATAAACAGCAAAATGGTAAAACCCCAGAGCGAGGAGCCCCCATAGCTGAAAAACGGCAGTGGAATGCCGATAACGGGCATTATGCCAAGCACCATACCGATGTTTATCATCAAGTGGAAAAAGAGAATACTAGCCACACAATATCCATACACCCGGCTAAACTGGTCGCGCTGTCGTTCGGCAATTCGGAGTAATCGCATTAGTAGGAGCCAGTATACAAACAACACGAGCGTGGAACCCCAGAATCCATGTTCTTCACCTACGGTGCAGAAAATAAAGTCGGTATCTTGTTCGGGTACGTATTTCAGTTTGGTTTGAGTGCCGTTCAGGAATCCTTTGCCCAGAAATCCCCCCGAGCCAATAGCAATTTTTGATTGGTTGACGTTGTAACCGGCTCCTAAACGGGCATCTTCCATATTTAAAAGTACTTTGATGCGGACTTGCTGGTGCGGTTCGAGTACTCTTTCGAATAAATAATCAGCCGAAAAACAAAATAAAACTGAACTTATGGAGAAAAGTACCAGAAACCAGTATTTTTTATAACGGTTGAAAAGCTCCACGAAAGACCAGTAAATACAAGAAGCTACCACTGCGAAAATCGCAAAATAATTGTAATTTATAAAAAACCAGAAATTTAAAACATAAGCCCCAATACCTATAATTATGATTCCTCCCAATAGTATCAGGGCTTCTTTGTTATTTCGACAAAAGAAAACAGCATAACCAATCTGAACCAGCAAAATCATACCCATTCCCAGTAACATTCCCAGCGTTCCGTGATCCACCTGAATGGGGACAATACTCAGTTTAATAATTGTAACGAACAATAATATGGTAAATGATCCGATAAGCAGTACAATACCATTCATTCCTTCACGGTAAAGCATAAGCAGAAAAGCGGCGTAAACCAATGCGGTTCCCGTTTCATTTTGTAGTATAATTATAGCAAAGGGTGCGAAAATAATCAGCCCCAGTGGTATCAAATCTTTCCAGTTTTTGAGCTTGTAATTATATGAACTCATATATTTGGCAAGTCCCAAAGCAGTAGCCATTTTAGCTAATTCGGCTGGTTGAAAACTTACCGGACCTAATACCAGCCATGAACGTGAACCTTTAATATCGTGAGCAAAAACCAGAGTAAACAGAAGTAACAGAATGGCACCTACATAAATAAACCAGGCAAAAATACTATATAGTTTCGAATCGATAAGCAACAACATGCCACCGATTGCAAACGCAGTAATAATCCAGATAAACTGCTTTCCGGCACGCTGGCTGAAATCGAAAATACTTGCCTGATCGAAATTGTAGCTGGCACCATAAATGCTTATCCAGCCCATAAGAACCAGCACAACGTAGAAAAATATCGTTGTCCAGTCGAGTGCATATCTTATACTAACGTTCTTGGACATGGTAATTGGTTACTATTTTAGTTACTCTATCTTCTAAATCAATTCTGCTAATTTTTCCCTGAAGGTATTGTTCTACCAACAAGCTGAATATCGGTGCTGCAAATTCCGACCCGAATCCTGCATTTTCAACAACCACGGCAATGGCAATTTTCGGGTTTACCCTTGGTGCAAAACCTACAAAAATTGAATGTGGTTTACCATGACTGTTATCAGCCGTACCTGTTTTTCCACACATATCTAATCCTTCAATTTTTGACGCTCGTGCCGTTCCAGACTCAAAAACACGCGCCATACCCTCAAAAACTATCGGGAAATATTGTTTATCCACTTTGCAATTATGAATTTTCTTCAACATGGAATCGCATTTGTTCAGATGTGGAGTGATGTAATGTCCCTCGTTGGCAATGGCAGCCATCAAGTTGGCCATCTGAAGCGGGGTTGCTAAAACCTCGCCCTGTCCGATTGAGTTGGATCGAATGGTAATAGCACGCCATCCATTATCAGCTCTGTAAACTTTATTATAATATTTTTGAGTCGGAATATTTCCTCGCGATTGTTCATAGATATCACTATCTTTGAATTTTTCACCAAGACCAAAACTTTTTACACGGTCAACCCATTCGTCATAATTATTTCTGAAAAAGACATTTCTTTGCCCATAACCATCTTTTTCAAGTGTAACACGGAAAGCGTTCCAGAAATAAGGATTACAACTTTGCTCAATAGCACTTAACAAACTTACCGGTGAACCATGATGGTGTGTACATCGTATTGGTGAAGATTCCGGTCCGTTACAAGCAAACATGGTATTTTCGGTTATTCCTCCCATTTGTTGCAGTACTAAAGCCTCCAATGTTTTAAAAGCCGAACCGGGAGAATATTGTGCTTGTGTAGCACGATTTATCAATGGTATTGTAGGGTCATTCAGCAGTTGCATATAATTGTTTGACCGTTGTCTGCCAACCAAAAGCGAAGGATCAAAAGTTGGATTCGAAACCATTGCCAGAATCTCACCCGTAGAGGGCTCAATGGCAACAATACTTCCTACTTTACCAGTCATTAATTTTTCACCGAGTAACTGTAATTTTGCATCCAAAGTTAATGTAAGATTTTCTCCGGCTTTAGGGGCAATATCTTCTTTACCGTTTTCAAATTTTCCTTTGATTCTTCCTTTAGCATCGCGTAAAAGAATTTCAACCCCTTTTTCACCACGCAATTGTTCTTCGTAAGTATATTCCAATCCATCTCGACCGGCATAATCACCACGATTATAATAATCATCTTCTTCAATCTTTTTTTGTGATACTTCGCCAATGCTTCCTAACACATGAGCTGCTGAAGCATTAGTATATTCACGTAAAGTACGATTTTGAATATAGAAACCCGGAAACTTATACATTGACTGCTGAATAGTAGCAATGTCTTCGGTGCCTAGTTGAGTCATAAAAAGTTGCGGGGTATACGATGAATAACCCGGATTTTTGTGACGGTCTTTTATTTCATCAATTTGGTTGATAAAGTAATCTTTATCAATTTTCAAGGCTTTACAAAAAGCAACAGTATCCAAATCATGAATTTCACGCATAATAAGTGCAATGTCATAAGCCGGTTTATTATAAACCATCAACGTATGATTTCTGTCGTAAATTAAACCACGTGGAGGGAATTGAGTTTTTTTTAGGAAAGCATTACTATCGGCTCCTTTTTTATATTTTGGGTCGATAATCTGAATGGTAAACAGTTGCAAAATGTACAAAATTATGACTGCTGACATGATTCCTGCAATCACGTATCTTCTGCTTTGAAGGACATCGTTTATCATATCCTATTTCTTACTAAGCGATTGAATCCCCAAAATCATTAAAATGGTAACAAATGAACTAAGAATGATTTTGACAAGAGTAATCCAAAAATTGGCAAATGAAAATGCTTCAAGGATAAAAAGTGTAGTATGATGAATTAAAACCAACGAAACCACGTATTTTATATAAGCACTAACACCAAAAGTGTAAAACGAAGGAGTAGGATTATTTCCTTCTTCAATGGAAGTAAACAACTTAATTATTCCGCTTCTGGAAAATGCCACCAAAACAGATGCAGAAGCATGCATTCCACCTGTATTCGAGAATATATCGATGGTCAAACCAAGAGCAAAAGCCAATAATAAAGTCATCCAGCGTGGCGCTTGAACTGGAAGGGCAAGAATAAATAAAATGTACAAATATGGATTTATATATCCCAAAAACTGAATATTATTCAGCACCAGCACTTGAGCAAGTACCAGAAAGATAAAGCGGAATATGTTTTGAAGTATTACAGGCATTTATTTAAGTTTGCAGTTAGCAGTTTATAGCATTACAGATTGGAAATACCAATCTAAAAATTAAATGAAACAATTGAAATATTAGTAACTTTGCTTTTACATTCTTTGCAGCTAAGACCGGTTTAACTATGGTGTTACGAACCCCATTTATAGCATGGTTTAAGCCACAATTGCTAAAATAATTGGTGATATCCTCAGTGATAAACCCGCTTAAGAGTTTAAATTTACCTTTGTGGTTTAGCAAAGAATTAAATCTTTAAATTTTAGAGATATGCAAAGCAAAGATTTAAATTCAGGCGTATTTGAACTATTACGACCTAATGCAGCAGGAATTGATATAGCAAGCCAGATGCATTATGTAGCTGTTCCCTCTGATAGAGACGAACAGAGTGTTCGCAAATTTGGAAGTTTTACTGATGATTTACATGAAATGGCCCGTTGGCTCAAATCCTGTAAGATTGACACAGTAGTAATGGAATCCACAGGCGTGTATTGGATTCAACCCTTTTTAGTTTTGGAAGAATACGGCTTCGATGTATTTCTGGTGAATGCCCGTCACATTAAAAATGTTTCAGGTCGCAAATCAGACGTAAAAGATTGCCAATGGATTCAACAGTTGCATTCGTACGGTTTGCTGAACAAGAGTTTTCAACCGGAAGATTTAACCCGTGAGTTACGAACCTATGTTCGGCAACGCAAAAATCTGACTCAGGGTTATTCAACTCAGGTTCAGCTTATGCAAAAAGCGTTCGATCAAATGAACATCAAGTTGCATAATGTGATAGCTGATATAACGGGCAAATCAGGCTTATTAATGATTGAAGCCATATTACAAGGAGAACGTGACCCGCATGTTTTGGCAGCGTTAGCAGATTCAAGAATTAAAGCTTCAAAGGAAGACATTGTAAAATCCTTGCGTGGTATTTGGAGACAAGATAATCTGTTTGAATTAAAGCAAGCTTACGAAATTTATCAGGTTTACAGAGATAAAATCGCGGATTGTGATAAGCAAATAGAAACTGTTCTCAAAGAAATAGCAGACAAAGCAGACAAAGTAAACACTGCAGAGAATACACCCAGAGATAACAATAGAAGAAAGGCAAATGGGAAAAACAAGTTTAACTTTAATGCCTCTTCCTATTTAAATGATATTTCGGGCGTTGACCTGACAGAAATTTTTGGAATAAGCGAACTCACTGTTGCCGAAATAGTATCCGAAATAGGAACGGATATGTCGAAATGGGCAACAGAGAAGCATTTTACTTCCTGGCTTAATTTAGCTCCTAACACAAGGACTTCAGGTGGTAAAAGACTAAAAAGCAAACCAATGAAAAAGAAAAATAAAGCAGGTCAGGCTTTTCTTATAGCAGCATCTTCGCTCAAAGCCAGCAATAACTGGCTAGGTGAATTTTACAGAAGAATAAAAGCAAAAAACGGTTCTCCGGTTGCAATTAAAGCAACTGCCCGTAAATTAGCAATCATCTTTTATAAAATGCTAAAAGATAAAGTTGACTTTAATCCTTTGCCTCTTGAGGAATATAACCAATATTTCAAAGAACGCAAGCTTAAATATATTAATAGACAGGCGGTTAACTATGGATTTAAGCTAGTGCCTGTAGATTTTGTTTCTTAAGAGTAGGTAGAAAAACATAATGGAAA
>Ga0209123_1000886_pt1 | contig 33938 bp, 23 predicted proteins | sample BarGraIncu00431A_FD_184500 | JGI IMG/M metagenome (GOLD analysis project Ga0209123, IMG submission 184500) | Arctic peat soil microbial communities from Barrow, Alaska, USA - Barrow Graham LP Incubations 004-31A (SPAdes) (version 2) | ecosystem: Environmental > Terrestrial > Soil > Wetlands >... | reverse complement strand
GTGAACGGGACGAACGATATCCCGACGGTGACCTCTGCGCTGAGCGACATTTCCAGCGAGGGGAGCGCGTCGCATCAGCTCAACCTTCTGGGCGGAGCGGCCGATGCAGATGTCTCCGATATCCTGGTCGTGACCGATGTCACCTATACGGTCGACGGGGCAGCAACCGGTCATACCGGAGCGGACCTCCCCCTCGGCGTGACGATAAGCGGACACACCCTGACTGTGGACCCGAGCGACAGCGCGTTTGATTATCTTGCGGTCGGCGAACACGCCACGATCGTCGCGAGCTACACGATAAGCGACGGCAACGGCGGCACGGTTTCGCAAACGGAGACCATCACGGTGAACGGGACGAACGATCTCCCGACGGTGACCTCTGCACTGAGCGACATTTCCAGCGAGGGGAGCGCGTCGCATCAGCTCAACCTTCTGGGCGGAGCGGCCGATGCAGATGTCTCCGATATCCTGGCCGTGACCGGCATCACCTATACGGTTAACGGAGCAGCTACCGGGCATACCGGAGCGGACCTCCCCCTCGGCGTGACGATAAGCGGCCACACCCTGACTGTGGACCCGAGCGACAGCGCGTTCGATTATCTGGCCGTCGGCGAATCCAGCATCATCGTGGCAAGTTACACGGTGAGCGACGGTCATGGCGGCAGCATCGCCCAGACCGAGACGGTCACGGTGCATGGCGTCAACGACGCACCGACGGTGGCGGCCGCTCTGACCAACAGCGTGAACGAGGGAACTGCATCCTACAATCTTGACCTGCTGGTTGGGGCTGCGGATGTGGACACCACCGACACGCTGAGCGTCACGGCGGTCAGCTACACGGTCGACGGCGTGGCTACCGGGTCTGTCGGCGCCGCTCTTCCCGCCGGTGTGACCCTCACCGGTTCTACGCTGACGGTTGATCCGACCAACACGGTGTTCGACCACCTGGCTGCTGGTGAATCCAGCATCATCGTGGCGAGCTACACGGTGAGCGACGGTCATGGCGGCAACTTCGCGCAGACTGAGACGGTCACGGTGCACGGCGTGAACGACGCACCGACCTTAATCTTAACTGACAATGTTCTAACATTAGCCGCCAACCCAACTAGCTATTTAATTGGTGATGGTCTTCTCGTGGCTGATGTAGACCACGGAGATACTCTGACTGTTTCGCTGACGGTGGGAGCTGGATCGCTGCATATAACAGACGGTAATGCAGTGCTTCATGGTTCCAATGATACAGGCAGCTTGACGCTGCAAGGTTCGGCTACTGATGTACAAGCCGTACTGAATACCCTTCAATATACCCAAGTCGGCGGATTGGATGACGTACTTATCATCGATGTACATGATGCCGCCAATGCTTATGCTTCCGACTCGATACTGCTTAAAGTCGGAGGAACTCAGAGTGTAAACTTGAATTCGAACAGCCTTACCGTTGCCGGCTACAGCACGCTGTCTGAGCCGATAGTTATTGAATCGGGTACTAAAGCGACCGACGTTTCGCTGGCTGTTGTCGGTGGAAATCTGGTGATCTCCAGCAACGGCCACGATCTGACGCTGACCGGCTATTCCGGCAGCCTCACCGGCGACAAACTGCAGTTCGAGGACGGCACCACGTTGAAGTTCAACGCGGGTGCACAGGCCACCCTGCTCGGTACGCAGCTTGCTGACCAGCTGGTCGCCGGCTCGCACGGGGATACACTCATGGGCTATGGCGGCAATGACAAACTGGTGGGTGGCGACGGAGCGGACCGCCTCTACGGCGGGGACGGCAATGACCTAATGATCGGCGGTAAAGGTAACGATTACCTGTCAGGCGGCGCCGGCGCGGATATCTTCCAATTTATGGCGGGAGATAGCACCAACTCCAACGGCAATGACATCATTCTCGACTTCCAGCATGGCACCGATCACCTGCAACTGGCTGGAGTCGACGCCAGTAACGCGGCCTTCTATGCTGCTCACGTTACCAAGACTTCCATCGGCAACGACACCTTGTTGACCCTGCACGACGGCTTCACCGGCACCATCCGTCTGATCGGTGTGGCTGCCGCCAACATTGATCAGCATGACTTCATCGCCGGCTAACCCGCGACAAACGCACCTTGCTTAACATAGCAGTTCTCATCCCCACCCTTTCATAGAGGGTGGGGATTTTTTGGTTTGCCCAGCGTAGCGGGCAAACCCGGCCTGTTGCAAGAAACAGGCGTCGCCCCGACCAGGGGGAAGACAATCCGAATCGCAAGGGCGTTGCTGGTAACGGCAGGGTCTGAAGGAAGCGATAGGAAGTGAGCTGCACACAGCGCAAGTGAACCTGATACGGCTTCACGGGTGGGTACGCGTGCCAAATAGCGCGAAGCCCTATTCCTGGTCAGACCCGTGGAGTGAGAGAGGGTGGCGAAGTTCACAGGGAGCCCGAGGTAACTGGGGAAGCCTTGTATCGTTCCGTGCAGTCAGCGGATAGTGAGATTCAAGAGGAGACTCAAGGTCAAACGAAGCGGTGCAAGGTGGCAGATGAATCCGTAGCAGTGATGAAGTCCTGGCCTGAGAAAGCTGGTGACAGTCTGGAAGATAAAATCGAGATGATCTACGGTCAGTTCCCTTCTTTTAAATGCTTGCTTCTTTATCACAGGGGACGATCGGATGCATTTCGGCAAGCAGGGTCTCGGGCGCGATATCCTGCTCATTTGGCCAGGTCACCGCTCCAAAGAGGATTCCAACTTGATTGAAGTAGTGCACCTGCTTCAACTCGCGGAACACCCCGTGATCCAGGTAGGGTTTGAGGTCAAAGACACCTTTACGCCCATCCTCTACTTCTACGTAAATACGATAATCCTGCAATGGCTTAACAACTTTTACATCCCAATACATGGCGACCTCACAGCGGAGAAATCTTGTAGGGATTTTCGCCGGCGCCGGCTATCTCCCAATCAGCTTGCAGCTCATCCCGGTGAAGCTCCAACCACGCCTGCACCAGCCTGAGTTGCTTCCGTGGCAGTTCCTCAGCTAAAACTTCTCCATCTTGAATGCTTATAGTTGCTTCATATTTAGCATATTTCGCATAGAATTGTGGCAGGTTGCGGTGATGATTGTCAAGAAGGTACCTTATTCCGGCCGCGTTAGAATCCCCTGTCAATGGAAATTTTATTTTTTATATCAGCTACATAATCCGTGATGGCAGCAGTGAAACGCCCGAATACATTGTCTATTGCACTTAGTCCTCCTTGCATTCGTTCCCAGTCGAACTGGAACCCATAGCCATGATATACTACATGACGAAACTTTCGATAGGGAGCAAGATCAGTAGATAATTGTTCATCAAACAGTACCGGTAATGGCGGAAAGGAAGGAGCGCAATATCTTTTAAAAACCTGGGCATGCCATGAGTCACCACTTGGCATTGGAATGTTATGGTATCGGTGAACCCTCTTCAGTATATTCTCAATCCCTCCGTAGAATTGGGCGAGGAATGCCCCAGCTGCGGTTCTTTCCCTTACGGTCGGTTCCCTTCCCTCAAGATCATTAAGAAGTGATATGGCCTCTCGAACAATTGCACCCATAAGTTCGAGTTCAATGCTGATTTCTTCTTCTAGCTCGGCCAAGGTCATATCAGCCTCCTCCCTCGGCGCTCGATCATTTGAGTAAAGCGGTTTGAAGGTGTCAGGGGAACCAGGTCAAGGGGGGCCTCGAGTTGTTCTTCAAGGCGTGCAGCCAATTCATACAACCTCCACCCGGGAACGCCGTCGCAGGCAAGGTCAATATCTCTTGCAAGGTCAGGACTGTCCAGAGCACTTCCGAAGAGAATTAGTCGGGTTACACCGTAGCTTCTTGCTAATTCGGTTATTTTATCGAACTGTTCTTGACTGAATGCCATTTGATTCCCCCTCTTGGGGTGGCACCTATGTAACAGAGATGCCGCGTTTTTTGGGTTTATTCCCAGACAATGTCACCTGAAGCTGCTTCGCCGCCTCTTTCAACAATTTCTTTTCCAACCGGCTCCTCCCTCCCTCAAAAAAGGGAGTGTTTCAAGACTATCGGGACCCGGAGCTGGGGAAAGACATTAGACAAAAATTATCACACGAACAATCGGACAAATCAACACCCCAATTCAGAGACCCCAAAAAAATGTTTTATAGATTTGTCCCATATCTGTCGGTGTGGTCCGTGGCAGAAAAGGATTTATCAAGCTTTCTGCCATAAGATGAGCGTTCAAAATGTCGGCTTAACGATTTCCCACGCCTCATGATAGTTTTGCTTCAGCTCCCAGCGTACCTTTTTGAATTGGACCGTTTTCCCCCCGGTACCTGGCCGCTCTCTTTCGAACTTAAGCGAGTTGTCGCTCAACTGAACGTCCTGCCCCGTTTCCGTTTACTTTCCTTCGTACCTGTGCGCTTTCCCTTAACCCCGAGCTTTTTCCTGGCGCGCTGAGGGCTACGGCGCGCGCCTGAACTGTTTTGTGCTCGTCGTGGGCCACCGGAGGGGAATACTGAAAACTCTACGTGGAGCACAACGATTTCTGCCCCCGGTGAAAGTTTTCCCCGTCCGGAGAACGATTTGGTCACGAAGTTAACGATTTAAGCTCATTTTATCCGTTATTGCAGCAGGTTACCCGGAGGAGGATGAACGGTTTTCTCCCGGGGAATTAGCTGTCTTCCCGTGGAGGGCGTTTTCCCGGGCAGATGAGCCAACTGCCGGCAATCAGAGTGGGGCATCCAGCCGCCCAGACTGCGAAGCCCATAGGATGGGGTGATCCCCGATGCGGTTCGGGCCTCACCGCATCCTACGAAGCTGTTCGGCGTCAGCTGCTGTTTTTGTGGCACAATCGGTTTACTTAGCACCGAAGTTGGTAGCTGGATGGGGGGACTTGAAGTAACTTCAGAGAGGATTTGGTCGCGCAGTTGTGAACCCGGGTGGGGAGGATGAAAGATCGTCAGGGGAGGGGAGCGACCACTACCGTACAGGGGGGAAGGCTCGCGTAGCGAGACAGGGGGGGTAGCCCGGGTAAATCACCCCCCTGCCTCTCTACGTTCGGCTTCCCCGCTAAGTCATAGGGGGGATAAAGCACGCCTTTCAGATGACCATGATGTGAACGTAGTTGGACCAGGGACCCAGACCGGCATGCCCGAGACATCTCACCCGGAAATAATAGACCTTACCCGGTTCGAGCCCCGATACCTCGACGCCTCCCTTAATCCTGGTGAACTGCCATTCCTTGTTCCAGGCTGCCTCGTCGTTGGGGGCGCCCTGGCAAGCCTGGATAAAGTAGCTGATGGCTCCCTGGACTTTGCCCAGGGTAAAATGCACCGCAGTGCTGTTCTTGGCGTGAACCACCTGTACTTTGGAGGGGGCGACGATCTGGACCGGTGCGGTGGCCCTCGGTTGGGTTTTCTTTTTGTGGTCGACGCCGAGTTCCGAAATCAGTTCGAAATTCCCTTCCATCTGGTACCTCATCCCGGCCCAATTAAGCGTCAGGCAGGCGGTCTGCACCGCCTTGTCGCGACAGGCGTCCCGCTCCGCCTTCTTGCCGGATGCCCCGGTCATGACGGCGTAGCTTAGGTCATGATAGCGGGTGCCGGCTTCCTTGATTTCGGCTCCGCTTGGAACCCCCTCCGGCATTTCCTGATAAAGGCGGTGCGCGATGAAGCTATCACCTATGCCCACGATGTGAGCGGCGAGTTCGAGGTGGGGCTGGAAGATGAATCTGGTGTCGAAGACTGCAATCGGGTTGAGGAATGCCGGCATGAATAACCTCCGTGGCTACGATTAGATTGGTTAAGGCTAATGCTATCGTTGTATTTCCGGCTGTCAAGGCATCCGGGAATTACGACACGACCTTTGGATCTTCGACATAAGGCGTAGCTGCATATATAATTCGAGTGCTCGTTACACTTGAGCCACGGACCACACGGACAAAAGCGGACAATGGCTTGATCTTGTTTTAGGGCGGAACTTCCGGCAAAACCACCTGAAGTCATGGTTTGACATGATTTCGTAAAATTGGTTAGAGTTTTGTCCCGCCACTGTGTGTGGTCCGTGGCCAAAAAGAGAACTAACACAGTAGCCCCATCCCCACTCTTTCCCAGAGGGTGGGGATTTTTTATGGCACCCGCGTCGTGGCCAAACTATTGGTACGGCCTTTGCTCATGAGTAGTCGAATGACATGGGCGGGCTCCGTACTGTCACTTTCCAAATGCCGGTACTAAATGACCAAGGTCCTTGTAAGTTGCCAATGTTATTCGTAAGAAAGGCTCGCCAAGTAGATGGCTTGCCATGTCAAAAAAAGCTACATCAGCGTCAAAGCTTCGCTAAATTTGACACTGGTTTGTTTTTAATAAGAGTTATCCAATAAAATTCACAGGGAAAAAGGTTTAAAACAAAATTTTATGCGTGCGTTTATCAAGAAGTTCGCAGTTTTTTTCCTCTTCGCCGGTTTCTTCAGTTTCATCATCAACATGCTTCTGCTGGCTCCCTCGCTCTACATGTTGCAGACCTACGATCGGGTGCTGGGGAGCCGCAGCCTGGAAACCCTCTACATGCTCACCCTGATCCTCGCGGTGCTGCTCATGTCCATGAGCGCCCTGGAGATGGTCCGAACGCGCTTGCTCGTGAAGGCCAACACGGCCATCGACAGCCTGCTGGCCCCCTACCTGCTGGAAAAGATGATCGCCGGAGCCACCTCCCCCGAAGGGAACAAGTACTCATACGGCCTCAAGGACCTGAACAGCATCAAGGGCTTTTTAGGAGGGCAGGGGATCTTCGCCCTGTTCGACGCCCCCTGGCTGCCAGTATACCTGATCATCCTTTACCTGATGGATCCGCTGCTTTTGGTGGTCGCCTCGATCGGCGCGGTGCTGATGCTGCTTTTGACGGTGCTCACCGAGCTCTTGTCCAGAAAGAAGCTCAACGACGCCGGCAATGTGTCACGGCAGGCCTCCAACTATGTCACCTCGGCCCTGCGTAACGCCGAGGTTGTGAACGCCATGGGGATGCAGGCCGACTTGACCCGCCGCTGGTCCGTGTTGAACCGGGAGGCGCTCCAACTACAAAATAGCGCCAGCAACCGGGCCGGCTCCATTTCGGGCGTGACCAAGTTCGTGCGCCAGTTTCTGCAGTCACTGATGCTTGGGACCGGCGCCTATCTGGTCCTGGAAAACAAGGGTTTCACCCCCGGCTTGATGATTATGGGCACCATCGTGCTGGGAAAAGCACTAGCGCCAATCGAGCACGTGATCGGCACCTGGAAAGGGCTCATCGAGGCGCGCAGCGCCTACGCCCGGCTGGACGGCTTCATCATGGCCCAGGCCAAAGAGGTTCGCCAAATGGCGCTGCCGGCCCCCAGCGGCCAGGTCTCGCTGGAGCACGTCACCTTCGGGATCCGCTCCTCCGGCAAGGTCATTATCAAGGACACCAGCTTCATTCTGGCCGCCGGGGAGTCGCTCGGTATCATCGGGCCGAGCGCCGCAGGGAAATCAAGCATGGCGAGGCTTTTGACCGGGGTCTGGAAACCGCTTTCCGGAAAGGTGCGTCTGGACGGCGCCGACCTCTCCACCTGGCCGGCCCAGGACCTGGGGCGTTACGTCGGCTACCTTCCCCAGGACGTCGAGCTTTTCGCCGGCTCCATCGCGGACAACATCGCCCGCCTGGGGGACCCGATCACCCATGAGATCATCGCGGCGGCAAAGCTTGCCGGCGTGCACGACATGATCCTGCGCATGCCCAACGGCTATGACACCCAGATAGGGGAGGGGGGGGCCGTGCTCTCCGGCGGCCAACGCCAGCGGGTGGGCCTTGCCCGCGCGCTTTTCGGCTCGCCCAAGCTGGTGGTGCTCGATGAACCGAACGCCAGTCTCGACACCGACGGCGAACAGGCCCTGCTGCAGGCGCTGCAGCACCTGAAAAAGCTGCAGTCAACGGCCGTGGTGATCACCCACAAGATGTCGCTGCTCGCAGCGGTGGACAAACTGCTCGTCATGCAGGACGGCGCCCTGGTGGCGTTCGGTCCCCGCGAGGCCGTGCTCGCCCACCTGATGCAGCAACAGCAACAGCAGCAACAGGGCCAACCACAGGGCGCCCCACCACCGCCGGCGCCCCGCGGGCAGACCGTCGTCATCAACAAGGAGGCCCCCCATGCCTAAGGCACTCATCACCGGAAGCACGGAGCTGGAGCTTTCCTACAGCCCTAACAAAATCATTTTCTGCGGACTTTTCGTCGTGTTCGGGGTATTGGGCGGTTTCACGCTCTGGGCGCTGCTCGCCCCGCTCAACGGCGCGGTCCACTCCCAGGGTGACATCACTTTCGACACCAAGCGAAAGACGGTGCAGCACCTGGAAGGCGGCATTGTGAAAAAGATCCTGGTTCGGGAAGGGGACTCGGTCAAGGCCGGCCAGCCGCTCATCATCCTGGCCGACGAGCAGGTGCGCCCGACCGTCGACCTTTTGGAGGGGCAAAACCTCACCGAAATAGCCACCATGGCGCGCCTGGAGGCGGAGAAAAACGGCCTGAAAACCATCGAATTCCCGCCGGCTATCACGAGGCGTGCCCAGGTCCCGGCCGTCGCCGCCGCCATCCAGACCGAAACCAAGCTCTTTACCGCCCGGCTGAACAGCTATTTAAGCGACATAGACGTGCTGCAAAGCCAGATGCAGCAGACCAAAGAGGACACCAAGGGGGTGCGTGAGCAGCAGGCCGGGAAAAAGAAGGAGATCGCCTCCATCACCGAGCAGCTCGCCACCAACCGTGAGCTTTTGAAGAAAAGCTACGTGACCCGAACCTCGGTGCTCGAGCTGGAACGGGCGCTGGCTGCCAAGCAGGGGGAACTGGACGCCACCTCGGCTCTCATCGCCCGAAACACCGAGCGGCTGGAGGAGCTGGAGCTCCGCATCGCCGGGGTGAAGAGCGCGCGCATCCAGGACACGGTGAAGGACATGAAGCTTTCACGGGTGAAGCGCCAGGAGCTTGAGGAGCGGGTGCTGCCGTCCCAAAACGCCCTGCAACGGGGGGTGATCCGGGCACCGGTGAGCGGGAAAGTCGTCGACCTGAAGGTCACTACGGTGGGCGGGGTGATCGCCGCCCGGGAGCCTCTCATGGACATCGTCCCCTCCTCGGAGCACCTGGTGCTGGAGGCGAGGATCGGGATCAACGATATCAACGACGTCCGGGTGGGACTCCCGGCAGAGATCACCCTGACCGCCTTCAAATCCTCCACCACCCCGACGGTCAAGGCGACCGTCACCTATATTTCGGCCGACCGCCTGATGGCGCGCAGCTCGACTGGTGAAATGCCCTACTACGCGGTCCGGCTGGACATCGACCCGCTGTCGCTGCAAAAGGCCGGGAACCTGCAGCTTTACCCCGGCATGGGGGCGCAGGTCGCCATAACCACCCAGCCGCGCACCGCATTTGACTATTTCGTCGGGCCGTTACGGCAACGGCTCGGGAAGGCTTTTCATGAAAAGTAATCTGAAACCTGTTCTCGCGGCGTTACTCCTGCTGGTCTCGCTTGCCCCCTGCTCCGCGCAGGGTACCAAAGACGACCTCTTCACCCTTTATTCCGGCGCCAAGGCCCACGACCCCAGCGTGGGGCGCGCCCAGGCCCAGCTTGAAGAGAGCAAGGCCGATACGGACATCTCGCTGTCGCAGCTGATGCCGCGGGTAGATGCCAATGCCTCCATCAACTGGGTCAGCTCCACCACCTTGAACTATGCCGTCACCGATATCACCGGATCGTTCACCGGCGACGGGTATGGCGTCGGCGTCCGGCTGCCGATATTCCAGCTCCCTGCCGTCTACGGCCTGGCCGCGTCCCGGGCAGCGGAGCGCGCCGCCAAGCTGACTCTGCAGGCGAGCCGCCAGGATCTCATCATCCAGGTGGCGGAGCTCTATTTCCAGCTCCTGAAGGCCAGAAGCGACGAGCAATTCTGCCGGGACGAGCAGAAGCGCTACGGTCAGCTGCTGGACCAGGCGCTCAGGCTGCAGCAGTCGGGCGCGGGGGAGTTGCTGGCGGTTTTCGACGCCAAGGCCCACCTGGAAAACGCCTCCACCGAGCTGATCAAGGCGCTGAACCAGGGAGCGCAGGTGGCCCAGCAGCTCAGCACCCTGGTCGGCCGGGAGGTGACCGAGGTGAGGGATCTCGGGGCGAACCTGGCCAAACTGGCGCAGCCGGCTGATCTGCAGTGGTGGCTGGATACCCAGCAAAAGCAGCATCCGGCACTGCTGCATGCCCGGGAGGAGCTGGTCCAAAGCGATCTTCAGATCAAGGCGGTAAAAGCGGGACATCTCCCGGTACTGCAGGCGACTGCAGGCTACACGGTCAGCAAGGGAAGCACCTTTTTGCCGCTGGTGGAGACCAGGCAGTGGTACGCCGGTTTCAACATTTCGCTGCCGCTTTACGCGGGGGGGGAAACGGCGGCCAGGACGCGCAGGGCCCGGGCGGTCGAAAGCGAACAGGGCTTCATCCTGAGCGCGGTGAACGACCAAAACGTCCAGAAACTCAAACAGTTCTATCAGGAACTCAGCTTCAACACGGCCCTGATCGCAGCCTTGGATCGTAAGATGGAGGTGGCGCAACTGCAGCTCGCGGCGATAAAGACCGGGTTTGACCTCGGCACCCGTACCGTAGCCGAACTGCTGATCGCCGAACAGGGCGTTTCCTACATCCAGCGCGACCTGGCCAACGCCGGTCATGACCAGGCGCTGCGCAGCCTGTCACTTAAGTACGCGGCCGGAATCCTGACGGAGGACGACCTGCAGATGCTGAACAGCAGGCTGGCCAAGTAGCCCCTTTAAGCCAGAGGATCTCTGGTCGTTATCACGTTAAGCCGTTTACAAGGAGAGCAGTCTCTATGAAATACCTCGCCACGTTTTTCGCGCTCTTGCTGGTACTTTGCGGAGCCGGTTGCAGCGGCAGCAGCAACTCCTTCAATGCTCCGAGCGATTTCACCGTCGTAAGCTCCGCCACCCAGATCAAGCTGAAGTGGAAGCCCGTAGCGGCCGTCATCGGCTACAGCATTTACCGCAGCACCGCTTCCGGTGCGGTTTCCTCGAAAATAGCCCTCGCCACCGAACTCAGCGCTACCCAGTATCTGGATGCCTCCGCTCTCCCTGGTGTCAGCTACTTCTACCAGGTGGTCGCGGTCAACTCGACCGGCGACTCGCAGGCCTCCCCGGAAGCGCAAGGTTTGATCAAGGCTGCTGCGCCCGGGAGTACCCTGGTGGGCGGAACGGTCCAGGGCTCGGCCCTGACGCTCGGCAATGAGGTGACGACCCTCGCGGGGTCCGCCGCCGGCTTTGCCGACGGAACCGGCACCGCGGCCCTGTTCAGGCTCCCCTACGGCATCACGACGGACGGCAAGAACCTGTATGTGGCGGACACCGTGAACCACGCCATCAGGCAGATCGTTATCGGCACCGGGGTCGTTACAACGCTTGCCGGTTCGACTTCCGCTGTCAGCGGAACCGCCGACGGCACGGGGAGCGCAGCCCGCTTCAACGACCCGATCGGCATCACCACGGACGGAACCAGCCTGTACGTGGCCGACTTCAGTAACCACATGATCCGGCGCATCCTCATCGCGACCGGCGAGGTGACGACTGTTGCAGGGGCCGCTACCCTGGGGAGCGCCGACGGCGTCGGGGCAGTCGCCCGTTTTAAGAATCCCGAAGGGATCACCACCGATGGGACGAACCTTTATGTGACCGATTCCGGAAACCACACGATCAGAAAGATCGTCATCGCGTCCGGCGCGGTCACGACTTTGGCCGGCACTGGCCTGGCGGGCGCCGTTGACGGAGCGGGAACGGCGGCGAGCTTCGCCACCCCCGCCGGCATCATCACGGACGGAAGCAAACTTTATCTGACGGACTCCGCCAACCACAATATCCGCCAGATAGTCCTCGCCAGCGGCGCCGTCTCCACCCTGGCCGGATCGGTCACCTCGGGATCGAGCGACGGAACCGGAAGCGCCGCCCGCTTTAATGCCCCGGTCGGCATCACCAGCGACGGGATAAACCTGTACGTCGCCGATTCCAACAACAATCTCATCCGCCAGGTAGTAATCGCAAGCGGTGCCGTCACCACCATCGCCGGCTCGGGGACTGCAGGAAAGAACGATGGCCTCGGAAGCGCCGCGACCTTCAGCCTGCCAAACGGCATTACCACCGACGGCGTAAGCCTCTTTGTAACAGATCTCAATTTCAGCCTGATTAGGCAGATCTTCTGATGCTAGCGTTTCGCAACTTAGACCACGGAGGAAGCATGTCCGGATACCCTTTGTACCCGCTATCCAAAAAAAGGCGTCACAGCATGGGCGCCCTCGTTTTCAGTCTCTGCCTGCTTTTAGCCCCATCGGTATTTGCCGGGCAGGGGGCGGCCTACCTCGTTTCGCCCTCCGAGCCGGATGCCATCGCATACAAGCCGCTCTACCTGTCGGTGCTAACCTCCACCGAACTCGGGCTTTCCCCGCCTTTGGCAGGCAGCATCGCTCAAACCCCAGCGGTCGGCCGCTTCACGATCGGCAGCGACAACTATCTTTCCGGCAAGGTCAGGATTTTCGATCTCCCGGTAACGGCTGCCATCTACCCGGACCTGTATGTCCAGCTGAATCTCCCCTGGGTATCGCGGGATGTCAAAACCGCTTCCGGGACTTCCAGCAAAAGTGGACTGGGCGATATCGACCTTTCCCTAAAGCTCAGGATGGATCTCGGGGAGTCGACGGAAACCTACTATCTGCTCGACGCCCGGCTCCCGACCGGGGATAAGGACCAGGGACTGGGGAGCGGCAGCTATGACATCAGCGTCGCCCAAAAACTGGTGACCTGGTTTGGCGCTTACCGCTCGACCTTCATGGCCGGTGTCACTGCTCCCCTGTCACATGTGACTGTGGTTGACAGTACCGTCAAACTCTCCCCGACGGTATCCTATATGGCCGCAGCCGAGCGTTCCCTGTTGAAACCCAACCTCTGGTTTGGCATCAAGATGGCAGGAGAGCACGTCTTCAATTCGAGGCTGGACGGTGTCTATCAGCCCAATGGCCTCACCACGGTGGACGTCATTCCCGAAACCACCTACTATCTGGCAAACGGTCTCAGGCTGCGGGGAGCACTGTTACTTCCGGTATATACAAGCTATGTGTTGCCGGGTGCGGAAAACAGCAGGGGAGTCGTTGTTAATCTCGGGGTGTCAAAAACGTTTTAGAGCCGGGACAAGGTGAACGCCGCTCATTAGATATTTTGGGCTTAACCGGTAACTTTATTGGATTTGCTATGCAACGCCCCGCCTCCGTGCGGGGTGTTGCTGTTTGGGAGCCGCGCCAGGGGCCTGGTGCTCCGGGTCAGCGGTCGTGGTAATGCACACCGTGACGGGGTACCATGCCGGCGTCCCAGCAGCTACCAAGGGTTCCGTAACAGCATCCACATCAGTGCCGGGGGCTTCATCGCGCTATGGGGAAGCCTCGCGGGAGCTTTCGGCCAGTTTGACGCCGCCCCCTACGACATGGCTGCCGATGGGGTAGGAAACGCTTATCTGCTTGACACCCTCAACAGCAGGGTCCAGGTCTTCGACAGCGCGGGAAACGTCAAGGGGCAATGGGGCAGTTTCGGCACCGGTAAGGGCCAGTTTTCCTTTCCCGACGGCAGTCACCGCCGTACCGAGTCGAGGTTTCCACTTCGTCAATTGGACCGGCGCCGGTGACCACGTCGTGAGCTACTCCGCCACGCTCCAGTTCACCAACGTGACGGCCAATAAACGCATCACCGCAAACTTCAAACCGTAACTATTGAGCACACCGTGTTGTGTCTGATTCCTCTTGGTAGGAACTGATATGGTCGTCATTGGTTTTTGCAAACTCATCCTACCTTTAAAGCTCCCCCTCGCCCTCTGGGAGAGGGCCGGGGTGAGGGAGTTGTAGAGGGGATCCAAGTCACCAGAGCAACAACTTACCCTAGCTACCTCCTTTGCTAAAGCGGGCGGCGGGGTCTTCAGATAGATGAACTGAATAGTTGCGACGCGCCTACCTCACCTGAGGTAGGCGCGTTTTTTTGTCTGTCATGAGTCGAGCGGCCGAGCGGCGACAATTTGCGAATAATTAACGATTTTATATTTACATTTTTCCATGAGAGTTTACAATTGTTGCGTTGACAGCGTTACCCGGATACTCATAGGCTTTTGTTGGCAGCGAGTTATGAGTATGCCCAATCCGCTGTTGAAATTTTCTGCAATGTCAGCTTCACATCCTCCCCGGAGGCTCAGACAGGAGCGTTTTCCTCGTCCTTTCCTGACCGGAGTGCTCTCAGGGGTCGCAGATGGCAGGAAGTCAGAAGGGTACCCAACATCTGATGGAACTGTGCCAAATTCGGATGGAGGTAAGCTATGCTGTCGGGAGGCGAGTCTGCTACAACAGTATCGGTTCTCTTGGTTGAGGATGATGAGGCTACCAGAGAGTCTCTCGGGGCGTCTCTGAGCGTGCGGTATCCAGGCATTGCGGTGTACAGTGCCGTCAATGGTGCCCAGGGCCTGTTACTGTTTCAGAAGCACCGGCCCGGCATCGTCATTACGGACATCAGTATGCCGGTGATGGACGGCATCCTGATGGCATCCAATATCAGGCGGATCGATCCGGAAGCCATCATCATCGCCGTGACCGCTCACAATGACAGTCATTACCTGCTGAAGGCGTTCGAAACCGGCATCAACCAGTACTTTTTGAAACCAGCTGACTTGGGTACTCTCTTAGGGGCCGTCGGCAAGCACATCGATACCATCTTGCTGAAGGGGGAGCTTGGCAGACAGAACAACAGAATCCGCATACTCTCTCTGGCAGTGGAGCAGAACCCCAGCTCAGTCATGATAACCGATGCGAAAGGCATCATCGAATATGTCAACCCGAAATTCACGGCGGTCTCCGGCTACAGCCAGGATGAGGTCATCGGTCAGAATCCGCGCTTCCTGAAATCGGGGCTGACTGCACCGGCTGTCTATCGCGAGCTCTGGCGTACCATCTCTTGCGGCGGCATCTGGCAGGGCGAGTTGCAGAACCGCAGAAAAAACGGCGAGCGCTATTGGGTGTCCATGGTCGTTTCGGCCATTCATGATGATGACGGGACGGTCCACTACGTCGCGGTGCGCGAGATAATCTCCGACCGCAAGATCGCCGAGCAGGAGCACCTATCGACCATCGAGTTGCTTCGTATTATCAATACCAGTGCCGGGGAGCAGGAGATGATCTCCGCGTCGACGCTCTTTTTCAAGGATCAATCGAGCTGCCAGGCGGTGGGGTTCAGGCTGCGCGACGGGGAGGATTATCCCTATTATCTGGCTCAGGGGTTTAGTAGTGATTTTGTCATAGCGGAGAACTCTCTGTGCAGTAAGGATGTTGGAGGTAGGGTCGCCCGGGGTGGCACAGGGGGCGCGGTGCTCGCCGGCAGGTGCGGGAATATCATCAACGGGAGTTTTGACCCTGGAAAGCCGTGCTTCACCGATCGTGGCAGCTTCTGGACCAACAGCACTACGGAGCTTCACGCCGCGCAGCATAGGGCGGACCATTTGATTTGCACGCGGCACGGCTGCAGCGATGAGGGGTTCGAGTCGCTGGCTCTGATACCCTTAAGCGTCGGAGCCGAGCGTTTGGGGTTGCTGCAGCTGGGCGACTTTCGCAGGGGAGTTTTCACCAGTCAGGATATCGACCAGTGGGAGAGACTCGCGGGCTATCTGGCCATAGCCTTGTTGAAATTCCGCGCGGACATGGCACTGAAACAGTTGAACGAGGAGCTGGAACAAAGGGTCATCGAGCGCACCCACAGCCTGGAAACGGCCTTGCGGGAGCAGGAATCCTTCAGTTACTCGGTTTCCCATGACCTGCGGGCGCCACTTCGTCATATCAATAGCTACCTTGCCCTGCTGTCGGAGGATTACGGCGAGCTGCTTCCCCCCGAGGCTCACAACTTTCTCGAGAGTTCCCGTTTGGCCAGCAGGCGCATGGGCAACCTGATCGATGATCTCCTGGAACTCTCCCGAGTGAGCCGGACCAATCTGGTAAAGGAATCCGTCAACCTGAGCGAATTGGCAAGTATTTCCTGCAGTTTGTTGCATGAAACAGATCCCGGGCGCGAGGTGGCGCTGGTCATACACAAGGGGCTGACGGCACGGGGCGACAAATCTCTGCTGAGGCAGATGATGGTGAACCTGCTAGAAAATGCCTGGAAATACACTTCGGCAAATCCGGCGTCCCGTATTGAATTCGGCAAGACGATCCTTGCCGGCCAGGAGACCTTCTACCTGCGCGATAACGGCGTGGGGTTTGACATGGCATACAGCGACAAGCTGTTTGGCGAGTTCCAGCGGTTGCACGGCCAGGAGTACGAAGGGACCGGCATCGGTTTGGCGACCGTCAAGCGCATCATTGACCGCCATCGCGGGAAGGTCTGGGCGGAATCCAAACCTGGTGAGGGTGCGACTTTTTACTTCGTATTGCCCTGAGACAGGTGCGGCTGGCGAAACGCGACGCTCATATGCAGGTACCTACTTTAGCGCCTGGTTTGACCTTGAACCAGGCGCTGTGTTATAAAAGAGGCTACGCCCGCGCTAACCCGGGTGCCATGAACTGGAACAGGAGGGCTTATGTTACGAAGCTAGAGGAGAAGTCACATGACACGCAGCTCTCGCTGGATTTTACTGGCCAGCACCATAATGACACTGGTTGCGTCACGAGGCCAGGCAGCTCAAACGTCCCCCACCCTCGGCAGTTGCCCGATGTTTCCCGCCGACAATATCTGGAACACACCCATTGACGGACTGCCCGTCGATAGCAATTCATCCGCCTACCTAACGAGCATCGGGCCCACCCGCTATCTGCATCCTGACTTCGGGTCCGGTCTTTATGCCGGTGTCCCCATCGGCTTCCCTTACAATCTGGTTCCCGGCACCCAACCCAAAGTGGCAATTAGCTTCCAATACGCCGGAGATAGCGATCCCGGACCCTATCCCATCCCGCCCAACGCCGCGATCGAAGGCGGCTATTCTTCCACGGGCGATCGACATGTCCTTGTGGTTGATACGGACAACTGCCTGCTCTACGAGACCTGGTCCAGCTATCCCCAGGCTAACGGCACCTGGAAGGCGGGGTCGGGGGCCCTTTTCAATTTGAAATCCAACAATCTGCGCCCAAGCAGTTGGACCTCCTCAGACGCGGCCGGGCTTCCCCTGCTTCCCGGACTGGTCAGATACGATGAGGTGGCTTCAGGCGAAATCCGTCACGCACTGAGGTTCACCGTGCCCCAGACCCGGAACGCGTTCATCTGGCCGGCCCGTCACCAGGCCTCCAACCTGACCGGGACCAGCTATCCCCCGATGGGGCAGCGTTTTCGGCTCAAGGCCTCGTTCGACGTCTCGGCATTCTCGCCAGAGACTCGGGTCGTTTTGACCGCCTTAAAAAAATACGGCATGATTGTGGCCGATAACGGCGCTCCCTGGTTCATCTCGGGCGTTCCCGATGAGCGCTGGAATAACGATGTCCTGGTGAGTGAGTTTGCCCGGGTGCTGGGTTCCAATTTCGAGGCAGTCGACGAATCGAGCCTTATGCTGGACCCGAATTCCGGGCAGGCGAAACAGGCCTTGGCAACCGACACCGTGGCGCCGACGGCACCGGAGAACCTGGCGGCAACTGCCCGCTCCTCCTCCCGGATCGACCTGACCTGGAACCCGTCCACCGACAACACCGGCGTGCAGGGATACCTGGTCTACCGAAACGGGGTGCAGGTAGCCAGCGTTGCGGCGGCGGGCTACCAGAACACCGGCCTGCTGCCGGCGACCAGCTACAGCTATCAAGTTTATGCCTTTGACAGCGCCGGTAACCGGTCACCGGCTTCTGCCAGCGTCTCCGCCATCACCCTGGCCGCCGCCGACAGCGCCGCCCCCAGCGTCCCTTCCGGCCTCACGGTCACGGTGGCGTCATCAAATCAGATGGCTCTTTCCTGGCTCGCCTCCAAAGACAACGTCGGCGTAACCGGTTACCGTATTTACCGAAACGGCGTCGCGCTGGCAACCAGCTCCGGCACCAGCTATGTGAGTACCCAACTCGCCCCCTCCACCTCATACACTTTCGCTGTCGCCGCATTCGATGCCGCTGGCAACAGCTCGGCGCAATCGGCAGGAATCACCAAGAGTACCTGGCCCTCGCTCAGCACGAAGTTCAAGCTTGGCAGCCACCTCAAGGTGTCCACCAGCACTTCGGTCCGATCACTGCCGGGCGGGACGTCGCTGGGCACTCAAGGCAGAGGAGCGCTCGGGACCGTGAGCGGCGGCCCGGCGTACCTGAACGGCGTCTGGTGGTGGCAGGTCGATTTCAAAGCCGCACCCGATGGCTGGGTCAATGAAACGCGGGTTTCGCCTGCTCCGTAGAGCTAAAGGGCTGACTGGGTAAAGGTAATAAGGGGGGTAATCGGAGGCAGGAATGCTTCGCGGGTGACAAGGCGGGGGAGTCCCCCCGCCTTGTCGCTTCTTATTTGCTATATAACGGCTTGGAATCATGTGGTCCGGCTTGCGATTCCAGGAGTACTCGAGAAACGTAGGTAACAATTACTGCCGAATAACTCCCGACCCCGACCGGGGTAGGGTTTAGTCAGGGCTCCGGGAAGAGGGGATGTTTGGACTTGTCTGGACTTATTCAGAAGCTCTGCCACGGTCCTTAACTTTAATGGCTGTTACTCTATCCTTACTTGACCAGTTCCAGAAACTCATCCTCGGTCAGCACCTTTACCCCCAGCTGCACGGCCTTGTCGAGCTTGCTTCCCGCCTCGCTTCCCGCCACCACGTAGTCGGTCTTCTTGGAGACGCTTCCCGCCGCGTGACCACCTTCCAGCTCCACGATCTTCTTGGCGTCGTCGCGCGTAAAGCGGGTGAGGGTCCCGGTGAAGACGAAGGTCTTGCCGGTGAACCTGCCGCCGACCCTTTTTTCCTCTACGGAGGGCTGCACGCCGGAAGCAAGCAAACGCTCGATGATGCGCCGGTTCTCCTGGTTCTTGAAGAAGTCGGTGATGCTCTCGGCCACCTGCGGCCCGACCTCGCGGATGGAGGTGAGTTCCTCCTCGCTTGCCTGGGCCAGGTTATCCACGCTCCCGAAGGCGCTCGCCAACAGCTTTGCCGTGTGCTCCCCGACGTTTCTGATCCCCAGGGCGAAGATGAAACGGGAAAGGTCGCGCGACTTGCTGCTCTCGATCGCCTGCAGCAGGTTCTCGGAAAGCTTGTCCCCCATGCGCTCGAACTGCATGAAGTCCTCGCGGGTGAGGGTGTAGATGTCGGCCACATCCTTCACCAGCTGCAGGCTCAGGAGCTGTTCGATGAATTTCTCCCCCAGGCCGTCGATGTCCATGGCGCGCCGGGAGGCGAAATGCTTCAGTGACTCGCGCACCTGCGCGGGGCAGGCGAGCCCGACGCAGCGCACCGCCACCTCACCCGGGATGCGTACGATCTCGCCGCCGCACTCGGGACAGGTCTTGGGAATCACCAGCGCGGTCTCGGTGCCCACCCTTTTCTCGGTGAGGACCCGCACGACTGCGGGGATGACGTCCCCGGCCCGCTCCACGACCACGGTGTCACCCTTGCGGATGTCTTTTCTCTCCATCTCTTCCCAGTTGTGCAAGGTCGCGCGTGCGACCATGACTCCGGAGACGTTCACGGGCGTCAGGTGAGCCACAGGGGTGATGACACCGGTGCGCCCGACCTGGGGGACGATGTCCTCGACAACCGTGGTAGCCTGGCGCGGCGGGAACTTGAGGGCCAGGGCCCAGCGCGGTGAGCGGCTCTTCTCCCCGAGATCGCGCTGCATCGAGTAGGGGTCGACTTTCACGACGACTCCGTCGATTTCGTAAGGGAGGTCGTCGCGCTTTTCCATCATCTCGACGTAGTAGGAGATGACCGCCTCGCTGCCGGAGACCACCTGCACCAGCGGGTTGACCGGCAGCCCCCAGTCGGGGACCTTGGAGAGGAAGTCGCTTTGCGAGGTGAAGCTGATGCCGAGGGTTTCACCCTGCGCGTAACAGAAGATGCTCAAGGGGCGCTTGGCGGTGATGCGCGAGTCGAGCTGGCGCAAGCTCCCGGCTGCGGCGTTCCTCGGGTTGGCGAACACGGGGAGCCCTTCCTCCTCGCGCTCTTTATTGAACTTTCGGAAGGGGGCGAGCGGGAGGTAGACCTCGCCGCGCACGGTGAAAAGTTCCGGCGCCTTTTCCTGCCGAAGGCGCAGGGGGATGTCATGGAGGGTCTTCAGGTTCTCGGTCACGTCCTCGCCCACCAGGCCGTCGCCGCGCGTCGAGCCGATTGCAAAGAGCCCCTGCTGGTAGACCAATTCGACCGCCACGCCGTCCATCTTCGGTTCGCACATGTAGGAGATCATGGTCTCGCCGGGAAGACCCAGGAAGCGTTTAATCCGGTCGTCGAAATCCCTGATGTCGTCCTCGTTGAAGCCGTTTTCCAGCGAGAGCATCGGCTGCGAGTGGCGCACCTGGGAGAATTTCGCCAGCGGCCGGCCGCCGACCCGCTTGGTCGGCGAGTCCGGCTGCGCCAGATCGGGGAAGCTCACTTCCAGCTCCTGCAGCTCCTTGAAGAGCGCATCGTACTCGGCGTCGGTGATCTCCGGCATGTCCTTTTCGTAGTAGAGCCGGTTGTGGCGCTCCAGTTCCTTGGAGAGCGTCTTGATCCGCTGCGCGGCTGCTGCTGTGTCCATCTGGGAAAACCCCCTGGTAATATATTGTTGCCCTCTCCGCTGGGAGAGGGGAAGCTGATGAAGGATGCTAAAGTGAGTAGCACTGACATCGAGGCTGGAGCCTTGATCCCCTCGCCCTCCGGGAGTTAATTGTCAAGAGAGTCCGTGCCTATGGTAGAGACGCATTGCATGCGTCTCAGCGCTGCCCCTCCCTGGTTGAACCAGGTGTGAGCGGGTGAGGGAGACGCATGCAATGCGTCTCTACGAGATTGAAGAGGATTTGACCGGTTGACAAGACCCCTCGCCCGCCCATATCAGCTTATCGGGATTGCCGGCTTTAAAGGCCGAACCTCGGAAGCCGCCCGGAAAGCGCTTGGCCGGCGGGAACGATGCTTTATAGCACAGGGCGCAGGAGATTGGAACCCGGTGCGGCTGAGCGTCGCAACTTAATGCCGCCGGTTCCCCTCCGCACTCCCTCACTGCTCCTCAGCTTTTTCATTGTGCCTTGCATTGCCCCTCCCGTTCTGGTAACAATGAAACGCCGCGACCGCTTTGGTTGCGGCTCTTTTTTCGCCCGCCTGCCCTGGAAACTTCCCGGACTGGCACGAAAAAAGGTCCCATTTCCAAGAGGTTTCCCATGCTCGATCTGTCCAGACTCAACCCCGAACAACTAGCCGCGGTAAAGCACACCGAAGGGGCGCTTCTCGTCCTGGCGGGTGCCGGCAGCGGGAAAACCGGCGTCATCACCTACCGGATCGCCCACCTGATCCTGAACCTCATGGTGCCGCCGGAGCGGATCCTTGCCGTGACCTTCACCAACAAGGCCTCCAAGGAAATGAAGGAGCGGGTGGAGGCCATTGTCGGCCGCAAGCATTGCAAGGGGATCATCCTCTCTACCTTCCATTCGCTCGGCGTCAGGGTGCTGAAGCGCGATATCGAGGCCCTGGGCTACAAAAAGAATTTCTCCATCTATTCGACGGCGGACCAGGTCGGCCTGGTGCGCCAGATCGTGCGCGACGTGAACTCGGACCAGAAAAAGTACGACGCGGAAGCGATCATCTGGCGCATTTCGGGAGCCAAGAACAAGCTGATCCCGCCGGAGCGCTTCATCCCGGAACCACTCGACGACATCGACATGATGGCGGGCCTCGTTTATCCGCGCTACCAATCGGCGCTGAAGGCCTTCAACGCCATCGACTTTGACGACATCATTATGCTGACGGCGGAGCTCCTGCAGCATCACCCGGCGGTGCTCAAGCACTGGCAGGACCACTTCAGCTACATCATGGTGGACGAGTACCAGGACACCAACTCTTCCCAATACCTTTTGGTGAACCTGCTCGCCGCGGGGTGCAAAAACCTTTGCGTGGTGGGGGACGACGATCAGTCCATCTACGGCTGGCGCGGGGCCGATGTCGGGAATATCCTCGATTTTGAAAAGGATTTTCACGGCTGCCGCACCATCAAGCTGGAGCAGAACTACCGCTCCACCGGGAACATCCTGGACGCCGCCAACAGCCTGATCGGCAACAACAAGGTCAGGAAAGAGAAAAAGCTCTGGACCGCCGCCGGGCAGGGGCCACCGGTCGACCTTCTGATCGTGCAGGACGACGAGGAGGAGGCAACTTCGGTCGTGGAGCGCATCCAGCTGGAGCGCTTCAAGCGTGATATCCCCTACTCCGACTTCGCCATCCTGTACCGCACCAACGCCCAGAGCCGGGCCTTCGAGGAGCAGCTCCGCTTCGAGGACATCCCCTACGTGCTGGTGGGTGGAACCCAGTTCTTCGAGCGCAAGGAGGTGAAGGATTCCATCGGGTACCTGAGGGTCATCGCCAACCCGCTGGACGAGGTCTCGCTACTGCGCATCGTCAACTTCCCCAAGCGCGGCATCGGCGACAGTACGGTCATCCGGATCAACCAGTGGTCGCTGGAGCACGGCGTCCCGCTCTTCGAGGCCTTCGGGCGCGTGGCCGAGATCGAGGGGGTGGCCGAGGGGACCCGAGAGAAGGTGCTCGGCTTCCACCACACGCTGCTTGACGCGGCGCAGGGGTTCGCGCTGGGCGGGGAGCTCGCTGAGAAGTGCAAAGGACTTTTCGAGAAACTGGGGATCGAGGCGGAGATCTTCCGGACCATTGATGATGCCAAGGCCGCCCGGCGCAAGGTGGAGAACGTGGAGCAGGTGATAAACTCGATGGCCGCCTACGAGGAGCGGGTACCGCAGGCGACGCTGGGCGGGTTTATGGAGAAGGTGTCGCTCATGGATGAGGACCGTTTCTCCAGCAAGGACAAGAAGGACCACGGCAAGGACGCGGTGACGCTGATGTCGCTGCACTCCAGCAAAGGGCTGGAGTTTCCCTTCGTCTTTTTGGTCGGCATGGAGGACGAGATTCTCCCCCACAAAAGGGCGATTTACGAGGACTTCACCGTGGACGAGGAGCGACGGCTTTGCTACGTCGGGATCACCCGTGCCAGGCAGCAGCTGGTGATGACCCGCACCCTGTTCCGGAAGAAATACGGCAAGCTCCAGGAGCGGATACCGTCGCGTTTCCTGGCGGAGCTCCCGGACGCGGTCATGAACGTACAGCATAGTGGGGTGACCAAGGTGGTCACCCCCGAGGAAGAGGAAAAGAGCGCCGAAGACTTTTTTGCCAAGATGAAGGCGATGATGGGATAGGGGGGAGCCACAAGGCCCAAGGAATACCTGCGGCGAGCCGTGCTTTGTCCCCCCTAAGAAATAGGGGGGAAGCCGAACGTAGAGAGGCAGGGGGGTGATTTGCCCGGGCTAAAGACCTCCCTGTCTCGCTACGCGAGCCTTCCCCCCTGTTCCCACAGGGGGGACCAAACGCCGCAAGGCCCTTAACTCACAGCAGTGGCGCCGGACACGCGCCGCTCCTGCCTGGCCTGGTGGGGTTTACTTGGGCTTGGGCACGGTCTTGTCTCCCGGATGCCAGCCGAGCGGGCAGAGCGAACCGGTCTGCAACGCCTCCAACACGCGCAGGGTCTCATCGACACTGCGGCCGACATCGAGGTTGTGCACCACCTGGTACTGGAGCATTCCCTCCGGGTCGATGATGTAGAGCGCGCGCAGGGCGACGCCTTCCTTCTCGTCCAAGGCCCCGTAGCTGATCGCGGTCTCCTTCTTCAGGTCCGATAGCAGGGGGAATTTGAGCGCCCCGAGTTCGCCGTGCTGCACCCAGGCGAGGTGCGAGAACTTGCTATCCGTGGAGGCACCCAGTACCACTGCGTTCAGTTCCTTGAATTGGTCCAGTGCCGCATTGAATCCCTTGATCTCGGTGGGGCAGACGAAGGTGAAATCCATCGGATAGAAGAAGAGCACCACCCACCTGCCGCGATACTCATTCAGGGTGACCCTCCTGAATTCCTTTCCCTTCTCGGTGCCAACCAACGCATCCAGTGCGAAGCCGGGCGCCAACTCTCCAACCTTTGCGATCTGCGGCAGAGTGCTCGTGGCGGCAGAAGCAGGAAGCGGAAGCATAAGTGCGGCCAGCAAAATGATCATGACAAAGCTTTTCATGTTTCCCTCCGGGGAATACTGACTTAACTTTAACTCTTGGGCTTGCGCTGGCATGGGCTGCCATGCCGGCAGACTAACATAATACCCTCCGAAGGCAGTCAATTGCAACCGAATGAGGAAAACTGTTCACCTGAAAAGGTTTGTATGGTAAAAAAAGGTATATCAACTCTCGTTGTGCCAACTAAAAAGAAAAGGAGCCCTGACAAATGACAGAAGAAAAAAACCCCCAGGTCATCATGGAGACCTCGATGGGAATCGTTAAAATCGAGTTGTTCAAGGACAAGGCCCCCATATCGACCCGGAACTTTCTTTCCTACGTGAAAGACGCCTTCTACGACGGAACCATCTTCCACCGCGTCATCAAGGGGTTCATGGTCCAGGGCGGCGGGATGGATGTCGATATGCAGCCCAAGAAAAACAAGTTTGCCATCAAGAACGAGGCCACCAACGGGCTTAAGAACACCCGGGGTACCCTCGCCATGGCTCGTACCAGCGTGGTTGACAGTGCGACCTCCCAGTTCTTCATCAACGTTGTGGACAACGCCTTCCTGGACCACACCGGCAAGACTCCGGACCGCTTCGGCTATGCCGTGTTCGCGCAGGTCGTTGAGGGGATGGACGTGGTGGATGCGATTCGCGAGGTGAAAACCGGTAACAAGGGGGGACACAGCGACGTTCCCGTCGAGCCCGTGTTCATCAACGCCATCAGGCTCTGCGAGGAGTAGGAAATTCTGGTTGGACTTGTGGGATGGGGGTAGCTTGCGCACGATTATCCCCATCCCACCCTGACCCGAGCCGCTCACTCACTGCGTTTGTAGTGTCAGGTGAGGGGTTATGCCCGAGATAGCAACACCGTTGAGGTCCTTCGCGGAAAACCCCTCCAGAGTGAATCCCGCCACGCTGGGGGCTGTTCCCGGCGAGACACTGCAGTTCAGGGTGGCAAGAGCGCCGACGGTGAAGCCTACCGGGTCGACAATGTTCAGCGTTACCGATCCCTTTGTACCGGCCGTTGCCGCCTGGTACCTGGCTCCGGCAAGGGCCGCGCTGTCCACCGGATGCAGCACTCCCGCGGAAACCTCTCCACTTGCCGGGTCTGCCGCCACCGCCACCCCGGCCGGCAGACGCAGGGTCAACTGAACTGCATACAGCACCGTTGACGCGTTCACCGCCTCGGTACTGAGTTGAACGGTCAGCTGAGCCGGTTCCACAGCGCTCCCACCTGCGCCTCCTCCTCCCGAACCGCATCCCGCCAAGAGGGCGACTACCAGAGCCAGCCTGATGAGTCTCATAAAGTTCTCCTCCTTCTTGAGTACAGGTCACTTTTCCTGCAGTTCCCAAAGGCACACGTCAAAAGCACTCCCGCGGTGTCAGCCAGCACCGACAGGGTAGCAAGATTGTAGCTGTTTTGTGATTAGTTGCAACCAATCTATCCGGGTTTCGACATTGTCAGAAGGGCAGGGCTGGGTGCTGTGACTGGGTGAGGGAGGATGTTCGCAACCAGAGGCGTGATTTACTTTAATTCGTTGACAAAGCCCACTCCGAATTATACAATTCCGGACTTTAGGCGGCTACCTGCTGTACACAATCGAAGGGGGTTTATCATATGGAGATGAAGGATTTCATTTTTACTTCCGAGTCTGTCTCTGAAGGGCATCCGGACAAGGTCGCCGACCAGATATCCGACGCAATTCTTGACGCCATTCTTACTCAGGATCCCAAGTCCCGTGTTGCCTGTGAGACGATGGTAACGACAGGCATGGCGGTTATCGCCGGCGAGATCACCACTAACGCCGTCATCGATTACCCGAAGGTCGTCAGAGAGACCATCCGCGAGATCGGCTACAACGATTCCGCCATGGGGTTCGACTGGGAAACCTGTGCGATCCTTACTTCTATCGACAAGCAGTCTCCCGATATCGCCCAGGGCGTAACGGAAGGCGAGGGGATGTACAAGGAGCAGGGCGCCGGCGACCAGGGACTCATGTTCGGTTTTGCCTGCAACGAGACCCCCGAGCTGATGCCGATGTCGATCCTTTTGGCGCACAAGCTGGTGTCCAGGTTGGCGGATGTCCGCAAGACCGGGGTGCTCGACTTCCTGCGTCCGGACTCCAAGAGCCAGGTTTCGATTCAATATATAAACGACAAACCGGTCCACGTCGACACCGTGGTTATCTCTTCGCAGCACTCCCCCGAGGTCTCCTACGAGATGATCAAGGAAGGGATCATCGAAGAGGTCGTGAGAAAGATCATCCCCGCACATCTCATGGACGAGAAGACCCGTTTCCTGATCAACCCGACCGGGCGTTTCGTCATCGGCGGGCCGATGGGTGACTGCGGTCTGACCGGCCGCAAGATCATCGTGGACAGCTACGGCGGGCACGGAGCGCACGGCGGCGGCGCCTTCTCCGGGAAGGACCCCTCCAAGGTGGACCGTTCGGCAGCCTACATGGGGCGCTACGTGGCGAAAAACCTGGTAGCCTCGGGCGTGTGCGAGAAGTGCGAAGTGCAAGTGGCCTACGCCATCGGCGTCGCCGAGCCGGTTTCGATCATGGTTGATTGCAATGGCACCGGGAAGATTCCTTCCAAGCGCATTGCCGAGATCGTGCGCGAAGTCTTCGACATGCGCCCGCGCGCCATCATCGAGGAACTCGACCTGCTGCGTCCGATCTACAAGAAGACTGCAGCCTACGGTCACTTCGGCCGTGAGCTCCCCGAATTCACCTGGGAGCGGACCGACAAGGCCGATATCATCCGGGCAAAAGCTGGGCTGTAAGGTTTCAACAATACCTACGTACCAAATAGAAGGGCCGCCTGAATTTCAGACGGCCCCTCTTCTGTTTAGGCACTAAAAACCTACAATCACAGACCTCACCGCAAAGACGCAAAGGAAAAACAAGGAAAGGAAAAACAATTCGGGAAAAAACAATACATGGCAAAGTAATTCAAGAAGGACAAAGGCAGCATACTGGCAGATTTTGTTTTTAAAAAGAGAGTTTAGTCTTAGCTTAAGTTTTTACCTTGGTTTTGTCTTCCTGTGCGGCCTCTGCGTCTCTGCGGTAAATTATTAAGTCTTTAACTTGGTTCTGCCTTTCTTTGCGCCCTTTGCGTCTTTGCGGTAAATCTTTTTGCGGTAAATCTTTTTGCGGTAAATCTTTTGATCTAGATTCTAAGCTTTACGACTGAAGCGATATCCCACCCCGCGCACGGTCTGGAAGTAGATCGGCTTGGACGGCTCGGGCTCGAAGTACTTCCTCAGCCGCACGATGAAGTTGTCCAGGGTGCGGGTCTCAGCATCGGTTGCATATCCCCAGACGCTCTCCAGGATCGCTCCGCGCGGTATCGCCTCTCCCTCCCGATGAAAAAAGAGTGAAAGCATGCGCACTTCCAAATCGGTGAGGTCGATCTCCCCCTGCGGGGTCCTGGCGCGATAGGAGAGCAGGAACACCTCGTTTTCCCCGAAGCTGTACCCCTCTTCGACCGGTTCCGGCCGGTACCACGCCGAACGGCGCAGCATCCCCGACACGCGCAGCAGGAACTCCTTCAGGTTGAAGGGCTTGGCGATGTAGTCGTCGGCTCCGCCGGCAAGACCCGCTATGCGGTCGCGCTCGTCAGAGCGCGCCGTCAGCATTAGGACCGGAACCCGTGAATCGAGTATTCTGACCTCGCGACACACCTCGAAGCCGCTGATCCCCGGCAGCATGACGTCCAGGATAATCAGCTCGAACTTCTCGACCTTGACCTTCTCCAGGGCCTCCTCGCCGCTCTCCACATGGCTCACCAGATACCCTTCCTGCTCCAGGTTGAAGGTAATGCCGCGCGCCAGATGTATCTCGTCCTCGACCAGTAGTATTTGCGGTTTTTCCCCGGACATGTCTCGCTAACCTCGTTGCTGCTGGCCGCTAGGAAGCGGCAGCATGATGTGGAAGGTGCTCCCCTTGCCGGGTCCCGCGCTCGCTACGGTGATCTTGCCGCCGTGGGCGTTTACCACGGACTTCACGATGTAGAGCCCCAGTCCGGTCCCCCTGATGTTCTCGCCGGGATTGCGCACCCGATAGAACATCTCGAAAATCCTCCCCAGTTCATGTTTACCGATCCCTATGCCGTTGTCCTGGAAGTCCAGCAGGCAATGCCGGCCGCTACGCTTAAGTGTGACCCGGATTTCGGGAGAAACCGGCGAATAGAGCAGGGCGTTCTCCAGCAGGTTTCTCAGGGCCATTTCCATCCCTTCGCCGTCGATGACGGCGGTGATTCCCTGCTCCACGTCGAGAGTGATGCGTCCCCCCTCGGGAAGCTCACCGCGCTTTCTTTCCAGGTACTCAGAGACGAAGCGCGAGAAGTCGAGCCGCTTCGCCTTTTCCCCGAGCTGCCGGAACTCTATCCTGGTTGCCATCAGCAGGTTGCTGGTCAGGTGGTTCAGTCTTTCGGTGTCGGAAAGCATGGTATCGATGAACCCGTCCAGTTTCTCTTTGGGGAGATCCCTCAGCTTGACGGTTTCCAGGTGAAGCTGGATGGAGGCGAGCGGCGATTTCAGTTCGTGGGTCAACTGGGAGATGTAGTTTCTCTGCTGCAGGTAGAGCTTCGCCTGGCGACGCCAGTAAAGAAAGATGACATAGACACCAGCCAGGATGGCAAGCAGCATCAGGAGCCCTTCGACGAGCACCAGCCACTCCACCCCCTTGGCCACCAGTTCCGGTTTATAGTGCAGCGCCAGTTCACGGAACTCCTTGCTTCTTCCGATGAACCAGTAGACCCAGAAGATGACCACGCCGACCCAGACAAGCTGGATGCCGATGAGTGCTATGAGCGGATTTGACAGCTTTCTGTGCAGTTTCATGACTCACCTGTAGCATCGCAAATGGCATTTTGCAAGGGGTATCTCGCAGCCGGGGTACCATCTTGTTTTACATTACTATTACAAAAAAGAACGTCGTTATCTGCTAATGTCTAGCATACCTTATCAGGTTCAGGAGGAAGCATGTTCAAACCGTTACGCATTGGGAAGCATGAGCCGCGTTATCCGCTGATTCAGGGCGGCATGGGGGTACGTATCTCCGCAGGTTCGCTGGCTGGTCACGTCGCCAAGTGCGGCGGGATAGGCCTCGTCGCCTCGCCCGGCATCACCCTCAATAGCGGCATGTTCAACGGCAAGAACTACATGCTGACTAACTCCATGGCCCTGAAGGAGGAACTGCGCAAGGCCTACGAGATCGCGCCCGATGGCATCATCGGCGTGAACGTCATGGTTGCGCTGACCGATTTTGAGCAGTTGGTGGCAGCTGCCGTCGAGGGCGGGGCCAAGGTGCTGGTTTGCGGCGCCGGTCTTCCCATGACCCTCCCCGGGCTTACCGCCCACGCGCCCGACGTGGCCCTGGTGCCGATCGTGTCGTCGGTCCGCGCGGCGCAGCTCATCGCTAAGAAGTGGGACAAGTCCTATAATCGCCTCCCGGACGCCGTCGTGGTCGAGGACCCGGACACCGCCGGCGGGCATCTCGGCGAGAAGCTGGAAAATATCGGTAACGGCGATTACGACCAGTACGCCACGGTGCGCGGAGTGAAGGAGTTTTTCCGCGCCGAGTACGGCCTGGATATGCCGGTCATTGCGGCTGGCGGCATCTGGGACCGGGCCGACATGCTGCACGCGCTTGCCGAGGGTGCCGATGGCGTCCAGATGGCGAGCCGTTTCGTGCCGACCGTTGAGTGCGACGCGGAGGACGCCTTCAAGCAAGCCTACCTGGACTGCAAGAAAGAGGACATCGGTCTCATCATGAGCCCCGCGGGACTGCCGGGTCGCGCCATCCTCTCCAACCAGGAAGGGATCATCGGGTACGACAGGGATAATGCTTCGGTCTGCACCCTGGGGTGTCTGAAGAAGTGCACCTACAAGGAGAGCCGCGAGCGGTTCTGCATCATAAAGTCCCTGGACCGCGCCCAGCGCGGCGACGTGGAAAGCGGGCTGGTTTTCTGCGGCACCAACGCCTGGAAAGCCGACCGGATCGGCACGGTGCAGGAGGTCTTCGACGAACTGTTCGGAGCAGAGGCAGAAGAAGTAGCGCCTGAAGCGGCGCCCCGGGAGAACCAGGCGGCGTAGTCGGAAGGCGGGTCATCTCTCTCCCCCATCCCCACCCCGACCCTTGCACCGTGAACCGGACGCATGCAATGCGTCCGGTTGAATCTTGTCAACCGCGATCCCATCGGGTAGAGACGCATTGCATGCGTCTCAGCGCTGCCGCGCTCTAGTTGATCTAAAGCGTGATCGGGTGAAGGAGACGCATGCAATGCGTCTCTACACGTCCGTACTTCGAAAGTCCCCCTCTTCCGGACTGCCTCCATCCCGATCCTTGAAGGGGAGGGGGAGCTTCTTAATTGACACTACAATGGCAGCGCACTACACCCCGATATCCTCATTCCAAAGCGCGGGTTTCTCTGCGATAAAATCCCTCATTAACTTGACGCACTCTTCGTCTTGAAGCACCTCGATCTGCACCCCGCGCGAGGTAAGCCACAGCTCTTCTCCCATGAAAGTGCGGTTCTCGCCCACTACTACCTTGGGGATGCCGTAAAGCATGATGGCGCCGCTGCACATGGGGCAGGGTGAGAGGGTAGTGTACAATACGCTTTCCCGGTAGACCTGCGCCGACCGCCTGCCGGCACGCTCCAGCGCGTCCATCTCCCCGTGCAGGATGGCGCTTCCCTGCTGCACCCGCCGATTGTGTCCCCGTCCGATGATCCGGCCCTTATGGACCAGTACGCTCCCGATCGGAATGCCCCCCTCGCTAAGCCCCTGTCGCGCTTCCTCAAGCGCCGCCTGCATGAAGATGTCCATGGTTCCCCCCTCTCCTTGACGTTTCTGCCGCACTGGCCCGTACAGCATACTCCTTACTGCGCGTCCCGCACCTGGAAAAATATCGCCTTGCCAAGGGAGGGATGTCGTGCTATATCAATAAAGCTTGATTTAATAAAACCGCCAAAACTGGTAAAGTGAATCCCTTATGCTCGATACCTTCAAAGCTCTGGCAGACCCCTGCCGTCTGCGTTTAGCGGCTGTTCTTTTGCGCGGTGAATTCACGGTGCAGGAGTTGACCCGCATTATGGGCATGGGACAGTCACGCATCTCGCGACACCTGAAGATACTGACCGAGGCGGGTGTCTTGTCGGTAAAGCGGCAGGGTACCTGGAGCTATTACCGCGCCAGTGAGAAAAACGCTTTTTTCGGGGCGATCCGGCCCGCCATTGAGCGGGAAATCGAGCAGCTTCCCGAGCGCCATGACGACCTGGCCGCCCTGGCCGCCGTGCTGGAGGAGCGCCGCAAGAGGAGCCTGGAATTCTTTGACCGTCACGCCCGTCAGTGGGACACCCTGGCGCGCACCCTGTTACCGATTCCAGATTACCAGGGGCTGTTACTGGCGCTGATTCCGCCTGTAGCCACGCTGCTGGAAATCGGAGTTGGCACCGGCGCGCTGTTACCGGAACTGGCGGCCCGTGCCTCTGAGGTGATCGGAGTGGACCATTCGCCGGCCATGCTGGACGAAGCGCGACGCCGGCTCGCCGCCGACAAGTTGCCGGGGGTCGAACTGCGCCTGGGTGAAATGACCCATCTGCCGCTAGTGGACGGGGGGGCCGGATGCGTTGTGGCCAACATGGTGCTGCACCACGCCGCCGACCCGCTGGCGGTGCTTTTGGAAATGGTGCGGGTGCTGGAGCCCGGTGGCATTGTGGTCCTGGCCGATTTAGCGCGACACGAGCGGGAGTGGGCCCGGGAGCAGTTGGCAGACCAGTGGCTTGGTTTCGAGGAGGAAGAGTTGCGGGTCTGGCTCGGCAGCGCCGGCCTAGAAAAAATAGAGGTGGCCCGGGTAAGCGCCTCGCCCGGCCAGGAGGAAGTGCTGCTGGTGCGTGGGGTCAAAAAGCAGTTAACCAAAAAAAGCAGTTAACACAGTTAAACAACAAAGGAGAAACAACCCAAATGTCGACCAACACTGATTGCATCGTCAAGGACATGACCCTGGCAGCATGGGGCCGCAAAGAAATGATCATCGCCGAAACCGAAATGCCGGGCCTCATGTCCATCCGCGAGGAGTTCGCCAAAACGCAGCCGCTCAAGGGTGCCCGCATCGCCGGTTCGCTGCACATGACCATCCAGACTGCCATGCTGATCGAAACCCTGACCGCCCTGGGAGCCGAAGTGCGCTGGGCGTCCTGCAACATATTCTCCACCCAGGACCACGCCGCTGCCGCCGTTGCCGCCGCCGGCACCCCGGTCTTCGCCATCAAGGGCGAAACCCTGGAAGAGTACTGGGACTACACCCACAAGATCTTCGAATGGCACGACGGCGGGTCACCCAACATGATCCTGGACGACGGCGGCGACGCCACGCTGCTGCTGCACCTGGGAAGCGACGCCGAGAAGGATGCCTCCGTCATCGCCAACCCTACCTGCGAGGAAGAAGAGTTTCTGTTCGCCGCCATTAAGAAGCGCCTGGCCGCTCAGCCGGGCTGGTACTCCAAGACCGCAGCGAGCATCAAGGGCGTCACCGAAGAAACCACCACCGGGGTGCACCGCCTGTACCAGATGCACGAGAAGGGCACCCTCAAGTTCCCGGCCATCAACGTGAACGATTCGGTCACCAAGTCCAAGTTCGACAACATCTACGGCTGCCGCGAGTCCCTGATGGACGGCATCAAGCGCGCAACCGACGTCATGGTGGCCGGCAAGGTTGCCGTCATCTGCGGCTACGGCGACGTAGGTAAGGGTTGCTCCCAGGCGATGCGCGGCCTCCAGGCTCAGGTCTGGGTGACCGAGGTCGATCCGATCTGCGCGCTGCAGGCTGCCATGGAAGGGTACAAGGTTGTTACCATGGAATACGCCGCAGACAAGGCTGATATCTTCGTCACCACCACCGGCAATATCGACGTCATCACCCATGACCACATGAAGGCGATGAAGCACAACGCCATCGTCTGCAACATCGGCCATTTCGACAACGAAATCGAAGTAGCCAAGCTGAAGCAGTACCAGTGGGAGAACATCAAGCCCCAGGTGGATCACATCATCTTCCCGGATGGCAAGCGCATCATCCTCCTCGCCGAAGGACGTCTGGTCAACCTGGGCTGCGCCACGGGGCACCCCTCCTACGTCATGTCCTCCTCCTTCGCCAACCAGACCCTGGCCCAGATGGAGATCTTCTGCAACCCGGAGAAGTACCCGGTTGGCGTCTACACGCTCCCCAAGGAGCTGGACGAGAAGGTGGCACGCCTGCAGCTAAGAACGCTGGGCGCCATGATGACCGAACTGACCGATGCCCAGGCAGCCTATATCGGCGTTAAAAAAGAAGGCCCCTATAAGGCAGCACTCTACCGCTACTAATCTCTGACTTAAGCTTCACAGGACAGGGCGCCCGGTTTGGCAAAACCGGGCGCCCTTTTTTTTCAGCTTTTCTGCCCTTTTCTCTCCTTCTCCCCCCGGTGCCCGGGGGCGCACGATGGCGACATTCAGGTATCGTCCCCGAGCCGGGGAAGAATGTAGCGCTGTAGGAAACTAACAGGTCAAAAAACCTACCAAGACAAGTAATCCCTGCATAGCGTCACTGTTTTGCCTCAGTCGGAAATGGACTTTCAGGCCGCTTGAGTTAGTGGAATGCCAGTGTTTTCCGAGTTGATGCCCTGAGCACTGGCCCGTAATCTTTTTTTTCTTCTCAGCTCTCTTGCCTCTTCG
>Ga0209123_1000885_pt1 | contig 33980 bp, 31 predicted proteins | sample BarGraIncu00431A_FD_184500 | JGI IMG/M metagenome (GOLD analysis project Ga0209123, IMG submission 184500) | Arctic peat soil microbial communities from Barrow, Alaska, USA - Barrow Graham LP Incubations 004-31A (SPAdes) (version 2) | ecosystem: Environmental > Terrestrial > Soil > Wetlands >... | reverse complement strand
GCTTTCCTGCTATGCTATTTTCCCGTATCAGGTTTCCCATTGCGGTAAAGCAGGTTGACTCACCCGTTATCTTGGATGGTAGCTCCGTTATACTACTTTATATAAAGCCCTATCTGGGCGCAGCCCGCCAGGGTGGCTATCTTGGGTAACATGTCCGTTTTTGTATGTGTGGGTTTCCACTATTTCGAGCAAAGGGAGATAGTACATTCAGTCCATATCATCCTATCCGCCGGGGTAATGTCTAGTCTAAGCGGCGGCGGATTGGGAATATGTGACGGGTGGGAGATTTATATCGCAGAGACAGGGCACGACGAGACCTGTGTACTGCTATATCACAAGGATTATACGGTAGGAGAAAAGGGCAAGAAGATTTCGGTTGAGGTTGGGATGAATAAATCAAGTTAAATAATCCACGTATATTAATGGGCATCTGCTGGATCAAGGCAGGTGCTTTTTGATATGGGTTGGTTATAAAGAATTATCTGGAATTGCGAAATAAGCATTACTAATATGCTATCATTAGTAATGCTCGTGGCTATTGCGACTTATGACTAGGTATATCGCCCAGTTTGAGAATCTTAGAGTGGGGGGCGTGATCAATGGGGAAAAGATATTTGGATTATATTAGAGTTAAGCTTTTTAAACAAATCAAGATACAATCCGGTTTTATAGGAGAAAAGATCCAGAGAGAAATTGACAAGTTGCTCATTAAAGAACAGGGACTTAAAAATAATAAAGAGGGAATTGAATACCTTAAAGGGAAAATATTCTATACTTTATCACTATTTTTAATTGCCTTTGGCCCTTTATTTGCTTACGGAGCGTATTTGTTTTATATAGAAGGGAAGATTACGAACTCAATATTGGAAATAACTTCATACTTCTTAATCGTCTATTTAATAACAAGTAATTTTAGCATAAGGTTAAAAAGAATTTATCTGTCAATATTTTTATATTTTATAGGTATAATGATTCTGGTTTCTACAGGAACATTGGGCGCTGGTATGGTTTGTATTTTGTTTACAATAATTATTTCTGGATGTTTGTTAGAAATTAAAGAAGTCTTATTTGGGATAATGGTGAATATTGTTATCTTTTTTATTTTAACTCGATTGGTAATGGACGGGCATATTGCCAATTCAGGTCTATTAGATTATAAAAAAGTGTGGTTGATTAATGCAATAACCACACAAGCTTGTGGTATTGCTGCTCTTTTCCTTATGAATACTATATATTCCGGTTTAGAGAATCAAATCAAGGCGAGAATTTCCAAGGAAGAAGAGATCAATAAATTAGCCTTTAATGATCAATTAACAGGCTTACCGAATCGCAGATTGTTCAATGACCGTCTTGACCAGGCTATCTTACAAGCAATTCGAAATAAAAAATCATTTGAAATTCTGTTCCTCGATTTAGACGGTTTTAAAATGATTAATGACACGATGGGACATGCTCAGGGGGATGAACTTCTAAAAAAAGTTGCGGAAAGACTAACTAAAACCTTAAGAAGAAGTGATGTCATTGCTAGGGTTGGAGGTGATGAATTTCTTATGCTCATTCACAATGCTCCCAATAAAGAATCAATTGAAAAAGTGTGCAAAAATATTATAAATGCTATCAAAGAACCCTTTGAATTCCTAACCAGTGAAATTTACATAACGACCAGTATCGGTGTTTCAATTTACCCCCAGGATGGGGATGATGTCGAGACCCTGGTTAAGAATGCAGATATTGCTATGTATGTTGCCAAGGAAAATGGAAAAGGAAAATTTGCCTTCTGTAACGAACAAATGAAGAAAAATTTGGATGAAGTCATGATGCTCTCCAATGACCTTTATCGAGCCTTGGACTCGAATGAATTGGAATTATATTATCAACCTCAAGTGGCTACCATATCAGGCAGAATTGTCGGTATGGAAGCCTTGCTAAGGTGGAATCATCCGAAGCTCGGCCTAATTGGACCAGCTGATTTTATACCCATCGCAGAAAGGACAGGGCTAATAGTTATCATTGGAAAATGGGTATTGCGGACCGCATGTAGACAAATGAAAGACTGGCAAGAATCTGGTTTTCCAGATCTTTCGATAGCTGTCAACCTTTCTGTCAATCAAATTGTAAGCCATAAACTAGTTGAACAGGTTTCTGAAATATTAACCGAAACAGGATTAAATCCAAGGAATTTGGAATTGGAAATTACCGAAAGTATTTTAATGAAGGACATAAACGAAGCCGTCGATATTCTAAGAGAATTAAAAAACCTTAAGGTAAGGATTGCCATCGACGACTTTGGTACAGATTACTCGTCATTAAGTTATCTAAAACGACTACCGCTAGACCGCATCAAAATAGCAAAGACGTTTATCGACGGAATTAATAACAACGTTAGCGATGAATCGATTATTTCGGCCATTATCGTTTTAGGGAAAAAACTGGGCTTGGATTTGATCGCTGAAGGCGTAGAAACAGACCGACAACTTCAATTTTTGAAAACACAAATGTGTGATGAAATCCAAGGCTATTATTACTATAAGCCGATGCCTGCTAAAGAGATAGAAAGACTATTAACAACCCCGATGCTTTTTTCTAAGTAATTGGGACTTCTCGAATCGGTTGTGGAAGCATGGGACTAAATCTTTGTCGGACATTAAGGCGGTGCAAACTTTGTCACGCCTAAACCGCGCATCCGCAAAAGTATGGTGCGTTTATCCTTGATTTTATGAATGATGTTGAGGCAATTGAAAAGACGGTTGAAAAGACGGTTGAAAAGTATTATAGGACAACTATACTGTCATCTGAAACTGACCCGAACAAGCTTAACGATTTGGAGTCGGATTTAATTGTGTATCAAGTTTACACCAAATATCACGTTGATTCACTTGTTGAGCTATATCTAAACGGTGCGCAAAGAGACAAACTTGATCTAATACTTGATGTATGTGTGAATATATACGCACAAGATCTTGATGAAGACGGACAGGTTGATTTTAAGAGCAAAGCAAAGATGTTCAGCAGAACATACGGTTTTTTATCGGCTATACTACCATATGGAAACGCTGAATGGGAGAAGCTTTCTACATTCCTTATATCAAAACTCCCTCCGACTAGATACAAGCGTTTTAACACCTGCATATAATCTTTTGCCGACCCATATACACCCAGTATGAGCATATATACATCTTGGCTCAACCATTACGTACCCTTATGATTATAGAATGCTCATTTGAACGTTATAATATGCTGGTAAATTTCGGGGCTAATTTTTGTCTTCTGTCATTAGTAAAGCCTTCACTCTGATTCTAAGATACTAAGTTGTCTGAATAGCCAGTTGCAGTGTGAAGGAATGTAGGTGGATTGGGGTGTCTTAGGTCAATGCATAAACATACAACAAATAAGCTTAGCCATTAATACTGGTGGGTTTATTTATGTTCTGGATATGAGAACGATTATCAATTTAATATTGCTTATCTCAATTAATTGCCAGTCTTCAGTACCCTTTTAAACCTGGATTCCCGGACAAATTATAACGAGGAGCGAAAAAACCCTGATATCACCGGCTCTTTGAAGCTCAGTGACCTTTCCGCGTTATAAATTATTTATAACGTGGAACTCCAAAAAACCTAGCAAACATGCGACTTTCCGAGACCACGTTATAATTATTACGGGAATGCAGGTTTAAAGCTGAATGGTTGTTTGTGAATTGTGAGTTTGAACGCTTTGGTATTACTGCTTTTCAAGCCATTTCATTGCCTCATCGGAATTATTAAAAATTTTTACAACAACTCCAAGAGCAGAAGTGAAATCCGCATGTTTCTTCATATTCATTTGACCCGTAATTTTTTCCGGTTGTACTAGTGCCCAATATTTCCAACCTGCTTTGGCTGTATTTGGAAGCCAAACAGTTGAAGTCCATTCCGCGTCTTTCAAAGTCAAGGCATTGCTATGTATGTCATCGGATAGCCATTTTTTAGCTCCGTTTTTTCGTAATTGTTCACTCCCTGCATTTAATAAATCTTGTAGTTGTTTGCCAGATGTATACTTTTTAATTTTATGATGAATGATCTTTGTTTCTGGATGATACCATAAAGTCGCATAGTTATTGTCAATTATCGTTTGCTCTGACATAGTTTATACCTCCCATAATTTATATTGAAGCACATGGACAAATTCTCTAGAATCAGATCGGCTAACAGTCACAATTTGAGGGGTTCATAAAAATAAAATTAGGTTGATACTCCTTCGATCAAAACAAAATCATCATCCGAGATATGTATTAAATAGGCATTTACCAAGTTTGCCGATGCCGTCTTGGCACTCTTTAACTATAAACTCAGAATCTGAATGTAACCTGAATGTGGACTGAGAGCCACCTGAAACTTTTCTGGTCAATATGTTATGTGACTTGTCCAACTGTCCCGATGCTCCAGTGAACTCGTCTAAGGGCACACCAGGCGGCTTTAAATGGTGTGTTGGTGGATAGGGTTGTCTCAGGTTAGGGAGAAATATGAAAATAGGCACAGCAGTATGAAAGTACTGATGAGCCTATTTTTATTTGATGCTAGGCCATGGACAAATAATCCCAAAACAACTTAATGCCTCTATGGGTAAGAGAACGCTACTGATCAGCACTTTTGCTGAATTCCCGCAATAATGGATCGGGTTTTAGCTTTCCTAAGGTAACAGATGTCCACCATGGGGATAGTAGGGGTACATGGAGTCCACCATACCCAAGAGAAAAATAAGAAGCGTAATGATTAAAAGTATAATCGTTATTATTCGTAAATTTTTAAGTTTTAAGGCTTTTTGCTTAAATATCTTAAGAATTAAGTAGCCAATAAAAACCTCGACCGCTTCGAAAACATTTTTAGGATTTGAAACAATTCCCATGACACCATCTTTTTCAACCCATATGATAGCGATGTCCCCAGTGAACAATTTATCACAATAAACCTCCAAGAAAAACACACCCACGAGCCAAAGTAAGATCAATGCTCCTAAAATTACACCGTCACTAAAATCAAAGGAATCTTTAATCTTTATCGGGTTGCTTCGCCAATTTCACAATGAAAGTGTAGCGAGTTTAACGGAAAGGGGGTGACTCTCATTAAATTAGTGTATGTATGTTCGCCTCTACAAGGTGATCTCGAAAGAAATATAAGCCGAGCGAATGGCTATTGTCGATTTGCCGTAACTCAGGGAGTTGTGCCCATCGCTCCTCATACGATTTTTACCCAGTATCTAGACGAAGAAATCCTAGAAGAACGTCAGCTAGGAATGCAGATGGGATTGGAACTTCTGAAGCATTGTAGCGAGTTATATGTATTCGGCAATAGGGTCTCAGATACTATTTAGGAACATGGTGCCCGCCTTGAAGAGCTTCAAAACAAAATGACGAGTATGGTCAAGGTGGGATTGGAGAAGAAAGAGTATTCAACTCTGACCGGAAAAATTGATTTGATGCGTGAACGGATGAAAAGGTTAAAAGAGCAACAAACTGAGCGAGCATTACGGGCGAGATATGTACAAGAATTACAGGATTATCTGATGGAGCAGGAAACTAAGCTTAGCACATTTGATGAGGAACTATTCCGAAAGTCTGTCGAGAAGGTAAAGGTGCGTTCAATGGTCGAGGTGGAGTTTGTGTTTAAGGCCGGAGTTGAAGTGAGGAGTATTTTGGGATGAATTATAGAATAGACTGACACCCGTATTAACAGTTATGTTCGGATGACGATGTTGTACATTACAAATTAGAACTTATTATTCGTAATAAATATTAAGATCAACTATTGCAAATTTATCCAAGGATACAGTATAATAACATTGTAGTTAGTTTGAGTTTGTTTATAATAGTTAATTGCTGCGATAAAAATATTAATAACTAATATAAAAGAACATGAACGGTTGTTACCCGCTAATTAAGCGGTTGATATACATTTCTTTTTCAATTCTTTTCTCCTTTTACTTACCCTCCTAGTGAGGGCTTTTTTTTTCAACATATGGGAACAAACCTAATGAGAGACTATGGCACCTACCTGCCATAGTTTGAAACCTTTGGAGTGTATCCACTCGTTAATGCAGACTGTGTCATCATCGACTCCAGCTTGATTTTCTTCAGATTCTCCAATTTTTACGACGGCAGGAAGCGAGCGCAATCTGGTATTAGAAGTGACTACGATAATGCAGAAAATTGGGATTCCTGCACATGTTAAAGGGTACCAATATAAGAGATGCAATTTTGATGGTGGTGATGATGTCTCATTGTTAGGAGCGGTAACCAAGGAACTCTATCCTGGGATCGCAAAAAAGTATGAGACAGCATCCAGTAGGGTAGAACGCGGAATTCGTCATGCGATAGAATTAGCATGGGAGCGTGGTCATACAGATACGCTAAAACTAATCTTCGGATATTCCATGAATATTGATCGCCAAAAACCTACCAACTCCGAATTTATAGCTGTCCTTGCGGATAAATTAAGAACTATGAGTAATGCGAGTTAAGATCGCTAGTGTAAAGGAGTTTGAGGATCTATTAAAGTAGTTTTAACTACCATTTAAGCCGATAAATTAAGGCTTGTATTCGTCCTATTAGCTTTCAACAATTAATCCTAATATATATAGGATATGCTTTACTCATAGACCTGGAACATACTTAAAACATAAAAACCGCCCGTACTGGGCGGTTTTGGCATTAGATGGGATTATACGTTTGGACTTGTCGTTATATTGGTTATCGGCCTTAATGTTTGAAATTCGTCGAAGCAAAAGACTCTTTTCGTTGTCAGACCCGGGGGAGCGACCGGAGGGGAGACTCCCTCAATCATTGTTTACCCAGATCTAGCTTAATAATCGGATCTCCTAGCATTTCTGTTTCCTGAAAGTCTCATTGCGTCTCAAGCTAAATCCAATCTATTTGGTTAATGACTGGAATCCATAGTTCACAAAGACTTTTTGGGCATCCGAACTCTGTAAGTACTTTAGAAAATCCTGTGCAGCTTGTTTGTTTTTAGTAGCTGAAATAACCGCTACAGGATAGACGATAGGCTTGTGACTGCTCGCCGAAACGACAGTAACGACTTTAACTTTAGTCGACCCTTTAGCATCAGATTGGTATACAAGTCCTGCATCAACGTTACCTGTTTCTGCATAATTTAGAACCTGGGTCACATCCTTAGCCAATACAATCTTAGGCTGTAATGAATCCCAAAGTTTCAGATTCGTCAATGATTCTTGTGCGTATTTTCCAGCTGGTACGGACTCTGGTGTACCAATACTGATCTTAACAACACTCGATTTAACTAAATCCTGGAGGGACGCAACATTGGTATTATCCTTACCGACAACTAGCACTAAATCATTTCCTACTAAGTCAATTGTACTTTCTTTGACTATTAAATTCTTTTGATCTAGAGCATCCATCTGTGTCTTTCCAGCGGAGATAAAGAGATCAGCTGGGGCACCCTGTTCGATTTGTTGTTGGAGCGTCCCTGAAGCTCCAAAATTGAAGGTAATCTTTACTCCGGGTGTTTTCTGGGAATAGTCCTTTTGAAGTTCAGTTAATGAATCTTTCATACTGGATGCGGCCGATACGATGATTTCTTTAGGTGGTTCAGCTGGTGTGACGTTTTTTGATGATTGGGTAGCATTTCCTGAACTACAGCCTACTAAAAACAGGCTTAACAAAAAACTGACGACTAATAACCATGAACTTTTTCTCATTGATAGTCCCCCTCTGAAAATTTATGAATTATGCATTACGCATAGTTACGCTAGTCCATCCAATGATTTAAGATTAGCAGAAGCTTCTTGTTAAGGAAAAACTGGTCACTAACTGTTTAACTACTTCTTGCTTATCTCTTGTGATCCGAATAATCTGATCTCCTAACAACTCAGACTCTTGTTGATCGTGGGTAACTAAAATGAACGGCATCTGCCATTGACTTTGCAACTTTCGAAGCTCGTGCCAAAGCAACCCTCTGTTTTTTGCCCCCCGAAATCTGACCAGGATACCGATTCTTGAGATGCTCAATCTTTAACATCTCCAAGACACCTGAAACAGCGAGCGTCTTATTACGTTGAATGGTTCCTTTGGGTACACCATAGGTCACATTTTTCTCGACAGTCATATGGGGGAAAAGTGCATAATCCTGAAAACATACCCAATACGTCGCTCTCTAGTTGGTAGGTTGATTTTTTGTGCACTCGAATAAATCAAGCGGTCGCCTATATGTAATTCTCCCCAAGAAGGCTTTTGGAGTCCAGCGATACACTGCAACAGAGTGGTCTTCCCAGCACCCGAAGGACCGACGATAGCCAAGATTCCCTTGGTCAGGGCGATATCAATATTGAGTTCAAAGCCGGGTAACTTTTTACCAAAGCGCGCTTTTATTATATGATATCGCCCCCATTCAGGTTTAACTTTTTTTCTTCCTCCAGCGATTTAGCCCATAGATAACCAAGAAACTGAAGACCGTCATAATTAGAACCAAGCCACGAGCCTTTTGGGCTTCCCCGTAATCGGACTCCAAGCCTGATTACGGTGTTAGTTTTATAGTTAATTTGACATTAACGGATGGTTTACTTAAGGTATGCTTCCATAAATGGGAATTTAGCGAACCAAATAACTTTCCAAACTACCGCGACTTCGACAGGTAATGGGGTAAGTTGGACTGTCGCAGGATAGAGATAAATTCTATATCGGATACTATATTATATCAGAGAATTATAGGACCCAAGGAAAGAAGGTAAGCTCTAGAAAGCACTTCGAAGCCTTACAAAGCTTGTTCGATTAAGTAATCAAAAGCCGACTTATCCTTAAAGTAAGGAAAGCCGGCTTTTGATTAGTGTTGATTGTCGGATTCGAAAAATAACGGAACCTAACCCAACTGTCACATAGTCACACAGCGCAACTGTTATACCGTATAACAGTATAACAACATCTAGGCAAATTCATGTGTATGAATTTACACAAAAATAGTCTAAATAGCTTTCGCATTTTGAGACAGACCCATTCTTGCTCAATGTACGAGTTTCAAATTATGCCACGTAGTTTAGAAGGCTTCCGCTTGTCAAAGTGGAATGAGTACTCTGCTTCTGCTGCATGTACGATTCGATTGCCTGACTCGAAGCTTTACTGGTGGCTTGAGATACATTCTGTGCGGCAGACCTTCTTGCTAGCTCATTCTTTTCCTGTGATGTGGTAATCGTACCCTTTGAAACCAGAGTGTTCATTGCTTGTTCTGTTAAACTGGAGAGCGCTGGTGCGGCCGTACTAGAACTTGCGGCCGTACTAGAACTTGCGGCCGTACTTGCACTCGTTGCTACAGAAGCTGTTTTCGTATCACTCTGCTTAGATTCAGTGTCTTGTGAAGACGTCTTACTCCCTACTGAAGCGGCTGCCTTTGCTGCTGTGCTGATTTCTACCGTATCCGTTTTCGCGCCTTGGCTGCTCTGAGCAGCTTCTGTTTCATTTTCAGAGTCCTTAGTAGTTGAAACTCTGTTTGTGGATGCGGAGATTGTGTTCGTACTGTAACTATAATTACTAGTTACCCCTGATATCATTCATTTTCACCTCCTTTCATTTCACCGTTTTCGATGAGCAAAATCTCAAATAAATACTCAAAGTTGTATTCAAAAACGGCCATTTCGCTCATCCCTTGGGAGCGACCTGTAGATATAGCTGGGGATACCCAACAGGAAACATATTCGTATCCTATAATTTACAGACGCTTGTTTGCTTGAGAACTGAATTGAGTAGAGTAGAGTAGAGTAGAGTAGAGTAGAGTAGTATCCTGCGATGTGGAAGTACTACTAACAGTGCTAGAACTGGAAATATTTCACTGACTACTATTAGCTTGTATATGAGCCAGTAACATAGCGTATGGGATAATGGTAGTGTTATTGCTTATGGGTGAAAACTAATTAAAAATCTTCCTTTCTATGCACGACGATATCGGTGTTATTCACTTCATATTTGTCAATTTTAGGCTCAATTATAATATCGGCTTATAAATATAAAATCTTATAGGTTTTACAAAATCTTGATAAAATTATTACAAATAATTCATAGGAGAATGGGGAATAGCTGTTGTGGGGCTGATAATAACAGTTTTTATAGGACTAATTATATTATTGTAGTTATGTTTCTCCTACAGTCTATTCAGAGCTATCATCACTACACCTGGACAGTCTACCAGGGGTAGTGATGTTTTTTTACTAGCAATATGTTTCAGCATACCTTCGCTAATATACAGCGACAGTGACGGAAAGGAGCCACACTTGAAAAAAATACGAACAATTCAAGCAGCAGTACTTGAAGAAAAGAAGCGGAGAGTATGCGCATACTGCAGGGTTTCCACAGACCAGGCTGAATGTTGGTAGGATCAAAGAAGAGACCATAAAAGGACTGTTTATGAGGGTGTTCAATCGGCTTTATACGGATCGGGTTGAGTTGCTGGGGGATTATAAGGCGAAGTTGGAAAGAGAAAAATTTACGGAGATTGACCAAGAGCGCATCGTAAAGTTGGATGAGGAGATTGAGAGCCTGATCCAGCAAGAACGAGCGCTCTTTTCATACAGAAGAAAAAGTATATGCAGACCTCAGTTTATTGAAAACAGAACACAAGAAATTGGTTGGTAGGTTAATCGAGCTGCAACACGAACGGGCCACATCGGTGGTTGAACTTGTAATTAGAGATAGTCGTATCGCTCGAACCATAGAACTTGAGGCGATCCTTGAATCCCAGGATGGGACAATCTTAGAGTTCAACGAGGACTTATACAGCACAATCATAGAAAAGATAGTGGTCAAGGAACGCACGAATTTGGGGTTTCACTTAAAAAACGGCCTTCGTTTTGAGGAGCATTACACCTTGAAACGAGGCCGTGATTTATTTTAGGGAGGTTTTTTAAAAATGACAAATGTGACAGTGATCCCAGCAAGACCAAGACAAGAATTACAGGGACTTGACGCCTATTGAAATACAAATGTATGGAGATTAGACGAATAAACTCAAGCTCTATTTAGGCTTGAGTTTATTATTTCATTACAACTACTTCGGATATGCTATGCATAATGCGAAAAGACTGTATTCAGATAGTTTAATGTTGGCCTATCTTAGAACGTTAAACAAATTTGGTTTAATGAAATTGGCACATGCATTACCATTTGCCTCTCGTCCTGATGTGCGAGAGTGCTTCAATAGTGCCTTAGTGGAAGCACAGAACCTTCTGAACAAAACAGAAGACATCTTAGCCAAAAAAGGTATTGCCACTAAGCCCCCTTATACCCCTGTCCCTGACAGGGTAACTTATGTGACTGACCAAAATTATAATAGTAGTTTGTTAGGAGGAAAGCGTCCAATAAATGTATTGGAAGGTTCATATGTTTTTGAACGCCTCGAAACTAAATTATATAACCGGAATTCTTACACATGCATATATCTAGTGAGATATGCATGTGTAAGAAACTCAACACCCAGCAAAGTCTTAGCTGGATAAATTGGAACCATAAGCCAATCGTTAGCATGGGTAACACTGACTAACTATATGCTGTAATTCACTGATGAAATAAGTACAGCCTAACTCATGAACTACTGGCTGAACTACAAGATGTTTATCCTTGCAGCCTTGCGGAATTTTAAAAGCAAATACACTAATCCAAAAAACTGTTTAAACACATGCTACAGGTGTGCAGTAAAATTCATCATCCAAATGAGATTTCGCTTCATTTACTCTGTCTCTAACAACTGGGGAATAAGCCAAGTCGTCGAGGCAAGATATCCATCTGAATACCATCGAACTAAATCTTTGTTGAGGGGCTGTTGGTATCTCTGCCATGGCGGGGATAACCACTTCAGTAAGTGATGTCAACCATTTCGTATCTAGTTTTGCAAAACAAGAAGATAAATCGTCGTAAGAAGGCTTTAGCAATTGAAGTATTCTTGCTCCGGTTTTTACTGAATACTCATTGCAGAGTTCAAAGACACCAGTACTTTTTAAAACGCTCAATTTTGTAAGCCACATAGTGCATACCGCAGTAAACCTTTGTTTTGCCTCTGAAGTTTGCAGCTCCATTCCTTCTTGAAATCCCTCTACATCACAGATGTCACTGGCGACAAAGTTTTCTAACCTAGTTAGAAAAGCTTCTACATCACCTTGCCAATTGGCAAATTCGTTTGCCATATCTACTCCTGATAACATTGTTCCCAATTTTAAACACCGCTTTCTTCAATATTTTCTCGTTGTATATAAAGTTAAAATGGTATCAAATGTGTTGTAAGGTTACCCTTATAAAGCTGCGAAAAATAGAGTTGAATGGCTTGATCCCTTGAAAATAGTTGGCGTTTCAAAATAATATTATTATTTCTTAGATTACTTGGATCGTAAACCAAGGAGGATTAAGATTGCGACACATTTCTGAGAGGGGGACGTATGTAATGAAACTCACAAACTTCTTATTAAGTATAGCATCTTAGCTATATCAAATACACATATCAGCAATCAATAATACTGATAAACGTCTGTACAGTTAATGACTAAATATGATATAACTTATCGAACAGTATTAAAATTTGTTGATATAGTACTTGATGCAAGTATGCACAATAAGTTATTATAATGTGCTAATATTCAATATATTTTTTCTTCTTCTTGACCAAATTTAATCATGGTCATTCTTATAAGAAGCGCACCCTACGTTGAGTACGCTGGAACACCTGTCTGATAGAATCAAGGATGGACTCATCTGCCAACAATTTCACAAAGCTTATGTTATGACTGAAAACAATATGTGATAATGAAGTGACGTTAGAATTATATAGCTCTCACGCCGCCTTGCATACTTTCACTTAACGCAGGTACAAACGAGTTTGGACGTGATACTTGCTAAGATTCCTATTACTGGGAGAAGGTCTTTTTCATCGGATTAACAATCATAGCTTGAAGGTTGTCTTCAGGATTGCAGCAATCATCCAAAAATATATTGTGACAAAAGAACCGAATGAATCACAAATACAAGTGGCTATCACTGCATTGTCCAAGGCAATAGAACTTGATTAGGATAGTGTGGGGCAGTGATACTTGTAAAGCAGATCTCGCCGTAGGGATACGGTGCATAGGCATACGCCGACGGATAATAGCGAGGTCTCGCTACAGTAGCCCCTAAACCTAAGCCCAGAGCAAAGGGAAGAAATTCAAAATCAAACATGCGATTAACTCCTTCTTATGGTTATCTATAAGAAGGCTATCACCATTACAGATGATACCCTCTGAAATAATGTTTTTAGAAGATCACGCCTAAAGCAATAAGAATTAGGATAGCAATAATTCCTACACCGACCCCAGCACCGACGCCGCTATAAGGGGCTACTGGGGCGACCGGGGAGGACAACATACAAGGGGACGACAGCATGCTCCACCATAACTCATTCCAAACATAAGAAGTTCCACCTTTCTAAATTTAGAATACGATTCCCATAGCGATAAGCAGAAGAATAATTACGACAACTGCAGCGATTCCAGCGTCAAAGCCTTTCCGTCATCACAACCACAAACAAGCTGCTCCATCAACGTTACCAAATGCCATTTTTATTTCTTCCCTTTCCAGTAGTATCTTACAATATGAATATAATGGAAAAATGGAATTTGTTCTATCAGAGAGTCATAGAAGCAAACATTGAAGAAGAACCTGAACCCTGAGTGAAAACTCGAGGTCGGGTTCTTCTTCAATGAACGGTATGTCTTGGCCCCCAATAAACCCATCTAACGGTACTTAAACCGAGTAATAGAGTAAATTAAATCAGCCAGTGTTTTCCTGCTATGAGCTTATTACGTGAGATATAATTCACTCACTTTTTGTTAATTTCATATTTTACCATACACAAAAAAGGGGGGGGCCTATCATTTCTGCATTATCCCTTATAATACTTCTTTTATTTTCTGACACTCCCAATAAATTCGTCTAAGGGGGCACCCGGCGGCTTTGAAGGTGTGTTGCCAGATTGGATGTTCCCTATAATTTCCCCGTTCTATTGGCTCCCCAAGTGGTGATCAACAATAATCAGTCCGCCTGATTGAAGTCAGGGGCCTTAAGGAAACATGTTCTGTTGCTAAGTTGAAGACCAAACTTTCAGAGAGGAGTTCTCAGATGTGTCTTTGACATCCAACTACCCTCTCCGATACGAGAAGTAGTAGCTAACATTTCTAGATCGATGCTTTTGGAACATGCTTCTTAAATAAAATATTAATAACGATCAAAAGAATGATGAATCCAGAGACTACTCCGCACAACAAAAAGCCCATACCCGGACCTAACCTTTCTGTTATGCTTCCAGCAAACAGGTTCCCAATAGGGGTAGTACCCGCAAAGGCAAACGAATAGACGCTCATGACTCTACCCCTAAATTGGTCACTGGAATTAAGTTGAATGGTCGAGTTTACAGTGACAATAAAGATAATGTTAATGAAGCCAATGATGGCAAACATTCCAACTGCGATCGGAAATGAATGAATGAGGTTAAGGATAACAAGAAGTGCGGAAACTAAGAAGCCACTGCCAACAAGGATCTTAAGCCTTGGGTTGCCCTTGACCTTGGAGGCGACTAGAATAGCCCCGATGAGCGAGCCTGCGCCAGAGGCAGATAAGAGTAAACCAAAGCCGTGCACATCTTGGTTAAGGACCTCAGTTGCATAGAGAGGTATAATTACATTGAAATTCATAACGAAGGTTCCAACTGCTAACATAGACAATACTGCGACGAGCAGGATTGGGGAGTGGCGTATGTAGCTCAGCCCTTCCATGATTTCGACCAGTACTTTTGTTTCTGTCTTTTTGATGACGACAGGTTTCGTATTGATTAGATAGAGACCAATTATGACCGGTATAAAGCTTAGGCCGTTAAGAAAAAATAAGGGACCTGCGCCATACCGAGCCATTAACACGGCTGATAAGGCCGGACCGGTCATGCGGGCAATATTAACAACAGCCGAATTTAATCCGATCGCGCTTCGAATATCCTTTCTATCCACTAAATCAGGGACATATGATTGTCGCGTTGGAAGATCTAAGGTGTTAACTAAGCCGAGTAGTGCGGCTAACAGAAGGATTTCCCAGTAAACGATATGTCCAGACCATACTAAGAGAGCCAAGACGAAGGCCTGTAGCATTAGAAAGCTCTGCGTAAAAAGAAGAAGGCTTCTTTTAGGATATCGATCAGCTACTACTCCCGCGAAAAGTGATAAACACATGACAGGTCCAAACTGAGCAACTCCAAGCAAACCTAGCAGAAAGGCAGAGTTGGTCATCGTATAGACTAGCCACAATTGGGCCGTAACCTGCATCCAGGTGCCAATTAAAGAAATACATTGTCCAAACCAAAAGTAACGGAAATTGCGATGTGTCAATGCGGGAAATGTTTTCTTTAGTCCATTTACTATGGATGTACCACTTATCTGAGCTCATCTCCTTAATCATCTCTGATATCAATATGTTTTAAAGCTCTCACTTAAAATATAATTATACAATAATTCTACTTCTACTTGAAAGATTTTAAGATGTGAATTACAGTTTCACGCTACAGTTATTCAGTCGGTCAGATTAAATTTGGAATCACTATTTCTAAGTGATTGGAGATTCAGGTGTCGGTTATGATTGTACAGACCATACGAATGAATGGTATATTTGTCCGACCGCTCTAACACCACAACTCGTCAAAGGGTATACTCGGTGGTTTTGAATGGTGTGTGGGGGATTAGGGCGTAGTCATTCGATGCATAAATATACAACAAATAAGCCTAGCCATTAATACTGGTGAGCTTATTTGTTGATCGGTCGTGAGAATAATTATCAGTTGAATATTAAGCATGTCTAGTTGACTAACCAGTCCTCAGGAAAGTACGATGGCATTGAATTTGGTGGATTAGAGGTCCCCTTGCCTCGCCACATGTAGGGACGCCTGTTTGATCGGGCAGTCCTACTTTATCATGTTTAGTGGAATTTTGAAGAGCAAACCTGACGGGGAAGGTTGTCACGTTTGGGTTTCTCATACTTTCTAGCTCTAACCTCACTTGAGACAATGAAAGGGGTCTTTCTTTTATGCTCATAAGAAAAGCCAAAGTAATTAATTGGGTTTGTAGAGGAAGTAGTTGGGGCATTTAAGTAGTCGTTTCCATACCTGATGAGCTCGCTGCGGCGGACAATGCCAATAAATATTCCATTGTCGTCCACTACTGGGATGAAATTTTGCTCGGCGGCCCGGACGATGAGGTTCTCCATTTGGGCATTGACGGAAACTGGATTATTTTGAGTATGTCTCTCTATTTCATCAAGGTGGATTTTTTCGGCGTTCTTAAATATAAACCCAGGTGTGCTTTTCATTTCCCAAAGAAGATCATCTTCGGTAAGAGTTCCTACATATTTACCACCATCATCGATGATAGGGATAGCACTAAAAGTGTGGTATTTCATTCGTTCCAAGGCTTGGCGCATTGTTGAATTTTTTTTCAAATAGATTACATCTTTCTTAGGTAATAGAAAAAAGGCGACGTTCAGTTATATCCCTCCAAAGTAGAAAATTTAGTCACCGCTTGATTATATTGTCTATGCTGGCCTTAAACAACGGGTTAAATAGCACCTTTTCTGCAGGGATAGGTCGAAAGAAAGTAATGTAACTATTGGAAAAAGATTCTGATATATGATAAATAGCTTCGTTTAAACGGAAGCGCATTCCAGTTCCATTTAGCAGCCTGTTTGAAGGAGGCATTGCTGGAATCTGTGACTTATCCTACCGTACCGGCGTCCCCAATACAGTAGGCTCCTAACACCCGGCGGCTTTGAATCGACGTTGGCGGATTTGGTGTCCGTAATAAGGGGGGGGGGATGAAGATAGGCTCAGCAGTGAAAAAAATACTGATGGACCTATTTCTATTGTCAATTAGAACCCCCATCGCTATCTATGAGTGATCGTTCTGAACTTTGATAATACCCATTTTTTTAGAGGAATACATTTTATCAGGGAAGAGTAAATATCAGGCGGATACAAACAGAAATAACGTGGAGCAAACAAAAATTTGCGACAAGTACAAGTTTTAAGTAAAATAAGGAAATAAGCGAAAGGTGAGTATGTATTTATGGCATCTTTATATTATGAAGACTTTGCAAAGATAATAATTGCTTGTTTTTTAGGAGGATTAATAGGTCAGCAGAGGCAAAGAAAAGGTATGTCTATTGGGCTTAGAACACATATAGTAGTTTGTGTAAGTGCTGCTTTAGTTCAAATAATTTCCATAGACTATAACTTGTTAAATAAAGCTAATGTTGATGTAATGAGAATGGGTGCCCAAGTTATATCGGGAATCGGTTTTCTAGGAATGGCAAGCATAATTAAGGATGGTCGAACTATTGTGGGATTGACGACAGCAGCAAGTATGTGGTTCATTTCATGCGTGGGTTTAGCTGTCGGAAGTGGTCTATATATTCCAGCAGTTATGGCCACAGTTGTAATTTTTATTATTCTTAAAGATGTATTTAATTTAGATAAAAGAGTAGGCGCTAAAAGATATAATGACAGTATTTGCGAACTAGAAGTAATATTAAATAGTATTCAAAATGATAAAAGTGAAATCAATGTTGTTCTCAATACTATTGCTCAGGAAGAGTATAGAATTCTAAACACTAACATAAATGCGGAGGATAAGAACAATGTAATAATCCATATGACTATAAGCTTGCCTCCAAACAAAGTATCTAATGAGATATTTGCTGAGCTACTTCAATATGAATATGTTAAAAAGGTTAATGTGTTTTAATTTTAGTAACTTCCGTACAGACACCTAAAGAAATCTGTCCAAACCTAAGTAAGGTGGTCGTGCAAATCAGTAGATTTGCTTCTCCAACGCAACCAATAAAGTACTCCAACCACCAGGCTACTTTGAAGGTCGTGTTGCGGATTGGGGTGTCTTAGGTCAATGTATAAATATACAGCTAATAAGCCTAGCAGTTAATTACTGGCAGGCTTATTAATTGTAGTGGCTTAACTGATACCGTAACAGCGCTAGCTGGTGTGATTGTTGCTTTCCTGGTGGCCTATGTTAAACAACATTTCTCTGCAACCCAAATCAGCACGGCGATGGTCGAAGTTGTATTTGTTTTTATGACTGGGGTTGAAGTGAGGGAGATATTTTAAAGGTCAGAAGCAGCCCAATTTTGTTTTCACATCAGGAATCAACTTCTTTCAACATAATTACTAAAATATTAAGAATAGCATATGATATTTGGTGAATAAAAGACGTTTTGGTAACGTCTTTAGTTCGGCAGTTTGCTATGGTTATATAACTAAAGACTATGACAATGGCACCAGCGTTCTATAAGCCATATACCTGATTTTGGCAATTAGACTAAAATAGTATTTACTTAAATTGAATCGGTTTTCCTTAAATATTCCAGATCAAGCGGGATCATCGACTCATCTCCTCGACGGAGGCTGGTAAATCCGGCCTCGAAGAGCATTTTTCGGCAATCGGCCACGGACAATCCTCTGCCTTTTGAGGTCTCGCTGTTATTATCCCGGGGGTTGGCCCCACTTTCAGCCGTTGCGACATTGGCTCCCGATAATAACCCTACTTGGTTAGGCTCATGCACCCCTATATATCGCATACTCTTCAGATTTAAAGTAGCTAACGTAATGACTGCAACGATCTGAGCCAGTCTCAATTCAGTAATTTGTCCATGCACAGACAACGGAACACCCGATACAGCTACCCTTCGCATAGCTGCATGTTGAAAACAACCAAGTTCAATCCCAATAAAGAAGTTATCAACAATTTCTTGAATTGTATGCTCTGGTCCAATGGGCTCGCAACAGGTATATAAATCAAGACCTGCCGAAATAATTGCTTCCATGGTCGAGCGTCTGGCTATTGGGTTGAGATCTGTATCAACGCCTTCCCTCAGACGGCTAACATGGTAAGCTCCTTTTACCCCTGCTTTTTTTAATTCTTGAAATGTATTGATATCTGCATCCCCTATATTGACCCATATCTGCGTATGATCAGGAATGTTCATTTTTACAATGGCAACTGCATTCGAAATGACATCAAGCTCAAAGGAATTCATGGCCATAAGGAATATCCCATATAAGTCCCCTTGACCTGCGAACTCTTGTGCTTTCAAGGCAAGTTCCTCATCGGTTGCCCTTTTTTCAGAAACTTGAGTATGGCCTTTTCCGAAAACACAGTACTGACAGTTCCCCTCGCAGGCCGAGATATCGACGCCAATCTGTCCGAGAATCACACCGGAATTTTCCGCCTTTTGTCTGGAAAGGTGGTCTGCCATCGCTCTGATCATAGAAGCTTCAAAGGAGGTTTCCTTGAAATTAAGCAGATAGACACATTCTTCCTTCGTCAGGCTTTCAATATTATGATCTTTATCTAGGATCTCCATCAGTCGTTTGTCAAATTGCATTTTTTATCTCCTTCTTGTAGAATACACCTTTAGAAAAATCAACTTCGAGACTAGCCCGTTCCCCGACGGTCAGTTCAACTTCCGGGCCTGCTGTCACCCATAAATCCTGATCCCGATAACGAAGAAGGGCATTAACCCGATCTCCTAAAAAACTGATCGATAAGATTTGAAAATCTCCTGGTTTCGTTAAAATTCGAAGATGATTAGGCCGGATCATCATCCGGTAAGGTCCATCCGGCAAGGACACAAGGGACTCACCGAGCATGCTCCGGAACGTTCCCTCCGTAATCATCCCTTCGAGATAGTTAGTCTTTCCAAAATAATCCGCAATATAAGGGGATGTTGGAGCTTCATAAACCTTTTTGGAGGTATCATATTGGAGGATTTGCCCATCGGACATAACGGCAATCCGAGCGGACATAAGCAACGCATCCCGTTGATCATGGGTCACCATAACCGTTGTCATGTTTAAGTCTTGATGAAGATGGAGGACCAATTCGATCATTTTCTCTTTGGTGTTCACATCCAGACTGGTAAAAGGTTCGTCCAGCAAGAGGATAGAAGGTTCAGCCGCAATCGCTCGCGCTAAAGCCACCCGTTGTTTCTGTCCTCCTGAGAGTGCATTAACTCGCCTTTTTTCAAAGCCGCTCATTTCAACCTTTTCAAGCAAGATCAACGCTTTTTGCTGCCTTAAGCTCTTCGAAACCCCCTTCATGCGCATGCCGAATTCAACATTCTCGATCACATTCAGGTTGGGAAAAAGTCTTAAATCCTGAAAGACAATCACGGTCCCTCTTTTTTCAGGGGCAAGGAGATGGGCGTTCTGCCCTCGAATAAAAATCTCTCCCTGATCGGGTTGCAAGAGCCCAGCGATGGTTTTGATCAAGGTGGTTTTCCCGCAGCCAGACGGACCCAGTAGGGAGATGAACTCACCTTTTCGGATATCTAAATGAATTCCCTTTAGAATTTCTTTTCCGGATAAACTGACGTGTAAATCTTGGATTAAGAGTTCCTGCATCGATATCCCTTCCTAGTTAAAAAAGTAAACCTCTTCTACATGATAATATCTTTTCATCAACGTTTCAAAAAGGATGAAAACCAGGAGAGAGGTCGCAATAAATAAGATACTGTAGCCGGAAGCGATCGTCCTATCTCCGCTTTGGATATACGGAAACATGAACATGGAAAATGTGATAATGTTTCCTCCCCCGACTAAAAACGTTAAAAAGTATTGGCTAAAGGAGATAATATAAGCCATACTTCCAGCGGCAATAATTCCGGGCATCAAGAGTGGTAGGGTGACGTATCGGAAGGTCTGATAGGGTGTCGCCCCAAGGACCCGGGCCTGCCTCTCCATCTTATTCCCTGTGGCTTCCGTGACCTCCGTCAGAATTTTCATCGTATAGGGTAAACAAAGAATGATATGTACAATGACCACTCCAATAACTGTGTCACTAAGGTTTAAGCGAATGAACAAGATCTGGGTGCCCATAGCAAAGGCCGTTACCGGTACAATCACGGGTAAGAGCGTGATAAACTGAAGGAAATCCTTCCCCAAAAAATCATAAAAAGCAATGGCCCGGGCCGCAGGGATACTGATCAGAATCGAGGCAAAGGCCACTACCATCGAGATCAGAACACTGGAAAAGAGGACCTGAAGTGCACCGGAATATCCGCCAAAGAGTTCAGCTAGTACCCTGTATGAAAAGGTCTTGGGTAGGAGGTTTGGCCAAGGCCAGCTCCCCGCGAAACTCCAGATCAGAAGAACTCCTAAAGGCAAAAGCACAGAAAAAAGTGTGATATAGAGAATTGTCTTCGGTAGGACTTTGAGCTCGATGTTATTGATAGCCTCCACCCGCCTTCGCCTTTTGATCTCCTTTAAAAATCCGGTAATAGACATAGGTCAACATGATCGACAGAACAACCATGATCCCGTTCAAGGCCATCGCGTACGGCCGGTGGGCCAAATCCGGATGGGTAAATTCGACGTAGGCTAATACAGGAAGGGCTTTCGGTGACGTCATTCCCAATAGAAACGGTATTTCAAAGGCCCCGAATGAGTAAGCAAAAACCAGAAGAAACGAGGTATAGATCGTCGGAAGGCACAGGGGAAGGGTAATACGGTAAAACGTTTTGAACTTAGAAGCGCCTAAATTGACAGCTGCTTCCCCGATTGAACCATCAATCTTTTCCATGATGGTCACCACCATCAAGATCACAAAGGGGACTTCCTTCCATAAATAGGCAAGCATAATCCCCAAGGCATAGGGATCAAAGAGAACCGAAGGGAATTGCTGGGGACTTTGAACCCAGTTAAGTTGATAAAAGACCCTCGAAATGATGCCACTTTGGGAGAAGAGATTAAGGATCAGGAGTGCCGCCACAAGATGAGGAACAATGATTGGAACCTTGAAGATCTGAAATAGTTTCTTCCGGGTGAACCCGGTTCTGACGGCAAGCGCACTGATCAAAACCCCCAGGATCACGGCAAGTAATGAGGAAACCACGGAAAAATAGAGACTCAGCTGTAATGAGGGGAACAAGTCCCCTCTAAAAAGTACAGCCTGATAATAGGATAAGGTCCATTCATTTAATCCGGCTGCAGGTAAAATTCCAAGACTTTGGATTAACGTATTCAGGATAGAATAGATGAATATTCCCATGAACACGACAACCGGGAGAATCATCCAATACGGTTTTAACCTAGAATGATGCATCGTCTATTTCTTCCCAGGAATCTGAGATTGCCAGACTTCCTCGATGACCGGAATCAGATCAGCCGGTAACTCCGGAAGCCGTTTCGAGAGAAGTTGATCCTGAGGGATAACACCCTTTCCTAAGGGGATCTTGCTGAAAAGTTCTATTTCCTGAGAGCTCAGCTTGTTATTGTCAAGAACGGGTAAATCTCCCCAATTTTTCGGATCATATTTTGAGGCTTGGATCTCTGGGCTTAAAATGGCATTAATCACGACAAGAGCCCCATCAATATTGGACGCATTGGCAGGAATCGCAAGGTAATTAGTATTTCCAATCATCCCTTTATCGAAAATTAAGGAGCGCGAAGTGTCTTTAAATCGTCCGGTCGTAATCATACCGGCCACCGAATTCGCATTATAGGACACGGTCATAACCAGTTCGCCATCCGCAAACATGTTATCCAGCTGGGCAATGGAAGAGGGATACGTTTTTCCTTCTTGCCAGAGATAAGGGCTTAATTCTTTGAGATAATCCATGGCCGGTTGGATTGCGGTTTTGAGTTTTTCCTTATCGTCCCCGATACTCGCAATTTTGTCATATCCGACAATATCATAGATGATGTTACGGACAAACGCACTTCCGGTAAAATCGGGCGGGGCAGGATACGTAACTTTTCCTTTATATTTCTTGGCAAATTCAAGGAGCTGCTGAGCGTTTTTGGGGGTTTCCGGGGTTACAGCGGAATCGTTGATTAGCACGAATTGGGCTTTTCCATAAGGTGATTCATACCCTTTGATTTCATAGCCGAAATCGTATTGAACCTCTTTCGAATTTTGGTCAATATATTTTTTATAATTTGGTAAATCCTGAGTAAACGGACCATAGAGCAATTGATTCTTCATTGCGGTATAGAAATTTTCTCCATTGATCCAGATCATATCCATCGAGCCCTTGCTCTTACCCGCCTGCTTTTCACCAAGTGACTTGTTCAAGATCTGGTCGATATCCATAGGGACTCTTTTTAAGGTTATGTCGTAGTTCTCTTTGACGTTCGGCGCAAGCTGGGTATCAATCCATTTGTTAATTCGTTCATCTCCGCCCCATCCATAAAAATTGACCGTCGTACCTTTTGCCTTGGTTAAAGCACTTTCAAAACTTTGATTTTGTGCACTGGACGGTGCCGGAGTTGGTGTCTGTGAACACCCAATTCCACTTAAAATGAGAAGCAGGAGCGTTACGACCGATAAGACATTCTTCATTCATCCTCGCCCTTTCGTTCATTGTTGTAAATTATAATATAATATATAAAAACTCAGAACTTAAAGCAGTAAGAAGAAATTCCAACCTTAATGAATTCTAAGTCTGACCTAAGTTCTATAGACAAAAATGACCCTTGTCTTATGGTATAATAATAAAAAATCTTTTGAGGAGGATTTCTTTATGTCTGAAAAAATCATTCACGATTGCGATAATACCATGGGGGTCGAAGGCTGTGATGTAGACGATGGCTTAGCCCTTCTCTATCTTTTAGGGAAAGAACACATAGATATCTGTGGTATTACGACAACGTATGGCAACAGTGACCTAAGTACCGTCTATCAGAACACCTCGACCATGCTGAAGGAAATCGGCAGATCGGATATTCCGCTACTTAAAGGGTGTGAAGACAAGTATCATCATAAAAGCGAAGCCACGGATTTTTTAGTTGAAACCGTGAACTCGAATCCGGGCAAGATTACGATTCTGGCTACAGGATCGCTAACTAATCTCTATGCAGCCTACCGGTCGGACCCTGATTTTTTGGCAAAGGTAAAAAGCATTGTTTTAATGGGAGGAACTACTGAACCACTGTTCATTAATGGCTGCAACCTCGATGAACTGAATTTTACATGCGATCCCAAAGCCACCGAAACGGTCTTGAAGTTTGGGAATAATGTTTCCGTCATCACCGGGAATACCTGTTTGGACGCGTTTTTCCCTCAGGAAGCGTTCTTCACCCGACTCTCATCCGAGAACAAACCGATTGCCCGTTACCTTCTTGATAAAACATCCTACTGGTTTAAGGACATGATGTCCGTGTTCAACCTGGATGGTTTTTATAACTGGGATGTCGTTGCTGCGGCCTACGTTGCCAACCCTACGCTATTCAAAGACCGAATTTTATCGTTCTATCTTCGTTCGGAAGAACTAGAGCATGGTGAATTAAAGCTGGGGGCTACCTCGGATGATTCTCTGCATTCGCTCAATTTACCTCGAATCCAACTTCAGCATGAATTAATTGAGGATATCTATAATACATGGCTGAGCCTCAATCTGAAATTCATCTCTCAGAAGGACAATGAATAATCTTATTCATTGTCATAATATCTGTGTTAACAATGTGTTTTTGGCAAAAGACAAAAACATCCCCAAAGAGCGATGATAGTCCTCTAACGTGTTTATCCAAGTATGAAGACATTTAATTCCAGCGTCCGTTATTTTATATCGTCTTTTGGCCTGCCCAGGATTCGATATATCCCAATCAGACGTGACATACCCATGCTGTTCCATTGACTTTAAGCATCGGTAAACTCCTGAAGGATCAGGTTTCTTGCCTTGAAGCATACTGTTTTCCTGAAGTTTTTGCACTATGATGTAACCATGTAGTTCTTCAGTCATTAAAAGAGTAAGAATAGCCGGATGAATTAACTTTTCAAGATTGGCTCCATTGCATGGACAATCAACATTTTTTATCATATTTTCTATCATATGACCACTTCCATTCCGCAACTAATATTATATAAACACTAAAAGCACTCTATATATTTATGTAGAATGCCTTTTTCCTTTATAAGAATAACACATTTAATAGACTTGGTCTATTAATAAAAAGACTTCAAATTCAGCTTTTTCATTTACAAAAACCATTTTAAATAATGGCATGAGATTCCTTTATGGGTCAATAAGAGGCCTTGCGTCAGGTAGACTAACTAGTATCTAGATCTATTCACACCATCGGTGTGTCAGATGGAAGCCATTATGTCTAGCGACGTTAAGAAAGTAATAATTATTGTTAATTCAATATTATGGTGTATCAGGATTTTAATAGGCTGTATTTGGTGATGAAACTATATCCGATGGTGTATACTCTTTGCTTACGAACAAAATATTGAGTGCGTTAAACAGAAGTTTGGGTGAAATTAGTACTAATGTATAAAATAAAAGTCATAGCCGTTAATGAAATCCAGATTCTAAGAATTCCTACAAAACATAAATTAAGTGAAATTGAATTAAGAAATAGAGCAATCGCAAGAGGGCAGAGCTTCCGTGAAAACACCATTAAATAAGGGGGGTGCAAGCTTGACTATATCCGGACAGAGTAAGAGCAGTGTATATGAGAAAAAAGAATTGAAAACAACAGGTGGCATAATTGTTACGACCGGTAAAACATCAGGTAAAAATGAACCACAGCCACTATTAAAAATTGGTTCGATTACTGCAGTAAAAAGAATTGTTTTAACCTTTCAACAGGTTGGAATTTCACCTATTGTGGTAATTACTGGATATGAAGCTGAAGCGATAGATCATGATTTAGCTGATTATGGTGTTGTATTTTTGCGTAATCAACAGTATGAAAACTCACAAATGTTTGATTCGGCAAAAATTGGACTCGATTATTTACAAAATAAATGTGATCAGGTAATATTCAACCCAGTGAATACACCGATGTTCTCACCAGAGACCATTCGGAGGATGATGGAATCTGGCCAAAAATTACTTTCGCCGTCTTATCAGGGTAAAGCTGGTCATCCTCTTTTGGTATCTTGCGAATTAATTCCTGAAATTCTAAAATATGACGGGAATATGGGAATGCGAGGAGCCATTCAGACTATTGGGGTTGAAAGACAATTAATGGATATAGATGACGAAGGGATTCTCCAGGATATTAATCGATATGATCAACTTTTAGAAAAACATAATCAGCATATTCTGCATCCATTTGTTAGAATAAGTATTGAAAAAGAATCTCTTTTTTTTAATGCCAGAACAAAATCGCTTTTGCTTTTGATTCAGGATACACACTCTGTTCGAAGTGCCTGCAGACATATTGCATTATCTTATAGTAAAGCCTGGAATATGCTTAACGAGTTGGAACAAGAATTAGGGTATGCCGTTGTTGAAAGAAAACATGGTGGCAGCAATGGTGGGAAAACTTACTTGACAAAAGAAGGTCTTGAATTTTTGGAGAAATATCAGCAATTTGAACAAAATGTGCGCCTGTATGCTAAAGCTGAATTCGATAGATTATTCTAGGAGTTAAAATATATAGTACCAAGTTCTTTTGACAAAGAATTTGATGATAAATAGCCTCCGTATTATAATGATTTTAGCAATTAATTGTTTGATTTTTATTATAAATGGGGGTTTATTTATGTTTACCCTAAATATTAATGGACAAGATGTAGTTTCCCAGATTGACAAACCGTTATTGTCTTTTTTAAGAGATGATTTAAGAATTACTTCTGCAAAAGATGGCTGTAGCGAAGGGGCCTGTGGAACCTGTACTGTCTTAGTAGATGGAAGAGCAGTAAAAGCCTGTGTGCAAAAAGTATCCAAATTTATAGGAAAACGGATTTTAACGGTTGAAGGATTAAGCGATAGAGAAAAAGAAGTTTATGAACATTGTTTTGGAGAAGCAGGTGCGGTTCAATGCGGCTTTTGTATTCCAGGAATGATAATTAGCGCAAAAGCATTGTTGGATGTTAATTCTAAGCCAACGAATCTAGATGTTAAAAAAGCAATCAATGGCAACATTTGTCGTTGTACTGGGTATAAGAAAATTGAAGAAGCTATATTATTGGCAGCAGACTATTTAAGAGACAATCTTGAGATCCCAGTTTCCCCAAGTGAATTGAAAGTGGCACAGAAATTTAAGCGTTTTGATGCAGTGGAAAAAGTAAATGGAGCCGGTATTTTTGTCGATGATATTGAATTACCGGGTATGATTTATGCAAAAACAGTTCGTTCCGACTATCCAAGAGCTATTGTTGAAAAAATTGATATCAGTAAAGCAGAAGCTCATCCAGACTGTGTAAGAATTTTGCTGGACAAAGATGTTCCCAATAATCTTGTTGGACATGTAAAGCAAGACTGGGATGTCATGATTGCTGAGGGCCAAACGACCAGATATGTAGGAGATTCGCTGGCCTTAGTAGCAACTTATCATAAAGACAAACTGGATGAAGTCTGTCAATTGGTTGAAGTGAAATACACAGTGCTGGAGCCTATCACTTGTCCAACCGATGCTTTAAAGGCGGAGGCACCCTTAATACATGCTGATGGGAATGTTATGAGCCGTGCTATACTGCAACGTGGTAATGCAGATGAAGCCATTAAAAAGTCTCGATATGTCGTAACCAGAAAATACAAGACGCCATTTCAGGAACATGGCTTTATGGAGCCAGAATGTGCAATAGCTATGCCCGAAGGTGAAGACGGTATTTTGTTGTATTCTGGTTCGCAGTCTGTGTATGATGAACAACGTGAAATCTCAATGATGCTAAAGATTCCAATGGAAAAAGTGCATTGTCAAGCCCAACTTGTCGGCGGCGGATTTGGTGGCAAGGAAGATATGAGTGTTCAACACTTGGCAGCACTAATGGCCTGGTACACGAAAAAACCAGTCAAAGTAAAGTTTTCAAGACAGGAAAGTATGGATTATCATGTTAAACGTCATGCCATGGAAATGGAATTTACAACAGCTTGTGATGAATTTGGTAATCTGACAGGTATGAAAGGGGTCATTATCGCGGATACAGGTGCCTATGCATCTCTCGGTGGACCTGTACTACACCGAGCTTGTACTCACGCGGCGGGACCCTATAATTATCAGGACATTGATATTCTCGGAATGTCGGTTTATACAAATAATGTTGTTGGTGGAGCGTTCCGAGGCTTTGGTGTAACCCAGAGTTGCTTTGCTACTGAAAATAATATTAACTTATTAGCAGAAATGGTGGGCATTTCTGCCTGGGAAATGCGTTATCGTAACGCAATCCGTCCTGGTCAGGTATTGCCAAATGGTCAGATCGCTGATGAGAGCGTTGCCATGGTTGAATGTTTGGAAGCGGTTAAGGAAGTATATGAGTCAAATCCCTATGCAGGTATAGCTATAGCCTTCAAAAACAGCGGAACTGGTATGGGGAAAAAGGATATTGGGCGGTGTATTTTATCCATTGAGGCTGGCTTGGTGCATATCCGAACGTCTGCAGCCTGTATGGGGCAGGGGATTGGCATAATGTGTGCTACTGTGTTGTGTGAGACAACCGGGCTGGATCCGGCGCTTATAGTACATGAAAGAGCCGATACAGTTCGCACACCTGATTCGGGAACAAGTACGGCTTCCAGACAGACTGTTGTGACGGGTGAAGCTGTCAGAAGAGTATCTGAAAAATTGAAAGTAGAACTAGATAAAGGATTAACGTTGGCCGATTTGGAAGGCCGAGAGTTTTATGGAGAGTATTCTGTAAAAACAGATCCAATGGGATCTATCAAAGAGAATCCAATCAGTCATACAAGTTATAGTTATGGAGCGCAGGTTGTCATTCTTAATCAAGAAGGAAAGGTTGAAAAGGTAGTTGCGGCGTATGATGTTGGGACACCGGTTAATATTCAGTCTGTCGAAGGACAGATTGAAGGTGGTATCCTTATGGGTTTAGGCTTTGCAATGACAGAAGAGTTTAAGGTTGAAGGTGGTTACCCTAAGACAAAACTAGGGACTTTAGGACTGATGAGAGCCAAGGATGCTCCTGAACTGGAAACTATTCTTGTACAGGGTAAAGGCAGGATTCCTGAAACCTACGGAGCTAAAGGATGTGGAGAATTATGTCTTATTCCGACAGCTCCAGCTTGTTCTCATGCTTATTACAGATTAGATGGTAGATTCCGTGCTCAGCTGCCGTTAATAGATACGTTTTATAAGAAGGCAAAAGATAAGTAGTATATGAAAAGAAATTATAGGAGGTACTGAATGGAGAACATTAGTAAATCTGTGACGAAAAAGGATCATGAATCGAAAGTAAGCGGTCGTGCTCTTTATGTGGATGATCAAGTAATGGACGACATGCTTTTTGGCAGGTTGTTGCACTCCGCGAAGGCAAGAGCACGCATTGTCAATATTATTCTTCCTGAGGTGCTTGAAGGTTATTTTATAGTTGACAAGAACGACGTAACAGGCGTCAACCGTGTTCAAATTGTACTTGATGACACGCCGGTTTATGCTGAGGACATTGTAGAGTATGTTGGTGAGCCAATTTTGATGGTGGTCGGTCCAGAATTTAAAGAAGTTGAAAGAATCTTGAATGAGATTGTCGTAGTTTATGAGGAACAAGTTCCCGTTTTAGATATGCTCAAATCTGATACCGTCTTTTTTAATTATAAGTATGCAAAAGGAGATATTGAGAATGCTTTGAAAGAAGCTGATCGTGTTTTCATTGAGACTTTTCAGACAGGCTATCAGGAACAGGCTTATCTGGAAACACAGGGTATCATTGCTTATCCGCATGATGGACGAATGACTGTACGCGGTTCTATGCAGTGTCCTTACTATGTAAAAGGCGCAGTCTCCAAAGCATTGGGCTATGAAGATCAGGGCGTTCAAATTATCAGTGATGCTACGGGTGGTGGGTTTGGAGGCAAGGAAGCGTTCCCTTCCATACTCGCTTGTCAGACCGCGGTAGCGGCAAAAAAGGCTAACAAGCCAGTTAAGGTCATCTTTGATCGGCGGGAGGATATGGAGTTTACCTCAAAACGTCATCCATCGATCAGTACCTATAAAGTAGCTATTAAAGACAACGAAATTACTGGTATAGATATTGACGTAATATTTAATAGTGGCGCCTATACCACACTTTCTTCGGTCGTTTTGCAACGTGGCTTGATTTGTGCAAGCGGTGTATATCGTATAGACAATCTTCGGGTTACCGGACGTGCAGTCAAGACAAATACTGTACCTTGCGGCGCATACCGCGGCTTTGGTGCGCCTCAGACTGTCTTTGCTGTTGAAATGGTTATGGATCATATTGCCAAGGAAATGGGCCTTGATTCACTGGAGCTTAAAGAAAACTATATGGTTAAACAAGGCGATGCTACGTCCACAAGCGGCAAGTATCATTTCCATGTACCTTTGCCTGAAATGATTCAGCAAATTGATGAACTTACGGATTACCGTGCCAAGCGTAAGCTGTACAAGAATCAGACGGGGAGATACCGTAAAGGCATTGGGCTATCTATGTTTTTCCATGGCTGCGGTTTTACAGGTAGTGGAGAGAGAGATCACATTAAGGCTGTTGCCAAGATTCGGAAAAATGCAGATGATACGGTAGATATTCTGGTCAGCAATACGGATATGGGCCAAGGTCTTAAAACGACCTTCAGTAAAATAGTTGCAGATACCCTTGGCATTTCATACGATCAGGTGTCCTACAATAACCCGGATACCGATCAAGTGCCTGATTCAGGTCCCACCGTGGCAAGTCGTTCGGTGATGACCGTTGGAGAATTACTTAAGCGTGCCTCAGAAAGGCTTAAGAAAGAATGGAAAACGGGAGCAGAACAAGTTATAGAAGAACATTTTGTGGAGCCTGATTTTATAATTCCCTTTAATATAGACGAATTCAGGGGAGATGCCTATCCAACCTACTCCTGGTCTGTTAATGCTATTGAAGTGGAAGTAGACACGCTGACCGCCACGACAAAGGTACTTGGCGCATGGGGTATTTACGATGTTGGGGTTCCCATCGATACGAATATTATCTTGGGACAGATGCAAGGAGGGTTCCTGCAAGGTATTGGCTATGCCTCAATGGAGCAGATGGATTACAATGATCAAGGTAAGATTCGCAATAACAGCTTAAGCGATTATTCAATCCCTACAGCGGTCGATGTGCCAAAGCTTGTGACAAAAATCATTAACAATCCCTATACCCACGGTCCGTATGGCGCAAAGGGTGCAGGCGAACTTCCTCTTGTTGGCGCAGCTCCAGCTTATGTTGAAGCAATGGAAAATGCGCTGGGTGTAAACTTAAACAAGGCACCATTTACAACAGAGGATACTATGAAAGCTTTACTGGGGGTGCTTAAATAATGACAAAATTTATGCTTAACGGGCAAGAGGTTACCTCAATTGCCAAGGCGAATGAGCGTTTGCTCGATGTACTTCGCAATGAATTTCGTATCACTGGGGTGAAGTGCGGTTGTAAAGAAGGCGAATGCGGTGCCTGTTCTGTCATTCTTGATGGCAGATTGGTTAACTCCTGTATGGCAGCCATGGGCAGCATAGAAGGGAGTGCCGTTATCACTATTGAAGGTTATCGTGAAACTGAACGTTTTGCGGTTCTGGACAAGGCCTATGCCTCTGTCAGTGCAGTCCAGTGCGGCTTTTGTATTCCAGGGATGATACTGGCATCCGAATGTATCCTTGTCAAGAATCCAGACCCGACTGAAGCAGATATTCGTGATGGGATATCCGGCAATCTTTGCAGATGCACTGGATATAATGCCATCGTTAAGGCAATTGGCATTGCAGCGAAGGAGGGAGAAGGGTTATGGTAAATAGTTATCAGGCAACATCATTGAAAGAAGCCTTAGACTTCCGCGCCAAAGAAGCGGTTACTCCTTACGCTGGAGGGACCGATTTGATGATTAAGGCAGATGAAAATGCGACCTATTTATTCCTGAATAAAGTCCCTGAGATGAAAAATATTATAGAAGATGCTGAATATATTCGGATTGGTGCCGCATGTACTTTCACTGATATTCTTGAAAGTAAACTAACTCCCGCTATTTTGAAGGAAGCAGTATCCCATATTGCAGCACCAGCAATTCGTAATCTCGGTACTGTTGGTGGCAATATCTGCAACGGGTCGCCTAAGGCTGATAGCGCACTGATCTTTTTGGCGACAGACTCTAAACTGCGTCTGGTCAGTAGCAGAGGGGAACGCGTGATTCCTATTACTGAGTTTTATCTTGGCAGAAAAAAAACTGCCTTACAGGCGGATGAACTATTAGTTGAAATTCTTATGAATAGAACCGGGCTGAGTAATTACTATTATAAGAAGGTAGGCGCCAGAAATGCTTTGGCGATTGCCAGGGTATCGTTTGCTGCCATCCTTCACCTAGAGGATGGCAAGATTGTTAACTGTATGACAGCCTTTGGTGCAGTCAGCGACGTTATTATTAGGCGGGCAGATATTGATGGAATGTTGATCGGCAAGACAATTGCAGAGGCCAAGGCTGTCAAGGAAGATTATCTTGCAGCCTATGATCAGGCGATTGTTCCGATCAGAGGTAGAATCTCTGCAGAATACAGAAAGGCTGTCTGTATGAATTTACTTGGTGACTTTCTTGAAAGCAATGGAATCTAGTTGGTCAGTAATTATTTACATGATTCAATTAGATCAAATAAGAACATGAGCGGAAACAAACCAAAAACAAAGCTGCGGTTGCTAGCCCGAAAGGCTTGCGAAATTTTCCCAGCTGTTTGCGCTACGGAAATGTTTTCTATAGAGCCAATAGGGGGTGTCAACGCACGTGGAGACGGTGACTTGTCTTACAAATAAACACAGCTAGAAGTGGCCTGTGGTGCGGGTTTCAGAGATCGTAGTTTGAATTGTGTGAAAGCTTTATAGGACCATCTACGTCCACGGGGTATAGTGCGTCCGCGGAAACATGTCGAGTATGTAATTTTTGCCATTGTATCTGGTAATTATCGGAATAGAAGAAACGCTTCGTTGATAAGCACCAAATTTCAGAAGATGGATTTCGCTATAGATAAGAACCCCTCTGCTGGAAGGGTTTTAACTATACTTGATGGGTAAGAAATAGCCCCCGAGAATAATGGTATTAAACACGGCTGAGGTTACTTTATTGTAGCTTCGGCCGTGTTTTTACCGGTTGCCAATTAAAAATATTGCTTCTTATCATTAGAATAGAATGTTGCATACAATTACCATCATGTGGAAATTAATATTATTAATGAATAGCATATGGGGAGAGATATTGTGTGAAATACATATTGAAAAACACAGAGCGGGATGGTTAGTGGGTAAGATTGTTAAAGGTGGAGGATTAGGTCTTGTCGGCGATCTGGTCGTAGGTGTTGTAGGATCGTTCATCGGTGGATAATTGTCTGAAATTTTAGGCTTCAGTGCCAATGAAACCATTGGTGGAATTATTACGGCAACAATAGGGGCGGTTGTACTGTTGTGGATTATACGTTATTTGTACTCTTTAATGATATTGTACATGTATAATAGGCTAGAACTATCATAAAACGAGTCTTTCTATAAGAATATAAGTATCACTATCACTAAAAATGTCATTGAAATGGCATTTCTTTTTGTTACTATGTGGTTGAACTAACAAACTTAAACACGTATTTCAAGAGAACCGTGCTTAAATACTAACCCTGTGACGACTATATTTCGAACCCGTTGACCTAGGTTTATTCAGAGAAGGTTGGCAAGTATGAATTGTGAAAGATTAGAAACTGGCCACTGTTGCAAGAACTCAGGTCGAGACCCAAGTGATCTACTTGATGAGTCGATTGTTAAGTTTTATTCAAGGTGGCATTTGATATTGATACGAAAAAGAGTGGACAGAAACAATAACAATTAAAGGTGGAACATCAAACCGGTGGCGGTCATCTAAATATTTAAGAAAAAGGGAGGAGAAGGAATATGAATGAGGGAAAGGCGGTAATCATTTTTATCATGTTATCGTTAGTATTACTCGTAGGTATAGGTTTATTGCCTAAATCACCAGTAACAGCAGCATCCGCAATAGTGGCAGT
>Ga0209123_1000884_pt1 | contig 33988 bp, 34 predicted proteins | sample BarGraIncu00431A_FD_184500 | JGI IMG/M metagenome (GOLD analysis project Ga0209123, IMG submission 184500) | Arctic peat soil microbial communities from Barrow, Alaska, USA - Barrow Graham LP Incubations 004-31A (SPAdes) (version 2) | ecosystem: Environmental > Terrestrial > Soil > Wetlands >... | reverse complement strand
CACTTTCACACGGTCACCAATTCGAAAAGGGCGATCGGTAAAAATGGTAATTCCACCGATGATATTTTTAATGGTATCTTGCGCCGCCAAAGCAAAGGCTAATCCACCAATGCCTAACGTACCTAATAATGCGCGAACATCCACTCCGATATTATTAAGTGCCATTACTCCACCCAGCGACCAAATAATCGTTAAAATTGTTCTACGGATAATAGAAATAAGATGTGTGTCAAGTCTTTTATACTTAACGCTTTCACCTTTCTCCGGAACCCAATACTCTTCAATCAGTCCATTTATCAATCGGGCAACAAACCACGTTATATTAAGAACCGTAAGTACTCTGTATGATTTAAGTATTATATTTTCAACTGCTGTACCAAGTTCCAGACGGCGTGCCGCAAACCAAATGGCAGCAAGTATAATACCAAATAGTACAGGCGCCTGAAGCATTTTAAACAAAATGTCATCGAGGCGACTCTTGGTTTTCGCTGTAAGTTTCCGAATAACATGTTTATTCAACAAGATGATTATTTTGTTGAGAACCAAAGCGCCAAAAATAACTGCCAATGAAATAAACCAATCATGAAGCGTATTTTTGTAGAATGTTTGTTCAAGCATGAGTTTTAAAAGAGCCCCAACTCCTAAAGTGGAATTAGGAAGATTAGTATTGATTAATTAGTTGAATTGAAACTATCATTATTCCCATTTGAGGTTGAGAGTCATTTTTTCCTGATCAAAGTCAAACCGTCCCTAATTGGAAGTAAAACCTTCTCAACACGGTTATCGGCTGCCACAAAATCATTAAATGCCATAATAGCAATGGTCTCTTTATCTTTCGGATCGACCGGCTTCAGTACTTTTTCATCCCATAACGTATTGTCAACCAATATAAACCCACCGGTTTTGAGTTTAGGTAAAACAGCTTCATAGTAAGCTTTATATTCTAATTTATCAGCATCAATAAAAGCAAGATCAAAAATTTCATCTAATTTTTCAATTTCATTCAATGCATCGCCAATATGCAACCTGATTTTATGTCCGTATTCCGAATCAGCAAGGTTTTTAAGAATATAATCTTCCAGTTCATCATCGCGGTCAATAGTATGTAAAACACCATCTTCCGGCATTCCCTCGGCCATACATAAAGCCGAATATCCGGTAAATGTGCCGATTTCCAGTATTCTTTTCGGTTGAATCATATGGCAAAAAAGCACCATCACGCGACCCTGAAAATGTCCTGAAAGCATCCGCGGATTTAAGGTTCGTAAATGAGTTTCTCTATTCAACCTTGCCAAATTTTCAGGCTCTTTATCCGAATGGTTTGTTATATATTCTTCTAAGTTCATAATAATTAGAATTTTCATAAATAAGCTCTCTATTCCCCCTTTGGGGGTTAGGGGGCTTTTTTACACGTATTTCAATATAGAAAGTTTTTCGACATCAAAAATTTCATTCGCTATTTCATTTAATTTTTGGGCAGTAACACCATCAATATGTCCCTTTACTATTTCGAGATTATCAATTTTTCCGTAACGGAGAAAACTTTTACCCATGCTTAATGCCAAATTTTCTTTTTGTTCAGCCGAAATGGCCATTTGTCCCATTAATTGGAGTTTGTATTTTTTCAATACATTTTCCGAAAACCGTTGATCACGAAGCTTCTGTAATTCACTCATTACCAGTTGCTCACATCGACTTGCATTTTCTTCGTCACAACCAAAATAAACCGTCCATAATCCAGTATCGGTAAATGGTTGAAAGCTAGACTCAACGTTGTAAACAAGCCCGTGTTTTTCGCGAAGCGAAAGATTCAAAAGGCTGTTCATTCCTGGTCCTCCAAGAATATTATTCAGCAAATACATGCCCATTCGATTGGGGTGATATAAATCGTATGCACGGTTTCCAAGCATGAAGTGAACCTGATGCGTATCTTTAGAAATTTGTTTTGTAATTGGGTTATACGATTTTGGTGAAATCCGTTCAGAATGCTTGGTTTCGACTTTTTCAGTTTGCAGGTATTTTTCCGACCATCGAATTAATTGCTTAAAATCGACATTTCCTAACACGAAAAACACCATTTCTTCCGGTTGATACTGCTTTTTGATAAAACTTACAGTATCTTTAGTCTTGAATTTTTGCAATAATTCAGTTTTTCCCAGAATATTATGACCAATGGAATGACCAGAAAAAAGCAACTCTTCAAAATCATCATAAATCAATTCGGACGGGCTATCATTATACGACTGAATTTCGTCCAAAATAATAACAACCTCTTTATCTATTTCTTTTTGCGGAAAAACAGAATGAAATACGATATCCGAAAGCAATTCCATGGCACGCTCGAAATACTCATTCAAAACAATTGCATACACCACCGTTTCTTCTTTCGAAGTATAGGCATTCAACTCACCACCAACATGCTCCAACCGATTGATTATGTGACTTGAACGGCGTTTTTCGGTTCCTTTGAACAACATGTGCTCAATAAAATGCGCCATTCCCTGCTCATTATCAGCTTCATCGCGCGAACCTGTATTTATTACAATTCCACAATATGTTACAGCCGATTCATCGGGTTTATGTATGATTCTGAGTCCGTTTGAGAGTGTATGTGTTTGGTTTGTCATTTGTTAGTTTGTGAAAAGAAGCGCAAAGGTACAAAATTCAGTTGAAAGTTGATAATTAGAATTGACTAACACTTTAAACAAGCTGCTTTACCTAAAACCTAAACCTGTTCAACTAAAACCTAAATCAGTTTACCTAAAATCTAAACCAGTTCAACTTCAACATAAACCAGTTCAACTAAAACTTAAGCAAGTCCAACTTCAACCTAAACTAGTTCAACATCAACATAAGCAAGCCTAACTTAACCTAAGTAAGCATGAAAAAACTTGAATTATTTTAGAGAAAGATAAATTTGGTTGTTTTGTTATATTAACAACAAAAAATATTGCTTTTTTTGCTCAAAATAGCCGTCTGTAAGTGCATCCGTTTTTCCATTCACTACAGCCATATGCATTATTTCCTTTCAAAAGTGTGCCTTTGCCGCAAATCGGACATATTGTGCCAACTAAGCCCTTCTCCTTTTCAAGGAAAGGGATTTGGGGTAAGGTTGGGCGGCGATTATCGCTTTTTACATTATATACAATTTCAGTAACCATGGCTTTCAATTCATCCAAAAAATCTTTTGCCTGATATTCACCACACTCCACTTGACGAAGTTTTTTCTCCCAAAGCCCGGTCAGTTCAGCCGATTTCAATAAATCTTCCTGAATTAGTTGTATCAATTCCACACCTGTATTGGTGGCGATAAGATTTTTCCTTTCACGCCTAACATAATCGCGTTTAAAAAGCGTTTCAATTATGGCTGCCCGGGTTGACGGTCGCCCGATGCCGTTTTCTTTCAATGCATCACGCAGTTCGTCATCGTCCACCAGTTTTCCGGCAGTTTCCATAGCTCTAAGCAAGGTTGCTTCGGTGTAAGGTTTCGGTGGAGAAGTCCATTTTTCGGCTAATGTCGGTTCGTGTAGACCGCTTTCACCTTTTTGGAAAATTGGCAAAGTCCATTCTTCATCACCTTCTGCTTCTTTTTCTTCATTCTCCACTTTAGCAAAAACTACGCGCCAGCCTTGTTCCAGAATTTGCTTTCCAGTAACTTTAAATTCCACTTTTTCCACTTCACCCAACACGGTAGTGGTCGAGATTTTACATTCAGGATAAAAAATGGCAATAAACCGCCGCGCAACCATATCAAAAACCTTTTTCTCGGGATCGGTCAATGCTGTTGGGTGCACACCGGTTGGAATAATGGCATGGTGATCGGTAACTTTAGAATTATCAAAAACCTTTTTCGTTTTAGGCAATTTGCCTGTCAGCAAAGGTTTTGTAAGCAACTCAAAGTCTTTAATTCCTTTCAGAATTTCGGGAATTTTCGGATATAAATCGTCGGTTAAATATGTAGTATCTACACGTGGATAAGTTGTAACTTTCTTTTCATATAGGCTTTGGATGATTTTCAACGTTTCATCAGCCGAATAACCGAATTTTTTATTGCATTCAACTTGTAGCGAAGTTAAATCGAAAAGGCGTGGAGCGGATTCTGTTCCTTTTTTTGTAGTTATATCTGTTACAAAAAAATCAGCTGTGCGAACCGTTTCCAAAAAGTTAGTTCCTTCTTCCACACTCGAAAAACGGCCTTTTGTAGCCGAAAAAACAGTGTCACGGTAAACGGTTTTCAATTCCCAATAGGCTTCTGGTTTGAAATTTTCAATTTCCAGTTGACGATTTACAATCAATGCCAACGTTGGAGTTTGAACACGTCCGATAGATAAAACCTGACGGTTTTTACCGTATTTCAGCGTATAAAGTCGCGTAGCATTCATACCAAGCAACCAGTCACCAATGGCCCGTGAAAGCCCGGCCTCATAAAGTGTTTGGTAATTGCTTTGATCTTTTAGCTTAGTAAAGCCTTCTTTGATAGCTTCTTCAGTCAGCGAAGAAATCCAAAGTCGTTTTACCGGACATTTACACAATGCTTTTTGCATCACCCAACGTTGAATCAATTCTCCTTCCTGACCCGCATCACCGCAGTTCACTACTTCATCGGCAGCTGCCATGAGGGTTTCAATAACATGGAATTGCTTTTGTATGCCACTGTCGTTCATCACTTTTATGCCAAACCGTTGCGGAATCATAGGCAACTGACTCAACGCCCATGGCTTCCATTCCGGCACATATTCATGCGGTTCGAGCAAGCCGCAAAGATGACCGAATGTCCAGGTAACCTGATATCCGTTTCCTTCAATATATCCGTCTTTTCGGTTTTTTGCGCCCAAAACTTCGGCAATATCACGCGCCACGCTGGGCTTTTCGGCAATACAAACTATCATTGGGTGATTAGTTAATCGGTTGATTGGTTAATTGGTTTTGATGCGGGTTACAAAAATACAGAAAAAAGTTTGATTGAACACGCCTGAATTTCAGCTGGAAGCATTATTGATGTATGATTATTGAGATAATCTATTCTGTTATAACATGTAGGATTAATCAATAATTGATTATGAATTGCTAAAAATGTTTTATCTTTGCATACAAATAAATTTCTAAGGTTTCAGTTTAAATAGGTATTGATAATTTTTTTTCAAGATTGAATTATATGTTTAAGAATCAACAAATTGCAAAAGACATTTTTTACGTGGGTGTAAACGACAGGCAAAAGCACAAATTTGAAAATATGCTTCCGCTTCCCAATGGAGTTTCGTATAATTCCTATTTGATAATGGATCAAAAAACGGCACTGGTGGATACGGTTGATATTGCCAAAGGTGATGTATTTATTGATAAAATTCAATCGCAATTAAAAGAAAGAACACTTGATTATTTGATAATCAATCACATGGAACCCGATCATTCCGGTTCAATTAGATTGCTAAGACAATATTATCCTGAATTGACAATCGTTGGAAACAGTAAAACACTCAGCATGGTTGAAGGATTTTATGGTGTGGACACTAACATGAAAGAGATAAAAGACGGTGAAACTTTGTCGTTAGGCGAACATAAACTTATTTTTTATCTGACTCCAATGGTTCACTGGCCTGAAACGATGATGACTTATGACCAAAGTACGAAAGTTCTTTTCTCGGGAGATGCTTTTGGTTGTTTCGGAAATCTGGAAGGAACTGTTTTAGATTCAGAAATGAATGTTGATAAATATTGGGACGAAATGATTCGTTATTACGCCAATATTGTTGGGAAATATGGTTCAGCGGTTCAGAAAGCGTTACAAAAACTGACTCCGTTGGATATTGATTTAATTTGCAGCACACACGGTCCGGTTTGGAAAGAATACATAACTGATGTGGTTGATGCATACGACCAAATGAGTCGCTATGACACCCGCGAAGGTGTTGTTATTGTGTATGGTTCGATGTATGGAAATACAGAATTGATGGCTGAAACGGTTGCTCAGGGCGTTGCAGAAACCGGCATTAAAGATATTATAATTCACAATGTTTCCAAATCCGATCCGTCAGTCATATTGCAGGATATTTTCAAATACCGTGGTTTAATTGTGGGAAGCCCGACTTACAGCAATGAATTATATCCGGAAGTTGAATCTCTTTTGCGCAAAATTGAAATCCGCGGTGTGAAAAACCATGTTTTTGGTTGTTTCGGTTCCTATACATGGGCAAGTGCAGCAGTTAAAAGACTGACAACTTTTGTTGAAACCATGAAATGGATTACTGCCGAAGTTACTGTAGATGAAAAACAAGGATTAAAAACCGAAAACTATCAATCTTGTCTTGAACTTGGACGTCAGGTAGGACGTTTAGTCAAAATAGCTATTGTTGACAATAAACATTGCGGGTAAATGTAGCCCCTAAATCCCCCATTGAGGACTTTTGAAATTAGTATAATTAGTTTTAATTCGTGAAATTTGTGTTTTATGCAAGAACTAACTTTAATTACGCCAACATTTTTATTTTCAGCCATTTCACTTTTGCTTTTGGCATATACAAATCGGTTTTTGTCGTATGCTCAACTGGTTCGAACTCTGAAGGATCGTTATATGGAAGATCATTCGGCACTTACTTTAGCTCAGATTGCAAATTTGCGAAGGCGTTTATATCTGACCAAAAACATGCAAATGTTAGGAGTGGCAAGTTTATTATTATGTGTTGCCACTATGTTTTTGATTTATGTAGGATTACAGGTGATTTCAGCTTACGTTTTCGGTCTGGCACTTGTTTTATTGATAATATCGCTGGGACTTTCGGTTTTGGAAATTCGAATTTCAGCAAAATCACTTGAAATTTATTTGAGTGATATGGAGAAGTTAAAAACCTAGTTGATTGGGTAATTAGTTGATTAGGGAAGAAATTTTGGATAAAGAACTTAATCAACAAATTAACTCAAACAACTAACAACAAAATAAAATGAATAACGGATTTGTACGTATAGCTGCAGCAGTTCCCGAACTTCGGGTGGCTGATTGTACTTTCAATGTTGCCCGCATGGTCGATTTAATTCGACAGGCTGAGATTGAAGAAGTACAGGTCGTTTGTTTTCCTGAATTAAGTATAACAGGTTACACCTGTGCAGATTTATTCTTACAAAACAAATTACTCGAAGATGTTCAAAAAGGGTTGAATGATTTACAAATGCTCTCATTCACTGTTTCTGCGATTTTAATTGTGGGTATGCCGGTTCGGATTCAGAATCAACTTTTTAATACTGCCGTTGTGCTACAGGATGGTCATATTTTGGGTGTTATTCCAAAAACTCATTTGCCAAATCAAAATGAATATTACGAAAAACGGTGGTTTTCGTCCGGTTCAGATACAAATATTCAAACTATTTTCCTTTCAGGTGAGGAAGTTCCTTTTGGTACAAACCTGTTATTCTCGGATGGAAAGTTCTCTTTTGGAATAGAAATCTGCGAAGATCTTTGGGTTCCAATTCCTCCAAGCACACAACACACACTTCATGGTGCTGAAATTATTTTTAATCTATCGGCAAGTAATGAACTGATAGGAAAAAACACCTATCGCCGCCAACTTATTGAACAACAATCGGCCCGTTGCAATGCGGGTTATGTATATGCAGCTGCCGGAGCAGGTGAATCAACCACCGATATGGTTTTTGCAGGAAATGGAATTATTGCTGAAAATGGAAAAATTCTGGCAGAATCTGATCGTTTTTCGTTTGAACCTCAATTGACTGTAAGCGAAATTGATGTGGAACGATTGATTGCTGATCGCATTCGGAATACAAATTTCAATCATGACCAATCGAATGAAGTTTACCGGATTATTAAGATTGAAGATGCCCGTTTTACACAGTTCGATTTGAAACGTACTTTTGATAAACATCCTTTTGTTCCACCGCTGACGAACCGCGATGAAAGTTGTGAAGAAATTTTCTCTATTCAGATAGGCGGTTTGGCTAAACGTTGGAAACATACGCAGTCTGAAACAGTTGTTTTGGGGATTTCCGGAGGATTGGATTCCACGCTGGCACTTATGGTTTGTGTAAAAACTGCAGACAAGCTTGGTTTTGACAGGAAACGGATTATCGGCATTACTATGCCTGGATTTGGAACGACTGACAGAACCTACAATAATGCAGTAAATCTGATGAGATCATTGGGAATAACACAACTTGAAATATCCATAAAAGAAGCCTCACTTCAACATTTCAAAGATATAAATCACGATCCTAAACTTCACAATGTTGTTTATGAAAACACTCAAGCCCGTGAACGAACGCAAATTTTGATGGATATTGCCAATCAGCGAAACGGAATCGTCATTGGTACCGGTGATCTGTCGGAACTTGCATTGGGTTGGGCAACTTATAACGGCGACCACATGTCGATGTATGCTGTAAACTCCGGCGTACCGAAAACGTTGGTTCGCTATCTGGTCGATTGGTCGGCGCATCAGGTTGATAAATCTTCGGAAGAAATTTTACGTGATATTTGCAATACACCGGTAAGTCCTGAATTACTTCCGGCTGATGAAAATGGTGATATTGCCCAAAAAACGGAAGATCTCGTTGGTCCGTATGAATTACACGATTTCTTTTTGTATTATTTTGTGCGATTTGGTTTCAGTCCGGAAAAAATATTATTTCTTGCCAAAAATGCCTTTAATGAAACTTATCCGGATGAAACCATTCAGAAATGGTTGAAAGTTTTCTTAAAACGTTTTTTTGCTCAGCAATTTAAACGTTCGTGCATGCCGGATGGACCAAAGGTTGGGTCTATAAACCTTTCACCGCGTGGCGATTGGCGAATGCCGAGTGATGCAACAGTATTTGATATCTAATTCATTTATGATCAAGACGAATATTTACTATTTCTAACGAAGTTCACCTTAAGTGGTTATCAATTTTATGTACATTTACGAATTAGAATTTAAAGTACGTGATTACGAATGTGATATTCAGGGTGTTGTAAACAACTCTGTTTATCAAAACTATCTAGAACATACACGTCATGAATTTCTGGTAGAAAACCATATTAGTTTTGCTGAATTGCACGAAAAAGGTATTGATGCTATGGTTTCAAGTATTGAAATTGCTTACAAAACGCCTTTGAGACCTGGTGATAATTTTATTTCCAAGCTGTATGTTACTAAAGAAGGTGTACGATACGTATTTCATCAAGTAATATATCGCAAATCGGACAATAAGTTATCAATTAAAGCAAAAGTAAATGCCGTGGTAGTAATTGATGGAAAGCTGGTGACGGCACTTCCAGAATTTGATAACTTAGTGAATCGCAATATTGTTAAATATTATTAAACTATTTACTCTTTTGACTTGTTATCAAATTTGATTATTGAAAACTCACTTTTCACAGATGAATGTAAAAATATGAATGAATTTTTAGAAACAGAAGAAAAAATTGTCCGAATGCTTAAAACCGTATTTGATCCAGAAATACCGGTAAATATTTATGATTTAGGATTGATTTACAAGATTGATTTGGCAGACGATGGGAAACTTACTCTTGATATGACTTTAACAGCTCCAAATTGTCCTGCAGTTGATTTTATTGTAGAAGATGTGCGCATGAAAGTGGGCAGTGTGGATGGAGTAAAAGATGTAGAAGTAAATATAGTTTATGAACCGGCTTGGGATAAAAGTATGATGAGCGAAGAAGCACAACTGGAATTAGGATTTTTATAACAATTATCAATTATTAGTGAATAGTTATCAGTTGTTGTTTATTGTCAAATGCTAAGTGATATGATTTATTTTCTCTCTGATGCCCACTTGGGTTCCCTTCTGGTAAAAGATAAGCGTGTTCATGAAAAAAAGCTTTTTGATTGGCTGGATCAAGTAAAAACCGATGCAACCATCATTTATTTACTGGGAGATATATTTGATTTTTGGTTTGAGTATAAAACTGTTGTTCCTAAAGGATTTGTACGCGTTTTGGGGAAACTTGCCGAGTTGACTGACTCAGGTATTGAAATTCATTTCTTTATTGGAAATCATGATATTTGGACATTTGGATACCTTGAAAAGGAAATTGGTCTCATAATACATAAAGAACCTTATAATGTTCAGCTGGGGAATAAGAAATTCTTTTTGGCGCATGGGGATGGAATTTCTGTTGATGATCATGGTTTTAAATTTATCCGAAAGATATTTCACAGTAATACTGCCCAAAAGTTATTTCGGTTAGTCCCTGCACAGTTAGGTCAGGATTTTGGATACAATTGGTCGAAAAATAATAGGATTAAACATCAGGAATACGACAATAAATACTTAGGTGAAGATAAAGAGGCGCTGATTCTATTTGCGAAGAAATACGCTGGAAATCATGATATTGATTTCCTGATTTTTGGTCATCGACACATTGCGCTTGATTTGCAACTGAGAGATAAAAAACGTGTTGTTATTCTTGGCGATTTTGTCAGTCTGTTCTCCTACGGAGTTTTTGACGGAGAAAACTTTTGGTTAGAATACTTTGGAAGCGAACAGTAATTGTTTCCAAATTTTTTTGTTATTTTTCTTCGACCTCTTTAGCAGCTATTCCAAACTTTATTCAATCAAATACTCACATTGTAAATAATATTTTTTATGCTTTTTAGAAGTTTCTTGTTCTTTATTTTTTTATTGGTAAGTTTCTTGTTTTTTAATCCTGTTTTAAGTGAAACTTTTCCCGTTAGCAGTGATTCAAAAGTAAATAATGACTCTTCTTTTTATAAACTGAATGATAATGCACAAAAACTCAAATCTACAGGATACAAAGTGATCATTAAATATGAGCATGGATTCCTTGCTGCCGGTTCGGAGGGAAGGATTGATTGGATTTCGGTATCTGGAAAGGTTGTAAAATCAGTAAAAATTCCTGGGGAAAAATTCAACTGTATATTATCCTACAATCAAAAGATATTCGTCGCAGGTGAAAATGGTTCAATCCTGATTTCTTCGGATAATGGTACATTCCAAAAAGTCAACAGCGGAACAGATAGAAATATAAACTCTCTTTGTTACTTTAATGGAACTATCATAGCAGGTACAAACGAAGGAGAAATTCTATCAAGTAATGATAATAATTCTTTTCACAAAATTTACCTTTCGGTAAAAGGAAATATCGTATCATTATCATCGATCAAATCCGATTGTTACGGCGTGACAGATAAAGGCGAAATAATACATACTCGCGATGGAGTCAACTGGGATATCTTTGATTTTAACAAGGTTTACGCCGATTATTACAAACCCTGTTCTTTTACTAAAATTATTGCCAACGAACAAATCATCGCTGTTACAGGTACTGAGAATGATGGTTCACCTGTATTATTGTTTTCAACTCAGGGTAATGTTTGGGGTGAAAGAACACTCAATTACACTGACTCAACGGGGATGATAGATTTTCTAACAGAATCACCTAATGATATTTTTTACGATAATACTGTGGATTTATTTTATCTTGCATGCAATAAAGGTTATGTAATGCAAATTCCATCTTGTTCGCATTGCAATAAACTAGTTCAAGTTTCAACTGAGAATCTTTACGGAATTTCGGGATTTAACAATAGCTTATTGGTTGTTGGTGATAGTTTTTGTATTAAGAATGTAAATCAATAATTGTGTCATCAATCACGGTTTAATTGCAGTAACAATTCTCATACTCTTTAATGTTTTATTCTCCCCAATATTATATTAATTGTTTTGCTAATTAAAACACGTTAATATCTTTGTTTCTAATTTAAATCAGAATTTTCAACTTTATGATACATATCATTTTTTTAGTTGTATTTATATAATTTATTGTTATTTTATTCCGTTTTGTTTATCAACTTAAACTAATATGTATTAATTTTATGGTCTTAAATTATTAATCCCTTAAATAATCTATTATGAAATTAAAATTAACGTATTTATTCCTTTTGATTTTTTCTTGTTTCGCTGCTATGGCTTTCATACCTGCAAATGAGAGTGCTAAAAAACCAATTTACCTCAACACTTCTTATTCTTTTAAAGAAAGAGCAGTCGATCTTGTTTCAAGGATGACACTTGAAGAAAAACAAAGCCAATTGGGTAATACCATGCCTCCAATTCCTCGCTTAGGAATTAACAAATATGATGTCTGGGGAGAAGCACTCCACGGTGTTATGGGGCGGAACAATAACAGCGGTATGACCGCAACTTCATTTCCAAACAGTGTTGCAGTAGGTTCAACCTGGGATCCAGCATTGATTAAACGTGAAACTTCAGTAATTGCCGACGAAGCCAGAGGTTTCAACCACGATCTCATTTTTACTCTAACTTATTGGTCACCAGTTATCGAGCCTTCCCGTGATCCAAGATGGGGACGTACAGCCGAAACATTTGGTGAAGATCCATTTCTTGTTTCAAAAATCGGTGGTGCTTTTGTTCAAGGATTGATGGGAGACGATCCAATTTATCTTAAAGCTGTTCCTTGCGGCAAACATTATTTTGCCAACAACTCGGAGTATAACCGTCATAATGGAAGTGCAAACATGGATGACAGGGATATGAGAGAATTTTATCTCTTTCCATACAAATCACTTATTGAAAAAAACAAGCTTCCATCTATTATGACAGCTTATAGCGCAGTAAATGGTATTCCAATGTCAGCTAGTAAATTTTTGGTGGATTCAATTGCCAAAAGAACGTACGGCTTAGATGGATATGTTACAGGTGATTGTGATGCCGTTGCCGATGTTGTCAATAGCCACCGTTATGCAAAGTCTAAAGCAGAAGCTGCAGCAATGGGTCTTAAAAGCGGGGTTGACTCAGACTGTGGAAGTATTTACCAGACAAGCGCACTTGATGCTCTTAAACAAGGATTAATTACCGAAGCTGATATGGATAAAGCATTAATAGATATTTATACAATAAGGATGAGAATCGGTGAATTTGATCCCCAGAATATAGTTCCTTTCGCAGGTATTAAACCAAGTATAATAAATGATCCTTCTCATAACGATCTTGCGATAGAGATTGCGACAAAAACACCAGTTCTATTAAAAAACAATGTGGTATTAAAAACCGGTAAAAAAGGATTGCCTCTCAATATTGCTGGTATTAAAAAGATAGCTATATTAGGTCCTCAGGCTGATAAAGTTGAACTAGGTGACTATTCAGGCGAAGCTGAACCTAAATATAAAATTACTCCTTTGGCAGGTATTAGAAATTATATCGCTCAGAATAAACTAAACACAGAGGTAGTTTCCAAGTCAGGTGGAAATACTTCAAAAAGAACAGATTTCTTTACAATGGTTGGTTTTTCAACGGTTGTAAAAGATGGTGGTATTAAGCAATTTGATGCAACAAAATTCGATGCTTCATCAAGTGGCTTAATCACTTCTGCTCGATTTGGTGCAGCTTCGGTAAGAGGTATTAAGGATGGCGATTGGACTTCCTATAATAATGTTGACATTACCAACGTAGATTCTATTCGTTTCAACATGACCGTGTCTGCTGATGGAGGATTGCTTGAAGTAAGGGTCGGTTCTAAAACAGGAAATATACTTGCTTCACAAAAAATTGCCGGTACTCCACAAGGAGGCGGAGGCGGAGGCTTTGGCGGTGGAAGATCAAAAAATATTCCTGTTAAAATTAATACCTTGGGTATTACTGGACCACAAACTATCGTCCTTGTTTATCGTGAATCGGAAGCACCGGCTACAGATAAGGAAACTCTCGATATGGCAGCCTCGGCAGATGTAGCAGTTGTTTTTGTCGGTACAGACCAAACAACCGGAAGAGAAGAATCAGACAGATTCGCAATATCATTACCAGGCAATCAAAATGAACTGATTAAGTCGGTAGCTGCTGTTAATCCTAATACCATTGTTGTAATTCAGGGAATGGGAATGGTTGAAGTAGAACAAATTAAAAACAATCCAAATGTAGCAGGGATAATTTTTACCGGATACAATGGTCAAGCTCAAGGAACTGCGATGGCAAAAATCCTTTTTGGGGAAGTCAATCCAGGTGGAAAAACAAGTCTCACCTGGTATAAATCAATTAATGATCTTCCTGAACTATCGGATTATACATTAAGAGGTGGAGCAGGGAAAAACGGCAGAACTTACATGTATTTCAACAAAGACGTTTCTTATGAATTTGGCTACGGATTGTCATACACAACATTTGCATATAACAATTTCAAAATAAGCAAAAGTAGTATTACCCCGAATGATAAGGTTACTGTTACTGTCGATGTGAAAAACACTGGAAGCGTTGACGGAGATGAAGTTGTACAAATTTACGTTAAGACACCTGATAGTCCTGCATCACTTGAGAGGCCAATTAAAAGATTGGAAGGTTTTAAACGTGTGACAATAACAGCAGGTCAGACCAAAACTGTATCTATTGATATTGATTGCGCCGATCTTTGGTTTTGGGATATCAAGAACAAAAAGATTATGTTTGATCAAGGCAAATACGTGTTTGAATTCGGAGCATCTTCAAAAGATATTAAAGGTCAAGTTGAAGCCACAATGATTGGGTTATATGCTCCAGTTTTGAAAACAGTTGTGGCTGATTGTGAAAAAGTAGTTTTAAGACCTGGTAATACTGTTCAGACGAGTGTATCAGCTTCTTTGTCAGACGATAGTTTCATAAATATTAAAGATGCGAAAGTAACATATAATAGTAATAACCCAGCAGTTGTCAGTGTTGACGAAAATGGAAAAGTAACTGCTACGGGAGTTGGTACAGCTTTAATATTTGCCAATGTAACACTGAATGGAAAAACTGTTTCGAACAGTTATCCGCTGAAAGTGATGCCTGATCTAACTCCTAAATCAATAACAGTTGATGGTAAAAATATCGAAGGTTTTAGCAAAGAGGTTAAAGCTTATAGTTATCTTTTGAAAAGCAACTCGAAAATCCCTGTAATTAAAGCTTCGGCATTGGTAAGTGATATCATGGTATATATTGAACAAGCGAAAAGTGTACCTGGAACTGCAGTTGTTAAGTTCATTGATAATATTACTCAAGAAAAGAATATTTATTATTTTAATTTTGACGTTCCATCTTTAAGTGAAGAATTCAACAATACTAATGTTGGAAAACAATGGGAATGGGTAAGGGAAAATAAAGCTACCTACAGCCTTTCAAAGAACGCTGGGTCTCTAACTATCACCAGCGAAATAGGTGATGTTTCTGAAGCAAGCAATAATGCTAAAAATCTACTTTTGCAAAGTGCAAATAACGATTGGACGATTGATGCAAAACTATGGTGTTCCAGAGTTCCATCACAACCTGAAAATGCTGGAATCTTAGTCTACGAAAATGATGATAACTTTTTAAAACTAGTACTTAGGGCGATTACTAAAACCTCAAGATCCGGCCGGTCAACAGCAGCGGAAACGCAACCTGGAACGTTAGATCTTATTATTGAAGAAAAAGGTATTGCGAAGTCTTTGGCGACCTTTAATCTCAGAAAAGCCGTTACCAGCACCAGCCCGATGATATTCGAGTTGGAGAAAAAAGGTTGTATATATACTGCATACTATTCATTGGACGGTGAAAAATTTGATAAACTTGGAACAGCCAGTATCTTGTTAAAGGATATCAAAGCAGGTTTAATTGTATGCGACGGCGTAATCATTCAAAGTATGAAAAGCACTTTTTATTTCAATTCGGATACTACCAAACCTAATACGCCATTTGATGTTTCGTTTGATTATTTCCATATAACAAATAGTGGACTGAAATAAACTATAATTCATTTTAATAATAATCCTCTGATAACACAATAATTATCAGAGGATTATTAAAACAAAAAAGTCATTTAAGAATTTACTCTTAGATGACTTTTTTTTAGTGCGGCTGAAGGGACTCGAACCCACACGCCTCTCGGCACCAGATCCTAAGTCTGGCGCGGCTACCAATTACGCCACAGCCGCTCAATGCTTGTTAGCGGGTGCAAAGATACATTCTTTTTTGGTTTTTCCAAATGGAAATATATATTTTAATTATTTAAAAAATAAATAGCCAATTGAATTCTTAATACGAATCTTATACCTAAGAAAAAAACATACATTAAATTCAAAGAAGCAATTATCAATCAACATTTTACAAATAAAAAAGAGAAGAAATGTTTTAACCACTTCTTCTCTTTAAGTCAATAATTATTCTTAATTAATTAGGAACAATTAGTTTATAGCCTTTACCGTGGATGTTGACAATGTTCAATTTTTGATCAGCAGCCAGAAGTTTGCGCAATTTACATAAGTAAACATCCATACTACGACCATTGAAGTAATTGTTTTCTTGCCAAATTGATTCTAACAAAAATTTACGTTCCAACATTGTGTTAGGGTTTGCAGCCAAAACAACAAGTAAATGCAATTCTTTATTTGTTAGTTTTTTTACTTCTCCTTTTGCAGACAGGAGTCTTTTTTGCACATCAATTGAAAATATACCAAGAGTGTAAGTTGGTACTTTCAATAATTTGTCAAGAACATTATTGTCCTCGCTTCCAAAGGTTTTTTTTTCGTTTTCCATTTTTTTGAATTTTAAAGAATTAAAAGATATAGTGAACAATTATTTTCAGACACCAAAAATATAAATTTTAATCAGAAATAAATAATTTTTATTCGATTAATTTCATTTGAAAATGATATAATTTAAAAATGAGCATAAAACAAAATTCCTGAATTCATTCATTTTTTATAATAACAATTATACCTTTAACAAAAGTACTGCAAAAATGTTCAAAAATAAAATTTACAATTATCATTTTTTTATTTTTTTTGTAAATTTAAATTATCAATTGTGGATTTCAATTTAAAAATATATTATTATTGATTTGTTTTTCAGTTAATTAACTGGATTTATTTTTATACCAAAAAAAATTATATTTTGTTTTATTATACTTATTATAGTTTATTTAACTTCAAAATTGTTTTGTTTTTGCTTTATCGATTATTCATTTTTAATCAATCTAACAAATATAGAAAATTATTTTAAACTATATCTCATAATTTGGTAGTTTTTGAAGCAATGAACATATAAACCGAAATAAATCTTCTATAAATTATAAACATTGGTATTAAACCGAAAATTTGTACCTTTGTGCTCTCAAAAAAATAAATAAGTTATGTTCGAATCTCTAAGTGAAAGACTTGAAAGGTCGTTTAAAATACTGAAAGGTGAAGGAAAAATCACCGAAATCAATGTGGCTGAAACGCTCAAAGATGTGCGTAAAGCATTGTTGGACGCCGATGTAAACTATAAAATTGCCAAAACTTTTACCGAAACGGTTAAAGAAAAGGCAATGGGTCAAAATGTTCTTACATCGCTGAAACCAAATCAGTTGTTGGTGAAGATCGTTCATGATGAATTGGCAGAATTGATGGGTGGCGAAAGCGTTGACATTAATCTGAAGGGCAATCCATCTGTGATTTTAATGTCCGGTTTACAAGGTTCAGGTAAAACAACTTTTTCGGGTAAACTTGCCAATTTATTAAAAACCAAACGAGGCAAATATCCACTTTTAGTTGCGTGCGACGTCTATCGTCCGGCAGCAATTGAACAGTTGAAAGTGCTTGGCGAACAGCTTGGCGTTCCTGTATATTCTGATTTGGAAAGCAAAAATCCGGTGGCAATTGCTGAGGCAGCTATTAAATATGCAAAGCAACACGGAAATGATGTAGTAATTGTCGATACAGCGGGTCGCTTGGCTGTGGATGAAATGATGATGAATGAAATTGCTGCAATTAAAAAGGCAATTAATCCTCAGGAGATTCTGTTTGTTGTTGATTCTATGACCGGACAAGATGCTGTTAACACTGCCAAAGAATTCAACGAAAGACTTAATTTTGACGGCGTAATACTTACAAAACTTGATGGTGATACACGTGGTGGTGCTGCTCTTTCCATTCGTACGGTTGTAAATAAACCGATCAAATTTGTCGGAACCGGTGAAAAAATGGACGCACTTGATGTATTCTATCCTGAACGTATGGCCGATCGTATTTTAGGAATGGGCGACATTGTTTCATTGGTAGAACGTGCTCAAGAACAATATGATGAAGATGAAGCCCGTCGCATTCAAAAACGAATAGCTAAAAACCAGTTTGATTTCAACGATTTTATTTCTCAAATTGAGCAAATTAAAAAAATGGGGAATATTAAAGATCTTGCAGCTATGATTCCGGGAATGGGGAAAGCGTTGAAAGATGTTGATATTGATGATAACGCTTTTAAAGGAATTGAGGCAATTATTCATTCAATGACGCCACATGAAAGGGAAAATCCATCATTATTGAACGGTAGCCGTAAACAGCGTATTGCCAAAGGAAGTGGGACAACAATTGTTGAAGTAAATCGACTGTTGAAACAATTTGAACAAACTAGCAAAATGATGAAAGTGGCTTCAATGAGTCAGGGAAAATTGAAAATAGGTAAAAGAAGATAATGTGCTAATATGCCAATGTGCTAATTAACTAGTTAACCAATTAACCAATCAACTAATCAACTAAATGTCGTATAAAATAATTGATGGCAAAGCCATTTCGGAACAGGTAAAATCGGAAATTGCGGAAGAAGTAAAAGCAATGGTAGCAACCGGAAAACGAGCTCCACATTTGGCAGTTATCATTGTAGGACATGACGGTGGCAGTGAAACATATGTGGCGCACAAAGTAAAATCATGTGAACAGGTTGGGTTTAAATCTACTAAAATTACGTTTGAAGATGATGTAACTGAAGTTGAATTGCTTGCCAAAATAGATGAATTAAATAAAGATAAGGAGTTGGACGGCTTTATAGTTCAATTGCCTTTGCCAAAGCATATTTCGGAACAAAAAGTGATTGAAGCTATTGACTACCGCAAAGATGTGGATGGTTTTCATCCTGTAAATGTGGGTCGTATGACGATTGGTTTACCCTGTTATGTTTCAGCAACTCCTTCAGGAATAATTGAATTGCTGAAACGATATGAGATTCCAACAGCTGGCAAAAGTTGTGTGGTAATTGGCCGTAGTAATATAGTTGGGAAACCAATTGCAACCCTTATGATGCAAAAAGGTTATCCGGGTGATGCCACTGTAACAGTTTGTCACAGCCGGACAAAAAATCTGAAAGAAATATGCCTGCAAGCCGATATAATCATTGCAGCATTGGGAATACCTGAGTTTTTGACTGCCGACATGGTAAAAGATGGTGCTACCATTATTGACGTTGGAACCACGCGTGTTCCTTCGGATAAAACCAAAAGTGGTTTCCGGTTAAGCGGTGACGTGAAATTTGATGAAGTGGCTCCAAAATGCTCTTACATTACACCTGTACCAGGTGGAGTTGGTCCAATGACCATTGTGTCGTTATTGAAAAATACACTTCTGGCAGCAAAAGGGGAAATCTACTAGGAATTTACAATTTATTCATTTACGATTTACGATTAAAATAGCAAATCTTCAATTGTAAATTTTAAAATCTAAAATCGTAAATAGTTATGGCTTTATTCTACGTTCCAACCATTACACAAAATGTTCTTCCCGAAGAAGAATCGCAGCATGCTGTCAAAGTGTTACGACTTCAAACCGGGGATAAGATTACCCTTGTAGATGGAACCGGAGGGTTTTATGAAGCCAGAATTACCAATCCACATCCAAAACATTGTGGTTTTGAAATAATTAAAACCAAATTAGAGTTCGGCAAACGCGATTATAAACTCCACATTGCCATTGCGCCTACCAAAAATATCGAACGCCTCGAATGGTTTATCGAAAAAGCAACCGAAATTGGAATTGATGAAATTACACCCATTATTTGCCGCTTTTCCGAACGCAAAATAGTGAAAGAAGAACGTCTGGAAAAAATCATTGTTTCGGCGGCAAAACAATCACTAAAAGCCTACTTCCCCAAATTAAATCCGCTTTGTACTTTTGATGAATTGATGAAAAAGCATCAGGCAAATCAGAAGTTTATTGCTCATTGTTACGAAGAAGATAAAAAGTTGCTTCAAACCGAAATTATAAAATCCACAGATGTATTAGTTTTAGTTGGTCCTGAAGGGGATTTTAGCCCTGAAGAAGTTGAAAATGCAATTTCAAAATGTTTTGTTCCTGTTTCGCTTGGTGAAAGTCGCTTAAGAACTGAAACGGCCGGCGTTGTGGCTTGTCATACCGTTGCTTTGATGAATCAATAACCCCTAACCCCTAAAGGTGAATAAGACTATTTTGATTTTTTTCAAATATATTTTTATCAGACTGTACTGACTCATTTCCACTTTAGGGGTTAGGGGTTATCTTGTGAAAACCAACTTTGTCTTAGTTGACATTTGCGGACTGAACCAATAACCTTCCGCACCGAATCCTTTCAAATTTTCCGGGTCTTCAATTTTGTTTTCTACGACAAAGCGCACCATCATTCCTCTGGCTTTCTTTATATAAACCACAATTTGTTTATATTCATCATTCTTGTACTCAAGAAAATCAAAATCAATCACTTCGGCATTTAATAATTTGCGGTTGATCGACTTCATATATTCCCCCGACGCAAGATTTAAAATAATCTGGTTTCCACCAATTGCTTTCAAGGCTTCGTTCAAAGCATATGTAATTTTGTTTTCCCAAAAATCGTACAAATTATTTCCTTCATCGGTTTTTAGACAGTCACTCACATCCAACCGATAAGGTTGAATAAGATCTAATGGCCGAAGAACACCATAAAGGCCAGATAATATTCTTAAATGCAACTGCAAGTAAGACAAATCGTCTTGCGATAAAGTTTTAGCATCTAATCCGCGAAAGACTTCGCCGTTAAACACAAATACGGCCTGCTTTGCATTTTTAACAGTAAATGGTCTCTGCCAGTTAAAATGACGGTCGACATTTAACTGAGCCAAATTACTGTTTATGTCCAGTAATTTAGCCAATTCTGACATCGACAATTGTTTTATTTTGTTTATTAGAATTTCAGCCGAATCCATAAACTGTGGTTGTGTGAACTTAGTCACAAATTGATTAGGTTCGAAATTCTGTATTTTTGCAGGAGAAAGAAGTATTAGCATGTTATTTAAATTTATTCACCAAAACTAAAAATTAAATTTTATATTTTCAAAAAAAAACGGACTCACCATTGGTAATTCCGTTTTATTGTTTTTGTTCTTTATTTTATTTCCCCTGTTCCAACAATAAAGTTCTGGTTGGTTGGTCGCAGACTTCTGAAGGACCATAATACTGTACCGGTCCCGGATAAATATAACTGGCTTTTTCATCAGCCCAATTTTCACGCATAGCTGCAAAGTATTTAAATGGTGCGCCATCCAAAAGAACCAGTGCTTTTTGAATCACCGGTTTCATTTTACCATGTCGTTTTTCCATATTCATCATCATCGTGATAGGTACACCGCCGGCAATCCATTCAGATGCAGGAGCAGTAAGGTTGCGAACAGAAGACATATAACCGGTTTTTCCCTCAGAAATCAGAATTGAAGCAGTATAACCTAATGAATAAGTATAGTCAGCATCAAAATTTGATGGTATTGCACATCTTCCTTCATACCCAAAGAAGTGATTAATGGTTGCAAATTTTCCTTTATATTTTCCTTCAGCTTTCAACTGTGCAAGACGCTTTCCAACCATTTCAATTAACAATTTTTCAGTCTCAATAAGTGACACTTGTACATTTCCGTGTGGATCTCGGTCAAGCGTTAATTGTTTTGCAATTCCTTTTGGAAGACTACGGTATATTTCGCAACTTTCTGGGCTCAACATTCCTTTTACATATTCACGTTTTTCTTCATCACCATTCAACGCATTGAAATCATCGTTATGAGCCAACAAATCATTCAATTCGGAAATCAGGTTTTTCATAGCTGGAATAAATTCAATTAGTCCTTCTGGAATAAGAATTGTTCCAAAGTTTAACCCGTATTTAGCACGATGAACAATCACTTTTACTATGTCTGCAACAACATCGTTAAGAGTCATATTCTTGGCTTCCACCTCTTCAGAAACAATACATATATTTGGTTGGCTTTGCAAAGCACATTCCAATGTAATATGAGATGCTGAACGGCCCATTAGACGGATAAAGTGCCAGTATTTTTTGGCTGAGTTAGCATCACGTTGAATATTTCCAATCAATTCAGAATAAACTTTACAAGCGGTATCAAAACCGAATGAAGTTTCAATCATTTCGTTTTTCAAATCGCCGTCAATTGTTTTTGGACATCCAATAACCTGAATTCCGGTTTTTTTTTGCGAATAATATTCTGCTAAAACACAAGCATTTGTATTTGAGTCATCACCTCCGATTATCACGATAGCATTGATACCAAGTTTTTTGCAAATTTCAGTTCCTTTATCATATTGCCAATCTTCTTCCAGTTTAGTTCTTCCCGAGCCAATAATGTCAAAACCACCTGTATTGCGATATTCATCAACAATTTCTTTTGTAAGTTCAATATATTGATGTTCCACCAATCCACTGGGACCACCTAAAAAACCATATAATTTATTCTCAGGATTTAATGCTTTTAAACCGTTATAGAGGCCAGATATGACGTTATGTCCGCCTGGTGCCTGTCCACCTGAAAGAATTACGCCTACTCCAACAACCGGATTGATCTTTGCTTCACCGGATTCTAATGTAACAAGAGGCATCCCGTAAGTGTTTGGAAAGAGATTTTTAATTTCTGTCTGATCTGCAACAGATTCAGTCGCAGCACCTTCTTTTAAAATTACATTGACTTTCAATGCGGAAGGAAGCTTTGGTTGATAGCTTGCACGTGCAATTTGCAACGGGCTTTGAGTCATTGATTTCATTTTGATTATATATTATAATAGTTTGATATTCAATTGAATATTTTTGTGATAAATCGCTTGCAAAATTACTGAAAAAATTCATTAATACAATGGCATTTGAAAATAGAATGCATATTGTTATCCTCCCTTAACGAACAAAATTATCTTATATTTCAACTACTTTACTAACAAATCTGCAAAATTAAATTATTTCTTACTATCAGCATAAACTATCAATAGTTTTCATTACCTTTGCACCCGATTTAAAAACAACTATACGTTGGGAGTAAATATCCGAATTTCACTGTGTTATAATAACAGTAGGCTTACCAAAATGGTACACGTTTTCATTAGAGAATGAAATTATCGCCGGATGAGAACTCAAAAACGTGTACAAAAAACAAAAAAATGACATTTAGAGAATTGAATTTGAAGGACGATATTTTATCGGCCATCGAAGAACTTGGCTACGAGCAACCTATGCCCGTGCAGGAAAAAGTTATTCCGTTTATGCTGGAACAGACCGCTGATTTAGTGGCACTGGCACAAACAGGAACAGGTAAAACAGCAGCTTTCGGGTTGCCGGTATTAAACATGATTGATCCTACGCGGAAGCAGGTTCAAGCACTTGTGCTTTCACCGACCCGCGAATTGTGTATTCAGATCGCGAATGATTTGAAAGGATATTCAAAAAATATGCGTGGAATGCGCATTGTTCCGGTGTATGGCGGCGAAGACATTCGCACGCAACTCCGTCAACTGGATACTGCTCCGCAAATTATTGTGGCCACTCCGGGACGATTGATTGACCTGATTGAACGCGGTAAAATTGAACTGGGAGCGATTGACTTTCTGGTACTTGATGAAGCAGACGAAATGCTGAACATGGGTTTCAAAGAAGATATCGAAACTATTCTGGAGAAAACTCCGGCTACACGCCGTACCATGCTTTTTTCGGCTACCATGCCAAAAGAAATTGCCAATATAGCCAAACGCTATATGAAGAATTTCGAGGAAATCACGGTTGGAACAAAAAACTCGGGAGCTGAAAACGTGGAACACATTTATTATGTTTCGCAGGCAAAACAACGCTACTTGGTATTGAAACGTATTGTGGATTTGAATCCGGACATTTACGGAATTGTATTTTGCCGTACCCGTCAGGAAACAAAGGAAGTGGCCGATCATTTAATGCACGACGGTTACAATGCCGATGCATTGCACGGTGATTTGTCGCAGGCGCAACGTGACACGGTAATGCAGAAATTTCGTATCCGTAATATCCAGTTGCTGGTTGCTACTGATGTGGCGGCCCGTGGTTTGGACGTGAGCGATTTGACACACGTTATCAATTACAACCTTCCGGATGATGTGGAAATCTATACTCACCGAAGTGGCCGTACCGGTCGTGCCAATAAAAAAGGTGTTGCCGTTTCGATTATTCACTCTAAGGAACGGTTCAAAATAAAAGATATTGAGCGCATGCTCCGCAAGACTTTTGAACAACAACAAATCCCTAACGGACTTGAAGTTTGTAAGAAACAATTGTTTTTTATGATTGACCGCATGCAAAATGTGGAAGTAAGCGAAGAACAAATTGCACCTTATGTTCCGCAAATTATGAAACAACTGGAAGATCTGTCGAAAGAAGAAATTCTGAAACGTTTCGTGTCACTGGAATTCAATCGTTTCCTTGAATATTACAAAGATACCGAAGATTTGAACTATCACGAACACGTAAGAGAACGTGGTGACAGACCGGAACGCGGCGACAGATTAGATCGTAGTGACCGTCCTGAAAGAGGAGAACGCAGAAGCAAATCTGGCAACAAGGTTCGTTTGAAAATGAATGTCGGAGAAAAAGAAGGTATTGATCCTAAACGTTTCCTGGGTATTATCAATGATGTAACGGGCGATAAATCCATAAGCATTGGTTCTATTGAAGTAACCAATAAATTTACTTTCTTCGATGTTTTTGCCGATCAGGTAGAAAAAGTAGTTTTGGCCTTTGCGGGTGAAACCGATTATGTGGTTTCGGAAGCGAAAGGAAGCAAAACATTTGAAGAAGGTGGAAGCCGCAAACCGGAATATCGTCAACGCAGCAGCTATGGCGGTGCTGAATCCCGTTCAAGTGGCGGATATCGTGGTGGTGACAGAGGTGGTGATCGTCCTGCCCGTCCTGCAACAAGTGCCGGAGGCGAAGAAAAACCATGGCGTAGTCGCGAATCAAGTGATCGTGGAAGCCGTCCTTACTCGGGTGGTGGCGAACGCAAGAGCGGTTCGGGCTACAAAGGTGGCGGATCGTCTTACAAGAAAAGATAAACTTATTCAGCTTACTTAGTCAATTTGACTTAAATTAAAAATTACTCAAGGATAATATTCTTGAGTTTTTTTGTAATATTATGTCAAAGCTGTTGAATATCAAGAAATAAAAAAGGAACAAACCGAAGTTCATTCCTTTTTTTACATGAAAAAAGTATTTTTATTTTGAATTACTCTGCAGCTGGAGTTTCATCCACGACAGCAGGAGCTACAGGTGCTTCAACAGCAACAGGAGCAGGAGTTTCAGTTTTTTTAGCTGTACCAGCACGACGTGTGCGAGCTGCTTTTTTAGCTACTTTTTCTTTCAACATATTATCGTTATAATCTACCAATTCGATTATACACATTTCAGCGTTATCACCCTGACGAAAACCTGTACGAAGTATTCGTGTATATCCTCCCGGACGATCAGCTATTTTTACAGATACATTCTGAAATAATTCAGTTACAACTTCCTTATTTTGCAAATGACTGAAAACAGTACGACGTGAATGAGTTGAATCGTCTTTTGATTTAGTAAGTAAGGGTTCTACGTAAACCTGCAAAGCTTTTGCTTTTGCAAGTGTAGTAGCAATTCTCTTATGCTGAATAAGAGAAGAAGCCATATTAGACAACATTGCCTTTCTATGAGATGTTGTACGGCCTAAGTGGTTGAATTTTTTATTATGTCTCATCTCTTTACTCTTTTTCTAATTTATATTTAGCTATATCCATTCCGAAGGAAAGGTTCAGGCTTTCTAATTTTTCATCTAATTCAGTAAGTGATTTTTTACCAAAGTTGCGGAACTTCAATAAATCGTGTTTGTGAAATCCTGCCAATTGACCCAACGTTTCTACATCAGCAGCTTTTAAACAATTGAGTGCTCGTACTGAAAGTTCGAGGTCAGTCAGTTTTGTTTTAAGCAATTGACGCATATGCAAGATTTCTTCATCAAACTCATCGCTTCCTTCGCCTTCTGTTACTTCCAACGATATTTTTTCATCAGAGAATAACATGAAGTGGTGAATAAGAATTTTAGCTGCTTCTTTCAATGCTTCTTTCGGGTGGATAGAACCATCGGTGCTGATCTCCAATACTAATTTTTCATAATCGGTAACCTGTTCCACACGGTAATTCTCAATTGAATACTTCACGTTACGAATAGGAGTGAAAATTGCATCTATTGGAATAACTCCCAATTCCTGATTAGCAGTTTTATTATCTTCTGAAGGAGCATATCCCCGACCTTTATTTACAGTTATATCAATCTGAAATTTAGCCGTCGAATCAAGTTCGCAGATTACCAATTTAGGATTCAATACTTCAAATCCTGTGAAATATTTACCTATATCGCCAGCTTTGAAAGTAGTTGCATTTGAAATATTGATTGTTACTTTTTCGTTTTCAATATCCTCAACAATCTGTTTGAAACGTACTTGCTTCAGATTCAGAATGATATTGGTAACGTCGTCGATTACACCGGGAATAGTTGAATACTCATGATCAATTCCTTCAATTTTGATTGAAGTGATTGCAAAACCTTCGAGTGAAGACAACAGAATGCGGCGTAAAGCATTACCTATTGTAATACCGTAGCCGGGTTCCAACGGACGAAATTCAAATTTACCTTGAAATGCGTCAGCTTCCAACATGATTACCTTTTCAGGTTTTTGAAATGCTAATATAGCCATGGATTCACTTATTATTTAGAGTATAACTCAACGATTAATTGTTCTTTGATATTTTCAGGAATATCTTCGCGTTCAGGAATATGTAAATATGTACCTGATAATGAAGCTGCATTCCATTCAATCCAAGGGTATTTGCTGTGGTTAAAACCATTCAACGAAGCTGCAATAACTTCCATTGATTTATCCTTTTCGCGTACTGCAATTACTTGCCCGGCACGAACGTGATACGAAGCAATATTTACCACTTTACCATCAACGGTAATATGTTTGTGGCTCACTAATTGGCGTGCACCTGAACGGGTAGGTGCTAATCCTAAGCGGAACACGATGTTATCCAAGCGTGATTCCAACAATTGTAACAATACTTCACCGGTTACACCTTTGGTACGTTGAGCTTTTTCATACATGTTGCGGAATTGTTTTTCCAACACGCCGTATGTATATTTGGCTTTTTGTTTTTCGCGTAACTGAATACCGTATTCTGATGTTTTTTTACGACGTCCCTGACCATGTTGTCCGGGAGGATAATTCTTTTTAGCCAACACTTTGTCTGGTCCGAAAATAGCTTCACCGAATTTGCGCGCTATTCTTGACTTTGGTCCAATATATCTTGCCATTTTTTGTTTTTTATTATTTGTTTATGGTTCGTGCTATCTGATGTTGGTTTGATACGGCCGCGATTGCTGAGAGGTTTATATTCTGCAATCAAAATCAATCCGGTTATCAGTCTTACACTTTTCTTAAATCTTCAAATCTTTAAAATCTTCAAATTATACTCTACGACGTTTTGGAGGACGACAACCGTTGTGTGGAAGTGGTGTAACATCAATTATTTCAGTTACTTCAATTCCTGCACCATGCACCGTACGGATAGCCGACTCACGTCCGTTACCCGGACCTTTCACGTAGGCTTTTACCTTTTTAAGACCTAAATCTGCTGCCACTTTGGAGCAGTCCTGAGCAGCCATTTGAGCAGCATAAGGAGTGTTTTTCTTTGAGCCACGGAATCCCATCTTACCTGCCGAAGACCAGGAAATAACCTGTCCATCACCGTTTGTAAGTGTAACAATAATGTTGTTAAACGAAGAGTGCACGTGCAATTGACCTACACCGTCTACTTTAACGACTCTTTTCTTGGCTGCAACTGTTTTCTTTGCCATATTATTCTAATATTATTTAGCTTTTCTAAAATTCACTAACAGTTAAACCTTATTTAGTTGCCTTTTTCTTGTTAGCAACTGTTTTCTTTTTACCTTTACGTGTACGAGCATTATTTTTCGTACTCTGACCTCTTAAAGGAAGACCGATACGGTGACGAACACCGCGGTAACAACCAATATCCATCAACCGTTTGATGTTGGTTTGTACCTCAGAGCGAAGGTCACCCTCCACCTTGAATCCCGCTCCGATAATTTCGCGGATTTTAGCTGCTTGGTCGTCAGTCCAATCTTTCACCTTGATGTCGATATCGACACCGGCAGATTCTAAAATCTTTTTTGCACTACTGCGACCTATTCCGTAGATATAAGTCAATCCAACTTCCCCACGTTTGTTTTGGGGTAAATCTACTCCGACAATTCTTATAGCCATAAACTATTTTTCTTAAAAATAAATTAATTACCCCTGACGTTGTTTAAACTTAGGATTTTTTTTGTTGATAACATACAAGCGACCTTTTCTTCTAACAATTTTACAATCGTCCGTGCGCTTTTTAACTGATGCTCTTACTTTCATGATGAAAATATTTAATTTGTTTTTCTAATTTTTTTCTCAAAGTTTCCTTTTGGAGATGTACAGGTCATTTATATCTGAACGAGATTCTTCCTTTTGACAAATCGTAAGGTGACATTTCGACCTTTACTTTATCGCCCGGTAAAATTTTAATATAATGCATACGCATTTTACCGGAAATATGGGCCGTAATAACGTGACCGTTTTCCAACTCCACACGAAACATGGCATTTGATAATGCTTCTATTATCTTTCCATCTTGTTCAATTGCTGTTTGCTTGGCCATTTCTTTATTTACGATTTGCGATTTTATAATTCACAATCATTAGTTCCTTTTTAAAATTTACTTCTGACTCAAAACTACCGACTCATAACTATTTAAATTGCTTTGTTGCCCAAAACTTGTTCTATATATTCAAATCCCGATAAAATATCAGCTTTTCCACGTCGTATTGCTATAGAATGTTCGAAATGAGCCGACGGTTTCCGGTCTAACGTCCGGGTCGTCCATCCATCTCTTTCAAAAACCAAATTTCGGTTTCCAAGGTTTATCATTGGCTCAATGGCAATGGTCATTCCCGATTTTAGCATAACGCCATTTCCTTTTCTTCCATAATTTGGAACTTCTGGTGCTTCATGCAAATTGCGTCCAACGCCGTGTCCAATCATTTCACGAACTACCGAATATCCCCGTTCTTCGCAATAAGATTGAATGGCATGACCTATATCACCTAACCTGTGACCTTCTTGTGCCTGCTCTATACCTTTGTATAAAGATTCTTTGGTAGTACGTAATAAATCTACTATCTCAGGCTTTACATTACCCACACAAAAAGTGTAAGCCGAATCACCGTGAAAACCATTTATCAATGCACCACAATCCACCGAAATGATATCACCATCTTCTAAAATGACTTTATCAGAAGGAATTCCGTGTACAACCTGCTCATTCACCGACGTACAAATTGATTTGGGGAAACCACTGTAACCAAGAAATCCCGGTACAGCACCATTATCCCTAATAAATTCATCCGCAATTTTATCTAACCGTTCAGTGCTTACACCGGGTTCAATCAGTTTTGCAAGTTCAGCTAACGTTTTAGCTACAATTTGATTACTGATACGAAGCAGTTCTATTTCCTCGTCAGACTTCAAAAATATCATTCGACCCTTATTTATTAATAGGCTGAAGCACCACCAGTACGACCTTTAATACGTCCCGATTTCAATAAACCATCATAATGACGCATCAACAAGTGACTTTCAATCTGTTGAAGAGTATCAAGTACAACCCCCACTAAAATCAATAATGATGTTCCGCCGAAAAAGGATGCAAATGCCTGATTAATTCCAAATAGTTGAGCAAAAGCAGGCATTATAGCCACAATTGCTAGGAAAATAGATCCCGGCAAAGTAATACGAGACATTATTAAATCTAAGTATTCAGCTGTTCTTTTTCCTGGTTTAATTCCTGGAATAAAACCATTATTACGCTTCATTTCTTCAGCCATTTGAGTTGGATTGATAGTAATAGCTGTATAGAAATACGTGAACACAACGATTAACAATCCAAATACAAAATTGTACCAAAAACCAGTATTATTCATAAATGCTCCGACAAACCCTCTCATTGATTCTGATTTTGAAAAACCAACCAACGTGATAGGTATAAACATAATAGCCTGAGCGAAAATGATAGGCATTACACCAGCTGCATTTATTTTTAAAGGTATATATTGACGAACGCCACCATATTGCTTATTGCCAACTACGCGTTTTGCATATTGTACCGGAATCTTGCGTGTTCCTTGAACAAGCATGATAGATGCACCAATTACAATCAACAAGAGAATAAGCTCAAAAAGGAACATAACCAAACCTCCACCTGCATCACCTAAACGAGAAGCAAATTCTTTGATAATAGCTCCTGGAAAACGAGCAATGATACCTACTAAAATGATAAAAGAAATACCATTACCAATACCCTTATCGGTAATACGCTCACCAAGCCACATTACAAACATACTTCCACCGCATAAAATCAGAGTTGATGAAGCAGTGAACCAAAATCCGCCCGGCATGGCAGAACCTGCCTGTGCTAACTGAACACTTAGGTTTACCAGATAAGAAGGACCTTGCAATATCAAGATACCTACAGTAAGGTAACGGGTATATTGGTTCATCTTACGACGACCACTTTCACCTTCACGTTGCATTTTTTGAAAATAGGGTACCGCGATGGTCAACAACTGTATTACAATTGAAGCCGAAATATACGGCATAATTCCCAATGCGAAAACCGATGCATTGTGAAAAGCACCGCCAGAAAACATATCCAACAAAGCTAACAGACCACCTTGAGTTTGGCTTTTTAATGCTGTCAAAGCAGCCGGATCTATACCTGGTAGAACGATGAACGATCCGAAGCGATAAATCATGACAAACAAAATTGTTGTAATCAATCGGGTACGAAGATCTTCAATCTTCCAGATATTTTTAATTGTTTCGATGAGTTTCTTCATTGTAATTATAGTTTTACTATAGTTCCACCTGCGGCAACGATAGCGTCTTCAGCCGATTTTGAAAATCCGTTTGCTTCAACATCGATTTTTACTGTCAAAACTCCTTTACCTAAAATTTTAGCCAAAGCTGTTTTTGAAAGAAAACCTGCTTCTCTCAATTCAACCAAACCAATTTTAGTCAGTTTTTTTGTTTCTGCAAGAATTTGTAATGTATCAAGATTGATAGCTTTATACTCAACACGATTTACATTTTTGAAACCAAATTTAGGTAATCGGCGTTGAATTGGCATCTGACCTCCTTCAAAACCGATTTTTTTTGAATATCCCGAACGTGATTTCTGTCCTTTGTGCCCTTGAGTAGAGGTTCCACCTAATCCTGATCCGGTACCACGACCGATTCTTTTTCTGGTAAAAGTTGAACCTGCTGCTGGGGTTAAATTACTTAAATTCATATCTTATTTTTTAAAGAGTCTAAGATTAATATTATTTGATCACTTCAACTAAGTGTTTAACTTTATTTACCATACCCAAAATCTGGGGGGTAGCTTCATGTTCAACTACAGCCTGCATTTTTTTCAAACCTAATGCTTCCAATGTCAGTTTTTGAGTTTTTGGAGATTTGATTTTACTTCTAACTTGTTTAATTTTTATTGTTGCCATAATTTTTTTTAATTATCCGTTAAACACTGTATCAAGTGAAACACCTCTGTTCTGAGCCACCATGTGGGCATCACGCAATTCACCAAGAGCTACAATTGTAGCTTTTACCAAGTTGTGAGGATTCGACGAACCTTTTGACTTGGCCAAAACGTCTGTTATTCCAACACTTTCCAGTACTGCACGCATTGCACCACCAGCTTTTACTCCAGTACCATGCGAAGCAGGACTGATAAAGACTTGTGCACCGCCAAATTTCGCAATTTGTTCGTGAGGAATAGTTCCATTATACACAGGTACTTTAATCAAGTTTTTCTTAGCAGCTTCAGTTCCTTTAGCAATAGCAGCAGTTACTTCGCCTGCTTTACCAAGTCCCCAACCTACAATACCATCTTCATTTCCAACTACAACGATTGCCGAAAAACTGAAAGTACGTCCCCCTTTTGTAACTTTCGTTACACGGTTTACAGCTACCAATCTGTCTTTCAATTCCAAATCGTTGGTTGTTTTAACCTTATTCATATTTGTTGCCATACTTGATTAAAATTTAAGACCAGCTTCGCGAGCGGCGTCAGCTAATTGTTTAACTCTACCATGATACAAATAACCGTTACGGTCGAATACCACTTCTGTAATTCCGGCTTCCTGAGCAACTTTAGCTACCAATGCGCCTACTTTAGCAGCTTGTTCAATCTTTGTTACTTTCTCTTTCAAACCAAGTGAAGATGCAGCAGCAACGGTTACACCGGTTACGTCGTCAATTAATTGAGCGTAAATTTGTGTATTGCTTCTGAACACGGTCAGACGAGGTTTAAGGGCAGTTCCGCTAACTTTGTGGCGGATATGTGCTTTAATTCTTGTTCTTCTTTCTAAATTTGTTGACATAATTTCACAAGTTTACGTAAATTATTTACCAGCTGATTTACCAGCTTTGCGGCGAAGTACTTCACCCTGGAATTTAACACCTTTTCCTTTGTAAGGTTCCGGTTTGCGGAACGAGCGGATTTTAGCGCAAACTTGTCCAATCAACTGTTTGTCGCAGCTTTCCAAAATAACTACAGGATTTTGGTTACGCTCACTTTTAGTTTCAATTTTGATTTCCTCAGGTAGACTCAAAAAGATATTGTGAGTGTAGCCTAAAGCAAATTCTAATACTTGACCTTGGTTTGATACACGGTAACCAACACCAACCAATTCCATTGTTTTTTTGTAACCTTCTGAAACACCAGTTACCATATTAGAAATCAATGAACGGTACAGACCGTGAAACGAACGATTTTGTTTTTCGTCATCGTGACGTGAAACAGTACAAATGCTACCTTCAACTGTCACAGTAATATTTGAATCAATTGTTTGATTCAAAACTCCTTTTGGACCTTTTACAGTAACTATTGCATCCTGCACAGTGATAGTAACACCTGCCGGAATGCTAATGGGTAATTTTCCTATTCTTGACATTCTTCTTTCCTCCCGTTAATAAATGTAACAAATTACTTCACCGCCAATGTTTAAGTCGGCTGCCTCTTTGTTGGTCATCACACCTTTTGAAGTCGTAAGAATGGCGATTCCCAATCCGTTCAATACTCGTGGCATATCTTTGTGCCCTACATATTGACGAAGACCCGGAGTTGACACCCTGATCATTTTTTTAATCGAGTTAACTTTATTAACTGTATCGTACTTTAAGGCAATCTTGATTGTGCCTTGTGGACCGTCTTCAACAAACTTGTAGTTGAGGATATAGCCTTTTTCGTGCAATATCCGGGTCATTTCTTTTTTCAAATTCGATGCGGGAATTTCCACCACACGGTGACCTGCCTTAATGGCATTCCGCAATCTCGTAAGATAATCTGCAATTGGATCTGTCATATTTGTTGTTTTTAAATTGATTCCGACTATCGGAACAATATTTAATTATTATTAGTTGACTGGTTGAATAAGTTAATTGGTTTACTGGTTAAATGCAATCGTCGAACTTAATCAACTAATTAACCAATTAACCTAATCATGAAATTACCAGCTTGCTTTCTTGATTCCCGGGATTAAACCGTTTGATGCCATTTCGCGGAACTGAATACGTGAAATACCGAATTGACGCATATATCCTTTTGGACGACCGGTAATTTTGCAACGATTGTGCAAACGTACTGGTGATGCATTTTTTGGTAAAGCTTGCAGGCCTTCGTAGTTGCCATCAGCGATTAATTTTGCGCGTTTTTCTGCGAATTTAGCAACCAGTTTGGCTCTTTTCACCTCGCGGGCTTTCATTGATTCTTTTGCCATTGTATGTCTAAATTAGTTTTTTTTGAATGGTAATCCAAATTCTTT